>Ga0056128_1009430_pt1 | contig 12257 bp, 9 predicted proteins | sample WorMetLIZISLAND2_FD_71113 | JGI IMG/M metagenome (GOLD analysis project Ga0056128, IMG submission 71113) | Marine gutless worms symbiont microbial communities from Max Planck institute for Marine Microbiology, Germany - Olavius geniculatus... ...
GACACATACCGGTAAATGTATTGATTGTAAGCTTAGCCAGTACAGAATTTGAGAACGGGAGTAGCGTGAATGAATGTGCAAACACTGACAACATGAGTGATGTACATTGTAAATTTAAGCATCCTGGCGCACGTCTGACGTACGGCGTACACACCCTTGGCGTCCAAATATGTGGCCTGCGTCATATGCCGCGACGTCTTGAGCATCGGGCATATGGCATTTTGTCTCTGTTTTTAGGCATCTGGTGGTGTGCTGATTGTCATTTTTGCATTGTCTAGCGGCATTTATTTAAATTTACTGAACTACTGAAAGACTAAGTTTTGATTTAATGTCTAGAAATCATTTTGCGGTTATCATTTATGTGTCCTGCAGTCTTTCTATGGAGTCCTGCAGTTTTCAGGCAGGTGTCTGGCTTTTTCACCCCTTTGCCGGTTCACCCCCTGGCTCGTTCGCCCTCTGGCTGATTCGCTCCCTGGCTCTTTCGTCCCCTGGCTCATTTGCCCCCTGTGCCTAGCTAATTCGCCCCTCGGCTTGTTTGCCCCCTGGCTTGTTTGCCCCCTGGCTGATTCGCCCCTGTGCCTGGCTGATTCGCCTCTGGCTTTTTCGCCCCCTCACTTTGGACGTTTCGCCCCTGTTGAATACCGGTAATTTGACATCGAGGTTTATACGTAATAATTGTCTTTAGGCCTAGACAGTATATGCATGATGATGAGAATAAATGATTGTGTGAATGTTTAATGCTTTGTTCAATTCTGAAATAAAATCATTATAGGCCTATACCTGTATTTTATTATACAGAGTTTTAGTGTACTTTCTCACCTTAGAATGTTTGCAATGTTGTCTGACGCTGTCCATAGATCTAGGCGTTCGTCAAGCGGTTATTAGGCCTAGACGCAAGTATACCTGCAAGAATTCATTTCAAAGGAAGCTTGACGTTGACACATTCTTCTTCTTCTTTTCCAATAATGCACATATCCTCTTGTGATTAATGTCGTGCATTAGCCGAGTTTTAAGCGTTCTAGGTATAGGCTATATATAATAGTTCCGCCTCTGCAATGAAACCAAACATTACTGACTATGTGAACTGTGATCACTTTTTATTGAGTTTGTCAGATATAACGTTAATTGAAGTAACTATTAATCAGTGACGTGACGCTACACTTTCTTGTTGCCTTTCTGTAAATTGAAACACAAGCCACAATAATGAATCACCGATATATTCAACGAGGGGGTGATACAGCCAGGGGGCGAACAAGCCAAAGGGCAAATCAGCCAGGCGGTGAACAAGCCAGAAGGCGAACGAGCCAGAGGGCGAACAAGCCAAAGGGCGAATCAGCCTGGCACAACGGGCGAACAAGCCAGGGGCGAATCAGCCAGGGGGCAAACAAGCCAAGAGGCGAACGAGCCAGGGGGCGAAAGAGCCAGGGGGCGAACAGGCCAGAGGGCGAACCGGCAAAGGGGCGAAAAAGCCATAATTCTTCAGGCATACCGCAGTAAAAACTACACTGCTAAAGTACACAGAACTCAACGAATACCCAGAACACGCGCTGGATCACAACATGGCAGTCTTATACCCGACTCAACTCACGGTAAATTATTAATTAATTCGATAAAATCCCATTAAAACACAAACAACAACAATTTGTCAACAACCAGCTGCTGAATCCGTATAGGAGTGGCCGAAAAAATAAGTAACGAAAATGCTTCAAAATGGGTAACTCTAAAAAGTGCAATTTTTAAAATAAACAAAAACTACTGGAAAAATTGAACCAAAAAGTGATAAATTTTATTAAAAACGTTTAAATCTGTAACAATATGTTGCAGCGAAACATTTCACTGTGTTCACTGTAGAATTTTGTGGTAGAAGCCATATCTATGGTTGGTTTTACCGGACCGGAAGTTGTTAAGTCTGAGAATTTTGGTTGTCAAAGACGTTTTGTCATGTTTTGACTGTTCCTTGTTGTTATTTTATTGATTGCTGTTTGACCCTTTGAAAGGATATTTTTCCTGTCCTCGTACGGCGTCAATTGAGTCGGTTGTCACCAGTGATTTATTGTGTAATGTAGCCTCTGGGTTGCTTCTGCTTGGTAACTGACTAGTGGGATGACCGCCTTGCAGCAGAAGTTAGACCGAGTGCGGTCGTCTGATGATGCTAGAGCCAGGCTGACTGGGCCTAGCAGTGGTCGTGTACGGTCTTCTGATGCAAGTCATCGGGATAGCAGCTCTAGTGCCGGTGTTCTCATGGTTGGACCGAATTTCCGCGTCGGAAAGAAGATAGGCAGTGGAAATTTTGGTGAATTACGGCTTGGTGGGTTGCTAAGCTGTTATTTTGTGTGATAGATTTTTTTACATTATTGCTCTAGTTTAGAGCCAGTTCATCATCATCAATGAATAGCCGGAAGCAGGCCAAAGGCTTCTATTTCCATTTGAAGTAGATACTTTAACACAATTATCAACAAAAAACTAAACTAATACTGTTTTTACACTGACTTCCGGTACTAGATAACGGATTTGTAATCATAATACAAACTAAAACTACGCCAAAGCAAATCAAAACATCTCTTGAAACTACTAACACTGCATGCCAATACAACATCATCAGGTAGCGAGTTGCAAAAAAAGTGTTTACTGGGATCATATTTACACAACTGGGGCACCAGTTTATATCTGTCTCCTGTCGACCGCAGGACGTTTTGACCGCCAGTTGATTCGGCTGCATGACGAATATTTAGGCAAATGAGTTCATGTGATGTCAGTCCATTAGCCTAATTAAACGTGTGGTCCTAAGTCACCGAGTCTTGTTATCCCTGCCTAATACTCTGTACATGAGACATTCACGCCTGGTTTCAGTTGGTTAAACAGTTAATGTCTGGATGCACTGCCTGCTGATGTGGCAGCACTGGAAGTACCACGAGTCCGCAACATAGCTGTCTGGTGCTTTCGTCTACTCTACGCTTCACACTTGCATGAAGTTGCGTCACTGCATTAGTGAAGGAAGTCGAGATATGTCAAACTCAACATTTTTGGCAGCCGAATCGACCAGCGGCCGAAATGTTTTGCAGCCAAACCATCTGTAAATCTGTGCTCCGGCATCTGATTTAACTATGTGGGCGATTTCACAAATCTTCCCCACCCACAATGTTTGAAATAGTGATCTAGGGTTACAGATAGGGTTAGCTTTTTGCATGGAACTCGGCTAAGGTTCGAGCTAGGGTTAGAATTTAGGTGAGGAAGTTATTCGATAGCACTCTCTACGTCTACATGTATGTTAAGCACTGTTACAGAAGTTCACTACCCCAAAGCTTGAAGTGATGATCTGGAGTTTGGATTAGGGTTAGAATTAGGGTTAGAATCAATGATAGGCTTATGATAACTGCATGAAGTGAAGCTTATGGGGTGGTGAATTTTTGTGTGTAATTTTTGTCTGATGTTGGAAGATTTGCTACAGACCCTCTATCTAATGTCAGTACATTGCATTCAAATGTATGCTTTTTTGTATTTATTTTTCTGCAAATTAGTGTAATACATAGTTTATTTTAACTAATAATGTCAGAGATTAGGATTAACACTGATATGTTCAGTTTTCTGCTATGTCCGACTGGTAGCATAATGGTGGTTTTATTATTTTTTTGCGAATCATGTGACTGTCAGTTGTGCATTACCATGTACCACCATACAGCAGGTTATTGTTATTATGGCATAAATATAATAATTATAGCTATTGAGTGCTGTACGCTTTTTATAGATTATTATTTTGATTACAGATTTCGATTCAAATTAGTAACACAGACATCACTTTCAGCATGTTGTGCTGTGCATTACAGGGAAGAATCTCTATAACAATGAACATGTCGCGGTTAAACTTGTAAGTTTTGTGTTTACGTTTTTAAGACCATCGCCCATAATGACATGTGGTGTAGATACTGGATAAATGACAAAGCTGCAGTGTCATAGTGAAATAGAAATGAGTGGTTGGGCAGCTGGTTGACTGGATCATTATAAATAACAGTTTCTTCACAGCAAGTACAGTAGATCTGAATTTGAAATTTTACAATATATTGTGGGAGGTTTATGCTTGTACTTATTGTTGAAATGCCTTTGTCCAAAGCTCAGATGACATCCCTAGTGATGAAAAGAGCTTGTTGTTTAGAAGACGTTTGTTTGTACTGTGCAATCTCCAAACAGTTGGCCCAACTGTATCGTACCTACATCCAACCAGACTTATTATATGGCTCTGAAACATGGGCCCTAACACGAGCCTTATTAGACAAGGTTGATGCTTTTGAGTTTTGATGACATCTGCCTGTGTCGTATTCTCTGTATACTATACGTGGATCATGTAGCCAACGCCACGCTTTGACTTCGAGCTGGCTCACTGCCGCAGCTGTCTCAGCTGATCCACAGAAGTCGGCTTCGACTCTTCGGTCACGTGGCAAGGATGGACGTGTCACTTGACATCTCCAGAGCACTCAAAACGTCAATCCGAGGTCTGCCCATAGAGTGGAAGCGCCCTCCCGGATGCCTTCGCCACACGTGGCTACGTACCCTGGGAGCAGATCTCCAGCCTCATAATCATGGTCTCAACTCGGCTTGGAGATGCGCCCAGGATCGAGAACACTGGAAGCACCTCATGGAAACCACTACGCTCCAGCTCGGGGCATGTGCTTGATGATGATGATGATGAATCTCCAAACACTGTTTCTTTTTCTGATTTCTTGAATGGCACAGTTCATTTGATACCGGTGCAAATTTTCACATTCTGATATGACATATTGCTCAACATCTGCTTACTGTTTTACTTTCATGTCTGTTTGCATTTACTTATGGATTTGTTATGGTATTATAGTATTATTATAATAATTTATGTTGAAACCGTTGCAGGAACCGATGAAATCACGAGCTCCACAGCTTCATTTGGAGTATAGATTTTACAAGCAGCTCGGTCATGCAGGTAGGCTACTAGCTTACTCTATTTGCTGTAATTCATTATTCATTTATCATAACTTGAAATTTATTTAGATAATTTGTGCTAAATTAAATCAACGTGCTATTTTTTTTGCTTGCCATACAATACTTCGCTTTCTCCATAGTGTTGAAATGGTTGTGTATTATGTGTTTGTCCATTTGTCTGTGTTGTGTTACGTGTTATACTATGTCTTGCTACACTGACGTGTAACTGATGCAGTAAATTTTGCTTTAACTTGTGTCAGCTAGTGGTGCTAAAGTAAAGTTCTGCATATTCCGTTAGAAGTAATGAAAATTTTTCAGTCATACAGTTCTGTTCATATTTGGTAAATTCTCAGTATTGTTAAGTTTAAGGAATTTTATTTTTCACATTTTTGGTTGTTGTCTGTTAGTTGTGGATGTGCAGTTTTGAGTCAGTTGTCAATTTTTGACCAACCTGCATGTGCTGCTGCATTGCGTATATGTGATAATCTTCTACATAGCTGCTTATTGTTACATAGCCTTCTTAATAGGCCACATTACAGCTCCTGCTGTGCTGTAATGTGGCCTGTAATGTGCTGTAATATTCATGAGTTGATAGCTTGAAAGCAAAATGCATAGAAAAAGCCAGAATTCGTGAACGTGCCCCGGGTCAGTAGTAACTGTTATGCCAGTTTTCAGTTTAAAATATTTTCGATCAGGGTTTGGGTCGTGGTGTCAGCAATCAGCTTTATAGTTTGCCTGCCAGCTAGGTCAACTCAGACTTCTACCCTCCGTGGGACGATAAAATGAGTAGTAACTCATTTACATGGGTTATGGTTACGATACAGCTGACTGGCGCTGCCTAGCCGGCCCCTGCACCAGCCTGTGTCTGCAGGCTGCACACGGTGGCCGTGCGGCAGGTGGCTCTGGTTAGTGACGAAAGCGCATTAGAGGCGTGTTTGCGACAATGCGCTATACAAATTGACGACCTTTACCTTTTATCTTTGCAGATTTGATACTTTCATGTATTTCTTGTTGTTTTTGATTGCATGATGCTCTCTGTCTGGAGTCACTTGTATGCCGTTTGTTGCGTTGTTTTAGAGGGTGTGCCTCAAGTGTTCTATTTTGGACCGTGCGGTCGATACAATGCACTCGTGCTGGAGTTACTCGGGGAGAGTCTGGAGGATCTGTTTGATATTTGCAGTCGCAAGTTCTCACTCAAGACAGTCCTCATGATTGCTATTCAGTTGGTCAGTCATTGTCGTATTATTTTAAAAACTTATGCAGTCTTTAGTTGCTGGGACCGGGCATTAATAGGCAGTTTGCAAACAAGGGTTGGCAGGTTTCCCCGAAGGTGATTTATCTGTGGTTTAAACCAGTTAAAACTGTTGTGGCAGAAACATAAATTTGTTATATAGATTTTGATACCAAATAAATGCAACATTTTTTGACAGTAATTGTGGAACAAAACTGAATTTGTGTTTGGTAAATTTTACTTTTGAAATATTATAACTTGGTACAAGCATTATGTGCTAGGCTGCTTATGTTATAGAAATCAGTCTGAGTGAAGTTTTTGCTGGTTTAGACCTCATTGAGTGTCCGAAATCTGAGGTTCTTACCAGCAAAAGAACCGACAGTTGACACTGAGGCAAACTGACAAATATTTCAACTACAGTGTTATTATGCAGCAGTTTAGGATAATTTTTTTCGGCTTAATAATTTCATTTGCTCACCAGTTTGCTTGGCTGAGGCATAATTGTAATGCTAATCATACTGAACATGCTGATTCTTCTAACTGCAGCTGTGTTAATGTACTTTAGCTTAATCTTATTTTATTTTATAATTTGCTGATTGGGTAGATGGCACTTTGTGAAGTATGAACGTTTTTTAGTTTGATCAAACTTATATATCTGCACATTTTGACTTCTTTTGACTTCTTACAGCGATGCTGGTAGTGTTGAACGATGTTAAGTTGAGTCATAAAAAAAGATGCAAGACTGTCTGTTGTCTATATCTTTGCCAAGCATTGACCAGTTTTCAACATTTTTTGCAGTTACAAATTTGCAACAATTTGGTATGAATGACCGCAGTTTTTGAAAACTAATATATATTTTACGAGATAAGTGTTGCAACATTTTTGAGGTGTTGTGGGAACAGAAATTATAGTTTTCATTACACAGTTTTCAAAACTGTTGTACTGGTGAAAAAGTTTAAGATGTCTGTTGGTGTTTTGTGCAGATATATATAATCTAGTTTAATGTTTTATTTTTTGACTCATAGTATGTATAACATATAGATATCAGATCAGGCTGTCTGTGTTGAAGATTCAGCGTATGGAATTCGTCCATTCCAAGCTGCTCATTTACCGTGATGTAAAGCCGGAGAACTTTCTCATTGGCCGAGCGTCCAGCTCCAAGCGGGACACAATATTCATAATAGACTTTGGTCTTGCGAAGGAGTACATTGATCCCGATAGCAACAAGCACATTCCGTATCGCGAGCATAAGAGCTTGACGGGAACTGCTCGCTACATGAGCATCAACACGCATCTCGGCAAAGGTTTCTCACCAGTTTGAGTCATAGCTATGACTCCAGTTATTGCTGATTATAACACAAAAACATTAGCCAATAAGTCGCTGGATGTCAATAACTGTGCGAGATAGGTCCTAGGTTACTATTAATCACTAATAGGAAGTAGTACACTGGCTCTCGATTGCCACCGAGTTCAATGACCTTGGATGACTTTGAATGCCAAAATACGAGTTTTGTGGATTTTTTTTGTCGATTTTGGGCTGTGAGACACATTTCAAGAGCAAAATCAAAATTGCGCCAAAATCGAGATAGACATGGAGAAGCTGTGTATGAAATTTTCAGCATCAAACATAGATTTCGACGGTTTAAGTCTTGATTTTGTAGGTTCAAGGAAACCTGCACACGAGAGCATCAAAGAGCAGTACCTTTGTAAAAGTTGTTATTTTACCTTGGTTGGCCAGTCTTTCGTGAAAAAACGGTTGCAGGTGGACATACATGGGCATGCTGCCTATCACAACAAACACTAGTGACGAGCTTTTTAGTCTTCGATGACTTTGAAAGACTCTGAACTTACAAAATAAGGGGTTTTTATTGATTTTTTCAATCTTCAGCTGCAGCGCACACTCCAAGAATGAACTGTGACGAAATGGCTGGAGATAGACTGATGATTTGCAAACAGGAACTGCTATAGGCTTTCATGCGTCTCGTGAGTGTTAGCTCAAATTTTTGGTTTATCTTAAGCATCATCACAGGATAGGCCGAAACTACTCATATCAGGTTTGACAGACTTTTTGAAGGCACGTTGCTCTTTCTGACAGTCAGCTAACGTTATCAAAGCACTAAAGATTGAAAATATAATTTTAATTAATCCAGACCTCCACCAAGATTGGTGCCATCATCTAGCAAACACATCTGTGTTCTAGTTATGCCTTGTCTTCTAGGGGTAAAGAATCTGCAGTGTGATCTAGCCGGAGTCCACAAATGGTTGCGGATCATTTTCTTCTTGAGCTGTGCCAAATCCCAACGGAATATTTCCTCGGGATCAATAGATAACCTTTTAGTTAACTTGCATGAAGACAGACAGCCCGTGTCACATAACTGAGGTATTTACCAGTACATGTTTTCAAAAGTGTGTCAAAGATAATTATCGACACTTGTTTTTGGTTACAGAGAGATATGTATTCTGCGGTGTTTTGCAGAGCAAAGTCGACGGGATGATCTTGAAGCTCTTGGTCACATGTTCCTGTACTTCTTGCGTGGCAGTTTGCCGTGGCAAGGACTGAAGGCCGATACTCTGAAAGAACGGTATCAGAAGATCGGTGATACCAAGCGTGCTGTGCCCGTGGAGATTCTGTGCAGAGACCAGGCTGGTCAGTATTCGTCTGGCTCAAACTTTGTGGTGTAGCATGCTCTACCTAAATTCGCAACAGATCAAATGTCAGGAGCACATCCATTTTAAATCGAAGGCATACAAGGAATCCACAGCCAAGATGCTGTACAGCTTGCTATGCGACTTTTTGTCCAGGAAATCACATTGTATTTAGTTATGTGACTTGAATGCAGATGTGGCTTGTGTAAAATTTTGTCATGTTACGTGTAAGAGCAGCACTCACAGATACAGATTTATAAATATACTGTACAAGCTGTATGGCGCGTTTGTGTCTGCTGTGAACACTATGAGACTTACTAGTTACGTGTAACCTTTGCGGGTTTTTTTGTTTACGTGAATCTTGTTAATGTTATCAAATAGTGAATAAACAAAGCATCAGACTCAGTCGATGTCACATGCTGAAGTTTGGTATCAGGTGACGGGTATATTATGAAAGCTGCTGATGCTATTTTGTAATATTGGCTTATTTTATGCAAAAGAGCCAGTGAACCTAGCGTCGCCGTCAGCTGACAGCTGTTTCTAGCACATATTGATGTACGTTGCAGAGGAGTGGGCTACGTATCTCAGTTACGTTCGAAACTTGGACTTCTTTGAGACACCCGACTACGGCTATCTGCACCGACTGTTTATGGACGCGCTTGATAGGCATGGGTGGCATTGCGATTGGGTCTTTGACTGGAATGAAAAACAGGTCAGAATCTGTCGAGACCTCTATCATACTGAGTTACGCGGTTTCATGTTGGATGTCTTTTGCTGATTGTTGTTGACATTCTTACGCCTCAACCAATTCAGGTGTTTAATAATACTGGCTGATCACTCACTTGCTGGCACTTACTGGTAGATTTTTGCTGGTCTGTGATAGTCGTTTTGGGCTGCAGACAGACTGACAGCTGCAAGCAGCCTTTGGGATGCATATGTGAGACATCTGGTTTAGTTGAATTTTGAAGTTATTAATGATGCACATATTATATATTAAGTGCCAACGTGTTGTCGTTCGACGCAGTTTGTAACGTACCTCCATGAGAACGCCTTAAAAAATATTTTTTTTTTGCATTTTGTATCTTGTTTCATCGTTACTTGTCTGATTTAATAAGCAGTTGTGATTAATGATATTTATTTGTGTGTATCACCAAACAGCATAATTTGGTACTAGCATATAACCAACACCAAGTTCAGCTAGCTCATCCTTCCATCATTTCGAAGTAGGTAGATAGAGTACTGGCCTCAGTTTCTGTGGCTGGGGTTAACGCAGGGCATGTGCACTTTTTTTGGGTGGTAGGTAACACTGTTTGTCATCCCAAATGCTTCATAGCTTTATAGTTCAGCTATATGCAACCTTTAAAGGCCAAGTTGCGCCAAAAAAAACTATATTGGTTAAATATGTGTAGAATGTAACACTAATTAATAATACGCTGATCCAATGAAATGCAAACATCGCTTTGAAGTAATTTTCAGAGAAATATGTTGTGCTAGCCAAACACACCCAATCGTGCCACAGTGCTGATGACGTCACTCACAGGACGCTTTGTTGCCGAACTGACATTCGCATTGAAAACATAGTTAACTTGTCGGTTTTACTCAGAATAATATCGAATTTATCATACAAATAATGAGGCATGGGTGACATCAGAAATTACGTCATTGTTTATTTGTTTACTACTAGAGGTGTGCAGTTAGTAAAATAACGAAGTGCTGGAATATTGTGATTTTTAGTGGGTTATACTGATGAAAAATTTGGCTTTTTGAGGCTATTTCGCCGTAAATTAAGCTGCATTTGACCTCAAGGCAGTGAAGCTAGTTAGCAACCCTCCTGCAGATGACATCACAGTTCCGAACATGGCCAAAGTCATGAAAAGGAAAAGTGAATACTTTGTACCTTATTTTTAAGGTATTAAGATGTATTAGCAACCAGAAAATTAATGAATATTGACAATTAGCATTTGATAAAGCCAACCAGTGCTTTATAACAGTTACATAAACTGGTGCGACTTGACCTTTGACCTGTGCTGCTGTTACTGTCACGATAGGGCTGGTATATGTTTGTATGTATGTGGCAGGCATCAACGCCGGGCAGCTCAGCTGTGGTGGAGGGTCAAGAGTTACATACTGGTGCTACCGTGGGAGACATATCTAGAGACGTTCTGGTCCGCGATGAGGTCATCAACAGTGCCACTGCAGCAGTGAACAACAGGGTGAATTTTTTTACTTATTTCGTGTTAATTTTCATTACCATAGTCTTTTGTTTTGTTAATGAATTTGCTACTTTTTGTTAGTGGCAATTTTCATTGTTGTTGATGAAAATCACAAAGATGTGTATCAGTGTTTCTGATGTTGACTTAGTAACTAGTAACTATGCTCAGTAAGTGCTGACTGCTGAGCATAGTGACACGTGCTACTATACATGTATACTGTTGATCTGTTGGCCGATACAGAACTTGACACACTTCGGACTCGCTGTGCCAATGTCATAATGGTTCTCATTGAATATATGTCTGCATGTCTAAATGTATGCTGAGTAGTGAGTAGCAAGTCTGAATGTACTTATAGTAGTGACTGGTGTTGTTGATCTACTGACAATGTCGGCTGGCTCATGCAGCAGGAGAACTTGACCGTGAGTGACACACTGCGTATGCATCGTGCTAATGCACCTCAGAGTATGGCCGGTGGTCTCAGTAATTCTGTGCAGGTAGCCTACTAAGTATTTCCGACGGTGTGCCGGCTGTGATCCTATCTGCATGTTTGATTCATATGATGTGCTATTGTTAATGTTGCATGGATTTTTACGCACAACAGCAGCTACTGTTGTAGCGCATCTTAGCCATCGCAATTCTGTCCGTCTGTCTGTCTGTCACACGGTGGATCAGTCAAAAGCGGTGCAAGCTATAATCACCAAATCTTCACTATTGGCTGCCTGGAAGATTCTATTTTCAGGAACCATAAAGCTTTTCCGTAAATTTGAAGGGAGTCACCCTAAACGAGGGCGCTAAATGAGAGGGGGGTAGGGAAAATCTGCAACATCCAGCCGGGCTTTCTGTGAAACTAGCCAAAAGCCGTACGGATGAGATCTATGGATGAAGTCTACGCATCACTAGCATACGATGGTGCACTGCTGTTGCGCGTTCCTGTTTGTGTTAGCAGAGCTGTACTTGTTTATGTGGCTAGAGCGGTTGTACTAAATTTGGTAAATTTTGTTATACATCCATTTCGTCTATCCATCTGTTTGTCCCGTATTGTCTCCTAACTTGAAAACACAAAAAACCTAACTGTCACTAGGGAAGACGTGCTACAGCTTATAGTCCAGGAGTATTAGGTCATATTGGGGTCAACTAAGGAAAAAATTAGTATCAAGCTGATTTTTTCAAAATGGTTAGCCTGGAGCACTAGGAATAACATATCAAAACTCCCCAAG
>Ga0056128_1009431_pt1 | contig 12257 bp, 8 predicted proteins | sample WorMetLIZISLAND2_FD_71113 | JGI IMG/M metagenome (GOLD analysis project Ga0056128, IMG submission 71113) | Marine gutless worms symbiont microbial communities from Max Planck institute for Marine Microbiology, Germany - Olavius geniculatus... ...
TAACCTGAGCAAGCAACTCAGTCTTTGTGCATTACCTAATCCAACGACTCGGCCCTTGCCGCGGCGGCAACCCTTTTGTCTTTGCGCTGCGTCAGGAATCGTTTGTAGATTGTGCCTAGGCTACTTGAGTTGACCTCGCATTCTTGTGTGATGTGCTGGCTTCTGCTCGTGAGTTAACGGACTTCGAGGCGTTTCAAGAGTTAGGTTAAATAGACCTACGTTGAAAAGTGATACTGAGTCGATTCGAGACTTAAATGTGAGCCTAAACCTACGCTAAGTTGATGATTTGACTTTTTTTGAATTTTGCGGAATGCGGAATGCGGGAAAACTCTTAAGGTGTAGTTTGCGGAACGTTCCGCAACGAAAATTCTGCAAAATACACCTTCTGAAAATGCTGCATTTTGCAAAGTGCACCTTCCCGACATCGCGAGTAAGTTCGCAAATGGAGTCTAATGCTGATAGTCGTGTCACAAGTAGAATCCATTGCTGACACCACAAGTTAAGTCTTAAGTGGAATCCAATGTCAAAAGTCAAGTTACAAGTAGAATCCTGGATGAGAACACAAAGTTTAATCACTTAGTATTGACAAATATCCACAGGAGTTGACCTCTTAACACTTCATAACTTTCTCTTCGTAGCAGCAATAAATCTGATCACTGACATTTTTATCATTCAGTTCTGAGATTTAGTGATGCGGTTGTCCCAGTCTTGACTCCGAAGCAGACCAAATGATATTTTCACACCAGATGATTCTTTGCGCAACCGTAACAACTCATTAATGTCTTCATAACGGCTGTGGTAAAGTGCGGACTTGCAGACTGGCTAATGTGTAAACTGCAGATCAAAACATGCGGACAGCCAGTGCAGACCAGTGGGTAAACTGCGGACTACTAAAATGCAGACCCCACACAATCCAACGCCTAATGAAAGATGTGTTTTAGCACCGTGCAGGTCTCTTTAAACTTAGGGAGTCGGGACTTGGACTGCTAAAGTCTGCGTTTAATGCTGAAAATTTTATAGCCACGTTGTCTGGGTCTATCTTTAACCATTTTGGTGCAGTTCATTCCTAAAACGTGTGTTGCAGCCTGAAATCACGAAAAATTCACGAAAACTCGTAATTTTGAAGGTTCAAGGTCGTTCAAAATCATCAATGTTGATAAATCTAAAAAGCCACAACCAGTCCATGTTATGATAAGCAACATGTCAGTGCCTATCTGCAACCGTTTTCACAGTAGGCAAGTCAATACTGGCAAAATAACATCTTTTTAGAGGGGGTACCTCTCTTTGACGCCCTTATTTAAGGAGTACCCCTCACCCATGAGCATGAAATTTTGTCACAATAAACTAGAGTCCTTGCAGCAGCCCACAGTGAAGATTTCATGATCCTAGCTTGCATCGTTTTGACACAGTACAGCAGTGTGATGGACAGATGGACAGATGCCCAGACCATGGCTAAGATGCGCAAAGCATTCTGCTATTGTGCTTAAAAACTCATAGACTTCAAAATAGCGAATAATATTGATGCAAAGTCACCAGCCAACAGGTAAACTGCGGAGCTGGTCCACAGTTTGCACGTTGGTTGGTTCGCAGTTCCGCATTATACTCGTGCCCTCTTCATACATAATTGTTCTGTGCTGACTATATAACTTGCATTCATACAAAAAATGTTCCACAGATTCATATTCATCTTCGCAGTCACACACTCGGGAGCTTCAGCATTTCGCCGAAATGTTGTTCAAGACCCATGATAAAACTAATTATAAATGACAAAATTTTATATGGATCAACTAACTCACACCATGGTAAGCGCTTTCTGTTTGTGACATTGTGGGTCTACACTGTGTCAGAGTGTCTGGAAAAAAGCAACCCTCTAAACATCGTACAATAGAAATGTTAAATCTGAACGAATCTGGATAAAATTTCGCACACTAGTTTACGCAATGAATTGCTGAAGGGGATTACCAAATTTTGTTGAAAAATACTATTTCTCAGTGAAAATTATTAATTGTTGAATATCGATAACAAAATATCCTCGTTGCCGATATGGCAAGTGAACCCTACTGTTACTGTACATTTGCGTAACTCCAACAAACAACATTTGATTCTGGCCAAATTTTACATCAACATGCATCACCTATTGGCAATGAAAGTGCCGAGTTTCAGTTAAATCTGCCAAAGCAAACAGTAACTACAGTGACTTTTGTGAGGTCATCCCAAAGCACTTCAATTACAGATCTTTGTGGATGATGTCATCGTGACTGCACAAAACATCTCGGTGAGACACAATGATCTAAGACCCGAGATGAGACCTAATAGGCCGAGACTGAGACGTATTGCTTTGAGGCTGAGATGAGACTGAGATGTTAAAGATTTTGTCCGAGATGAGGCACTAGTGCGTCTTGACCAAGACGTCTCAATCGAGACCGCATCCCTGATTTTTGGCGATCTCGCCGATCACTCTAGTAAAAGTCAACTCAACTCCATCTCCCTGCAATGGACATATAGATACAGTTATTCTTAGGGCATTGCGACTAAGTCAAGCTTACAAAAATTGGCAAACTTTATTGATCGACGATCGTATGTCATCTGCTTTAGGATTTGAATAACTAAGTTCTGTGATAGCACTGGAATTGGTACATAGTACATAGTTTGTCTTTTTAGTCCACACAATTGAATTCATGTTACCACAAGTAATTTTTTTTTCACTTAGTCAGTTGAAATAGCAGAAAAATCTTGAAAATGGTATGAGTTTTGATATGAGTTGATGTCTTTGTTGTTAGCTTGCCTTTTTGCAGTGTGAGAAATGTTGTCTGTAGCACCGTGTCTCATGGCGAGGAACAACCAACAGTCATTGGCTGACAGAATGTGCTGTGCTGCAAGCTATGGTCAACTCGATTATGTGCGTCAAATTCTTGCATCTGGACATCTAACGTCTTTTGACTGTGATCGAGTAGGTCACACAGCCTTATCAGCTAGCAGTTGTAGTTGTGGTTTTTGTAGTTGTTATAGTCATTGAGTGAAATCAAGTTTAACTCTGAGACTTCAGTCTCAGACCAAAATCTTAGAGAAGAGTTTGAAATATCTGTAGTCAAGTATGTTGTACTTTGGGCTTAGACTAAAGTGTTAGCATAACTTGATTTCACCAAAATGTGTCATAATATCATTTCTATTTCCCACTCCCTTGTTGCTTTGGTTGTGCTAACCCGCTGACCCAACGATGAAAATCGTACCCGCATTCCTGCATCAGTCTTTGCTTCTGTCTGTGTGTATGAATTGCCCTCAATAGTCAACATCGACCTCTTACAGCTGACTTTAGGGGTCAGGGCTCATCTCCGTTTACATGCCTCAGAGATGGTAGTGACTGTTAGCTGCAAACACAGTTATATAAAGGTAGTCCAAACTTCTCTCATATACTGCCATTAACTTTCTGGTAGAGCTGTCGAAGCATTAATTTTTTTAATGCATGTATTATCGTGTTAATAATGCATCATTGATAATATTGCTGATATTGTAGGTGGACTACACCAAGACGGGGTGGAATGAAGGCCACAAAATTGTGCCAGTAGTGATGGAACGGCAACAAAACAATTTCTAATTACTTGAATATTATTCGGACGCCAAATAACTGCTGTTTAATGGAATATTGGAACTCTGCTGCACAGAATTTAGCAAATGCTGCAACTTTACATGTTGTGTGTTCATTTTTTAAATGTGTTTATCGATTAACGAGTTAAGTTAGCGTGTTAATTTGACAGCTCTACTTCTTGGTGATTAGCCCTGTACCAGACTATACTGCTTGGTGACAGAGACACATGTGTGGACAGCTTGCCCAGGGTTGTTACTTGGCAGTGGAATGGCCAGCCTTCTAACCTGCGATTTTGCAATCATTAGTTCGACATGCTGAGTTTTGATGGTATATTTTGTTGCATTGCATAACTGCCAGGAAGGACACACAGCGCTGCACTACGCAGCTGTTGGAGGCCACTTGGATGTCGTTCGGCTTCTGATAACAGCGGGATGCGATGTTAATGCTAAAGACAAGGTCTGTTTACTACTCTAGTTATAATAGTAGTGAAAGTCAATTAGTCATAGTAATAGTAGTAATGAACTAATGATAGTACTAGTGGTAGCAGCTGTAGTGGTAATACAGTGATGGTAGACCTGTGTAGAATGCATTATAAAGTAGGTTAGCATGCATCTGACATGGTTCCCGCGGTCAGGGGAAGTCAGGGAAAAATCAGAGGATCAGGGAAAGTCGGGAAATTTTACATTCCAAAGTCCGGGAAAATTCAGAGGGTCAGCGGAAGTCAGGGAATTTTGAAGTACCGGGGTGCAAAAGTTCACAAAGGTGCAAGAAAAATTTTTGAACTGTTGTATGCAGACTGCGTACAACAGTTCAAAATTTTTCTTTTCTTTTCGCTTCGCTCGCAGATTTTAAATTTGTTTCGCCACCTTTGTTTTTAGTGTGATTTCAAGCGAGTGTAAACTGACATTGGTATTTCACGTGAACAAATTAGTCAGGGAAAATGATTCACTATGTCAAGACTTGAAATTTAGGGAGAAGTCAGGGAAAATAAATTCTGCAGAGTAGTAGGAACCATGATCTGATAAGCAATAGACACTTTCCTCAGAGAACATGATTGAATAAAACAAACATTAGGCTCTACTAATGATATCAAGGGCTTAGCTTAGATTTTTGTTGCCTTATTACACTTGTGACAGTTGCTAGCTAAATAACTGATAATGATGCATTTTTCTTGTAGAACAACTACTGTTGGTTTTAGTCATAAATAGCGATCAGTTCAATTAATCACTACTTTATGTAAAGCTAACTATTAATGTTTTGTAATCGTTACCATATTTGTAGCATTATTGTTTTTGTTGTTGTTTGTTTTTGTTGTTGTTGTTAGCTGCTGTTTTTCCGTTCTCGTTATTGTCGTTTTGTTGCAGCTATTGTTGTCATGGTTCCTACGGTCAGGGGAAGTCTGGGAATTTTAAGCAAGTCAGGGAAAGTGAGGGAAAAATCTGAAAAAGTCAGGGAATTTTGCATTCCAAAGTCAGGGAAAAATGAGATGGTCAGGGAAAGTCAGGGAAAATCAAAGTATCAGGGTGCAAAAGTTAACAAAGATGCAGAAAAAACTTTGAACTGTTTTACGCAGACTGCGTACAATAGTTCAAAAATTTTTTTTCTGTTTGCTTCGCTCAAAGATTATTTCTATCTTCACTTTTAAATTTGTTCCGCCGCCTTTGTTTCTACTGCGATTGCAAGCGATTGAAAGCCGACATTGGTATTGAGCGTGAACAAATTAGTCAGGGAAAACAAGTTATTTTGTCTTGGAAAGTCAGGGAAAATAAATTCTGCAAAGTAGTTGGAATCGTGTGTTGTTCTTGGTGTTGTAGTTTCATGTTCCAATGCGAGGCAGGGCAGTCAGTGCCACCCCGTAGGCTTAGGCCACCATGTGGGCCCATATCAGCCATCTCTAGAAAGTTCCCAGCAATTATAATGGGTACTGAAAGTCATGGTGGGAATAGCAAAGAGCACAACTACCCCCGACCACCTTTATACTATGGGGCTCACCATAGGATTTCACAGCCCCCACAAGAAACCACCTGGCAAGCAGCCCAACCAAACAGCAGACAAGCCACATGAGCAGTGCAGCCAAACCACCCCGCCAAATCCTAGAGCCAAACGGGGCAAAGGAGAGCCCATGCAGGATTTCCAAGTCCGACAGGAAAACCTTACTCCCGAACTGCAGTGCATTCAGTATCTACTGGAAATCCTTGTCTGACCCATCATCTTCACAGGAGTCTCTCCAATGCTCCACCCAACCTAAGACATGATAGGGACAGCGAAGCTACACAGCACACACGACCAGACCACAGACCAGGTGGGCACCAACCAAGCAATCAGCCATGGGAACCTGTAAGATCCCAATGAACCCCATCAACACATGACCTCAAATCAGCACCCTTAGCTGGCTGAGATGAACCTTCCTTGAATTGCGACTTTTCCACGGTATAACTTCAAATCAGCACTTTAAGCTGTCTGAGGGGTCAACCTTCTTATGCTACTTCTATTTATGCTACTTCATAGAAGTAGCTACCGGGTACTGTTGGTCCATGGTGCCTTATTCTGTATTATTCGGCACAACCCTTCAGAGTCACCTCACGAAGGGCTTCTTCCATCAGCCAGCCGGAGGATGCGCCCCTATACGCCGTAGTACCACCAGCATGGGGTGGTGTTGTAGTAGTCATAGTTGCAGTTTGTGGTTGTTATAATGTTTAGGGCCTAAGTGGTAATTTTATTGTAACTGGTGCAGATGGGTTACACGTCACTGCACAGAGCAGTTTGTCAAGGTCATTTGGAGGTCGTTAGAGCACTGGCAGTTGCCGGCAGCCTTGTCGATTGTTATGAATTCACGGTAACTGCTGTTAGTCATGCACCTATTACTTCTACTAGTATACATATAGTAATAACACAGACGAGTTGAGGTCATTTGGCAGTTGCCAACCTTGGATCAAATCATTTGGCTTAAGTCACATATCTGCCTTAATTGGCAAGTTTGGCTCATGCCAATCAGCTGCCACTTTCCTTCTAAGGTTCTAAATGCTGCTGGTCACGGGTCTAACTCATGTAAACAGCAGTGTATGAACTAACCGACCTTCAAAGGTTAAGGGTTAAAGGTTTTGTATAGCTTTGTGGTAATGCCATTGCAGAGCTACGGAGCATCACTCGCCATATGGGATTACACAGTGTTGCCTGCCACCCAAAACAGGTGAACGTGCTCCACTTTAATCTCAGTTAGACAAGCTGCTACTCATTTTATCAAGGTGTTAGGCTTCTGAGTTGATCTTGGTGTTGGTTATGTACTGAGATGGTTCATCTGTTTTGAGACAAGTCAGACATCCAGATAGCAACCACTTAACAGCAGCCCAACTGAGAGTTAAATCCACAACCTCCTGATCGTATGTTTAGCAGCCTCAAAGCCACTTACCTTTAGAATGATTGTGTTCTTGTCTGTTCTGTTGAATAGTATGTGATATGCCTGTCTGTCTAGCATGGTAATACGGCACTGCATGATGCAGCGTGGCATGGATACAGCAGCACACTGCAACTGCTCGTCACTTCTGGAGCCAGTGTTCACCTGCTTAACAAGGTACATCACTCTTTGAATGAATAAACTCACAGCTAGTGCTGTGGCAGCTGCAATGCTGCTACTGTTATGACTACTACTTAAAAACGTAAACGTAAAGTCCTTCCCGAGCCTTACGGCCCATAGGGCGGCACTGATCTCCGTTTCCTAAGGCCCTCAGCCAGACACCAGTTTTTACACTGCGAGACCACGGATACGAAGCCAGTGTATCGCCCAGTGTGCCTGTTTACGGTGAAGCTGCTGGGACGTAAACAGGCACCATAACTACTACTTATACCATAACTACCATAACCATAAAGTACCACTTATGGCTACATTATTCAACTCATCTTTCTAATACTGATCTAGATACCGATGCTAATACTCATCATCGACAACCGTGAGCTCAACGCCCGTTGGTGTCTGTAAGATCTAGTACGAAGATGCTAATACTGCTTTATCATTATTGTTGGCCAGAATTTTCTATGTTAGGAACATAATATGTGTTTGTCTGTTTGTGCAGTTGTCCAGCTGTCTGTCCGTCTCTGTCTGTGTCTCCCTGTGTGTATGCTGTCTCTCTGTTTGTGCCTATGTGTCTGTGGCTATATAGGTATATCTGTATGTCTGTGTCTTTTGCCTGTTTCTATATCTCTTTGTCTGGCTGGCTGTCCATCCATTTCTCTCTCTGTTTAGCTGTCTGTTTCTCTGCCTGTCTCTCTCTGTCTGTGTATGTCTAGTCATGTTTTTTGTCTGTTTTTCTGACAGTCTATCTGTGTATGTCTAGGCATCCTTTTCAGCACTACATTTGGCAGCACAGAACGGACACAATCAATGCACTAGAATTCTTCTGTTTGCCGGCTGCAGCACTCAGCACAAAAACAATGTAATTGCTGCTCACTTGCTTAATTTGTGATTTTTAATCCAGTTTTCGGTTTTTAACCTGTTGGGCATTTTAGCTTGGTAATATTCATGATGTCTTCTGAGCCCAAGCTCAGTGATTGGTCTGTTTACTGCATGTGGTCATTGTGTTGTCTAATAACAGCTGTTGTTACTAAGCAACAGATGAACGTAAACTAGTGGTTATAGTTAACGATGAAGAAACCGCCGATAGAGATTTGTTGGATTTTCTTCCCAAGTCTGTAAGATCTAGTACGAACAGCTAGCTAGGTAAAAGTACTAACTAGGTATTGATTTATGTAACGTGTTAAAATTTTATTTAAACATTCTAAGCCAGCATCATACGATGGATGACATCAGCTATGTTCACCGATTTTGTTAGCTGATTTTATCAATACAGTGTTAATTAGAGCTGTCAAGGCGTTAATTTTTTTCACACATTAACACAGGGCGTTAATTTTTTTAATGCATTAATTAACGCGTAAATTAATGCACCCAGTCCCATCAAGATGGACAGTAGGAGGTAAATTACCCCGGGCTCGAGCTGTTTATGGGACCCGCCTGTAGAATATAGAAAGTTAGAAAAATGCAAAAAAAATGTTTAAAACACATATAATTTTTATTTTTAAACGTATTTAGACTATTTACTATGTAACTATTACAGTGTTTTTATTTTGTACATCATCTCTTGTCCATCATAGAGTCCGTCATTTTGTGATGGACTTTATTCAGTCTATTGGGTTACGCTTACGCGAATTGCTTGCTTATTGTCTTTTATTTTGATCAGCAGTAACTGACGTCATAGCATAGAAATCTATTAGCCTGTCAGTGAAATAAATAAGTAATTGTTTATTAACAGTAGTGATGAAACGAAAACTAGTTTAGTTACTTGATTTCATGCGATTGTCGTATAACCGCAGTTTAATGGAATATCCAAACTTTTGCTGCACAGAATTTAGTAACTGAATGAAATAAATTTACGCATGTGCGTTAATTTTTTAACGCGTGTTAATTTATTAACGCATTAATTAACGCGTCAACTGTGACAGCTCTAGTGTTAATGAGTGCAAAAATGATAAAATATCAGAGTACACTGTGAATGAATGGTGGATGATAGTACTAGTTGATGTCATCGTTGCTTTGCAGTATGGAGATACTGCACTGCACACGTCTGCACGCTATGGACATGCGGGTGTCACGCGTATTCTCATTGGGGCTCGCTGCGACGTTAATGAATGCAATAAGGTCAGTGCCAGTTCTACAGTTATTTATGCAATGTATCTTTACCTGTGGCATTTGGCAACTTCGTTTTTTGACTTAGACTTTCGCTGAGCCAAAGCTAACACTGAATGCTTAGGTCTGTAAGTAAACTTTGATCTAATCTTTGGTCTAAGTCTATACACTTAGAGTTCAGACCAATGATTAAAAATAGCGGAAAATTAGACCTAAAAAGTCCAAAAGTGAAATCACCCATTATATTGTATTATTGTAATTATGTCATCATATTTATTGTCTTATCTCATCATCTTATCTGTGAATTCTTAGTCTGGTCATATGCTTAGAGGTACATTTATAATTCTCTGGGGGTTCTAGGTATTCTAGGAACTAAGAGTTATAACACCGAATTTAATTGCTATATTTTGGTTAAATTCTGTGTTTGCGAAGTGAGTATACAGGCTAGCAGTATGCAGAGTGATGCAGCCACTGTGGGCATGTCATAGCCAGACAGTCTACTGCCATTGGCTTCCTACACATTCATGATTTTTTTCAAAGGGTGAACAAAACTTGAGTCAATACCGGTAGATTGAATTTTCAGCACAACTGAACATGATTGTCTTTCACTGCAGTGATGGAGGTTTATCGTTTCCAATACTGTCTCATTGTTCGATCTGTGCAGTACTGAGCATGTGCATGTTCTACTTTTTACGCGCGAGAGCTATAGCGTGTATTAGCTATGGTAATTCTGTCCATCTGTCCTGGTCTCACGACCCTGTACCGTTTGGAGACCAGGTGAGATAGAGACTTCGGGTTTTCACCAGCCTAGAGTCAGTAGTATTTCGTGACAAAATTTCACGTCATTGGGTAAAGGGGGTCCCAACGAACGTGGGGGAATGTGGGGGCGAAATAAATAGATCCAGCATAGGCCTAGGTGTAAGTCTAAATCCACTGCATTCGCAAGATGGCACCACGCAACTAACTTGTTGCGATCCAGATGTAGATTTCGGTGAATAGGTGTTAGAATTTATAAAATGGAAATTTGGTTTTATAGCAAGGTTTAAAGTTGCTGGTATCTTATCTTAGCGGTAACCTAAGGTAAGATAATGTTGAATGACCGTGTTTTTTGGCAAAATTTGGTTATATTATCATAACAAGCAATGATACCATGCTTGTTAATGGTATCAACATTGATGACCTTGCATGATCTTGAACGTAGAAAATGGAGGATTTTAGTGATTTTGCATGATTTTTGGCTGCAGAATAGTGAAGTGCAATGAAATGGATGGAGATAAACCGATATTAGCTGCGAACAGGAACTGCCATAAGCTCTCGCGCATCTCATGAGCATCAGCTCAGATTTCTTGTTATGCACCATCCAGTATATGACAGATGCAGCACTAGTACACTTTGGTCTCGTCAAGAAGTTACTTGATTTGATTTTGAGCTGGGTTAGGTAAATGGGTGTCCGTTTGTGGGTAAATTGTCATTGTATTCAATCAAGCCACTGGGACCAACTCATCCTGGCCATCCCTTTGTGCATAAGCAAATTGAGTACTGGTGATAATAATTTTGAAGAAATGGGAGAGTTCTGTGCATCAAAAGGGCCTGTTTCCAAGACTGCTGGCAATGGATTTAGCTGTTTAAGTGAAATCTTTCTCTTATGTGGATGTACTCGCTTTCGGTTTGCCTACCGGAAGAGGCACTCAACTGAGGCAGCAATGTTGCGGGTTTGATCGGACATTCTCATAGCAGCAAACAAGAGACATGTAATTGTAACATTGCTGGCTTATGCTGTGTCTACTTGATATGTCTGCTGCATTTGATTGAGTCGACCACAACCTTCTGCTACAAAGACTGCAGCTTGAGTTCGGCTTGACTGGAACCGTTCTCGGGTGGGTTTGCAGTTTTTTACAGTGTCGCATGCAGAGGTCCTCTACCATGGTCTCACGTCTACGATTCAGCAGCTGTCATTCGGCGTCCCGCAAGGTTCTGTGTTGGGCCCGCACTGTCTGTGTTTCCATCAGTACGCTGATAACAGCCAGATATACATCAGCACTACGGTTAATGACGCAGCGCAAGCAGTTCGGAAATTCACGACGTGTCAGGGTTGTTAGTGACTGGATGTCAGCTAGCAGGCTGAAACTCAATCCGACGAAAATGGAGGTCTTGTGGCTTGGATCCAGTCAACAAATGAGTCAGATCAGCATCACTGACCTTCCACTTCAGTCAACAAAGATTAGAGTCAGTGAGTTACCACGTGACTTTGGTGTTGTTATTGACTCAAAGTTGTCACCGTCAGCACATGTGGCAGCCCTCTGCCGGTCTGGGTTTTACCACCTGCGCCAACTCCACCCTGTGCTCAGGTCATTGACGCAGGAAGCAGCCAGAACACTAGTCCAGGTGTTCATAGCGAGTCGCTTGGACTATTGTAACTCACTGCTGTACGGCGTGTCTCGCAGCCTGACTCGGAAAGTTCAGTCCGTCCAGAATGTTGCCGCTTGGCTTCTTACCAGGACTAGATGTGGCAACCACATCTCACCAGTGCTGTGCCAGTTGCACTGGCTTCCAGTTCAGAGGTGAGTCGACTTCAAACTGGCGTGCTTTGTATTCTCATCTCTGTCTGGCCAGGTACCTCCGTACCTGGCTGACGACATAACCTGACGGAAGGCCCTCAACATCGGCTGCGTTCATCTACCAACAGATCGTGTGCTGTTCCACGCAACCACAACATGTTCGGCGACAGAAGTTTTGCTGCCACTGAGCCACATGTGTGGAACAGCCTCATAGTACACTTACGCAACGAAGACATCATTTACAGGGTGGTCCAAAATGTTCTGAAAGAAATTCTTTACATGATTAAAGTCAGTGTTTAAATACAGCAATTAAATCTTCTTTGTTTTGCTGCTGGCAAGTGAACTATGCAAAAACGGTATTACCCTTGACACTGCGGTCCATAAAAATGTACCACTTTTATTTTTTCAATAACTCCGTGAAACATTGGCCGATTTT
>Ga0056128_1009432_pt1 | contig 12256 bp, 8 predicted proteins | sample WorMetLIZISLAND2_FD_71113 | JGI IMG/M metagenome (GOLD analysis project Ga0056128, IMG submission 71113) | Marine gutless worms symbiont microbial communities from Max Planck institute for Marine Microbiology, Germany - Olavius geniculatus... ...
TGCCGTGAATGCCAAACCAGGATGATAGACGAGAGAGTAGAATGTTGTGATCTATGGTGTCAAAGGCAGCAGACAGGTCAAGAAGACAGAGACATGATACTTGTTGAGCACCAATGGCACAATAAATACACAATAAAGTGCAAAAAATAACGGACGGAATAGGCCTACGGATTGCCAGCAGTATTACTTAAAACAAATACGCATATTGCACAATCTCCCCCATTCTCTCGAAAACTTTGTGAAAACAGTTTCGCTAAGATTTAAGTCTAAAACTAAAGTCAATTGACTTTGGTCTAAGCCTAAGTCAAGTTCAAAGTCAAGACCAAAAACAGCTGGCAATTTCCAATGTTAAAGGAATACAATTAAATTTGATTACAATTACCTTAGCTTGATTAAACAAAAGTCCCGGTTAATTACTTGAGCGTAATATTTACTTTTGCATGGTGTAGGCTAATAACACCACGCATGGCCGTGCGCACTTACGGTCCGATCTCGCGCAGAAAATGTTATAGGCTAGACCGTGCGCACTATGTATACCACGTACGGTCTGTGGGACTCGGTGTCCATTGAAGTGGCAGTTAACTTCCGTGCCTGCACACGGTCTGAACTTAGTGGATTGGGTGAAATCTTGTAACATTAGGCCTACGTCATCTAAGGACGGATACCATTGGGTGGTGCGTTGGGCGGCACCTCGTAATAAGACTGACATTAATCGAAGCTGAATATCAGCTACCACCCAAACCGTCCGATTATCTCTTAAGTGCTCCCAAAATATATTAAACACGTCCATCGGTTGATTCTGTGGTTGATTATTACCAATAAGCCAAACTGCAGTCTATTTATCCATAACATGGCCATATAGGTAAACAAATTAATATTGCACACATCACCCGATTAATATAGCCCCAGAAAACACTCCTAAAACGTTAATTAATTGTATTAATTCAATTATTCGACTGCTACGTAAAAAAAATGGACCAGAAACGAAAGTAAAGTCTAAAGTAAAGCCCAGCTTGTAGATAAGCCTGAAGTCAAGACTTTAGTCTAAAACTAGTCTTAATGAAACATGACCTCACCCAATACCTGGGCGGCTGAGCCCTACGCATGGTAAATTATTAATGGGTAAAATGAAGTACATATAGGTATAATAATTTGGTATCAGCATATTTGCGATGTAACGTAACTGGCCATCATTGAACAGGCCATGTCAGTAGCCTTCAGGTAGTTTGTCGGTCTGTTACTGCGTATGTGAACGTCTGTTATTTGACGGCATGAATTGCACAATTACTGGTGAAGAAAATAATACACAAATAGACTGTGTGCTATTTACAGATGACGTCAGCATGAATAAAATTTCACATATGTTGAGATTAAAATTCCCAATAATACGTATATTTTGCCAATTACGGATTGCCCTATTTGTAAAAATAATGGAACGGCACCATTTTGTGAACTTAGTTATCGAACGACCCTCGTAGTTAGGTGGTTACATGGTCAAACCGAAAACAAATAATGAACTTTGCATATTTAAGCAAAAGGTGAAGTTATTCACCTATGGCCTAAGCTATTAGCGAAAGTTCTGATTCAATGTTCATTATAATGCTCATAAAGCTGTACACTAAACATGCAGTTGGGTGTAATTGCTGACGCCATTAGTAGCAATTAAACAGTAATTTTAGTCACGTAAAGTCATGGAAAAAACTACTTTAATGGGATACTTGACGTTTTGGTAACCGTTGCTGCCTTCTTTGGAACAACCGTCCACCAGTTGTCGCTGCGGCGGATGGCAAAAATCATTGATGTATGGTAGCTGACAGGACTCTGTGTCTTGGTTCATGAACCGGGACCACGACAAAGTGAGGTGATCGTCAGAGAAAGTAATACACAACAGGAAAGAACAAGAGTCGATGAACCACACGTCTACGATTACTTACCGTCCGCCGCAGTGACACCTGGCACATTTGTTCTGAAGAAAGCAGCAGCAGTTGCCAAAACTATCAGTAAGTATCCATCTTCAACAGATGAGAATATTTAAAAATGAGCAATTTATGTAGACTGCAGATTCAATCAAACTGCACCCTACTTTAGATATTGATACAAGCTCAGATAAACCGACAAAAGGTTCACATATCATTGGCTTTATTCATCTGCAAACAGCCTGATGAAACATGCAAAAATAAAACTATTACCAGTACAATAAAACATCTCTTGTGAACCTCTTTCAAGCAAAGTAAAATTGTTCCTATGAAGGTCGGTATTATTAAAACAGACAGCAGCTTGGTGAATCATCACAGCAGCCATGCCAAACGGAACAACCTATCATCATATACCGACAAATATTATGGAAACAGAATTCATCGAGCCAATAATACGAAGCCTATATGATACGGCACGCCACCAAGTGTCATTCTCGGTGGTCTGATAATTACTTCTTTTTTGCCTGTGCTTTCTGGGCAGCCTTGGTGACCTTGCCAGCCCCGGCATCACGCTTCTTGACCTCCTTGATTACACCGACGGCGACGGTCTGCCGCATGTCACGGACAGCAAAGCGACCGAGCGGAGCATATTCAGAGAACGGCTCAACACACATCGGCTTCTGTGGCACCATATTGACAATCGCGGCATCGCCCGACTTGACATGTTGTGGGTTGTCCTCCAGCTTCTTGCCGCTACGACGATCGATCTTCTCGAGCAGGTCACGGAACTTGCAGGCAATGTGCGAAGTGTGGCAGTCGAGCACCGGAGCATAGCCGGCATTGATTTGACCCGGGTGATTCAGGATGATGACCTGTACGCACAACCGACACCGTCCGCTTAGCATGCACATCACAAGAATATGCCGACAAAATGTTTCAAAACAGCCCCTTCTCGGCTTGCCCACACAAGCTCCAGCATCAGGGCAGACTGAAGAACTGTCAAGTTTGTGCATCTATGCAACACCAGCTAAACAGACTGTCACATAATTTGCAAATTACACAACTAATAGCACAGAAAAACCGACACCACAGGCTCTTCTCTTTTTTGATGCTATGTAAGTGTTACGGCAAACACAATTCAGGATGTAATCGATTTAACATAACTGAAATCAGTTTCTGGTTTAGGTTTCGATGTGTAAATGAACTGCACGAAACTGGTTTATAACTTTCTCTGCAAATACGCAACAGGGCATGTCACTGCATGATATAGTATGACAATATTGCAGCTTCTGTGCAATGAAAACCAAGCAGATGTGCTATGAAACGACGTTCGCAATCCTACAATGCATGACTGTTTTATTACACAAAATTCTCAAACTTTCGTCAGTCAGTTGTCAATATAATTAGCCGGCGATGGATACGGTACAACGACCAGGCATACATACACGTCGAACAATGATCTTGTAAAACAAATTCGCATTTACCACACAAGCATACGAAACTATCTGCCATCTGACACTATTACATAAATATACGACGTATAAAATCCTACAAAATGAATTTATCTCAACTTTGGTCTTATTTACGTCTAATATTGCGCAAGTAAACAAACAAAAACCCGGTTTCAACCAGCGAAACCTGGTCCAGAAACGGTTTCGCCAGTTAACCACTACTTCACAAAAACAGTTTCGGTTTCTGCTAAATCGATTATGCTCTAAGTGCACATATATGCTGAGATGTGGTTGTTGATACTTCCAGCTAAACTAACCTACTTAGGCTGACCTACAATAGACCTCAGAGTCTATGCTAGGCAGTTTCCAAAATGCAAGCAGGATTTCTGCAGCAGATCTTTTACAGGAACAACCAGCAGTGTCAGGCAATTGATACAGATATGAACAATCAGCCAGTTAGCTTACGTGAACATTACTTTGCAAACGAATCAACCTGTAAACAGCTAGTCAGTCGGCATTCTAAGTGCAACTGCACTGAGTGTACAAAGGAGATGTCAGACGATTGATAAAATTCGCCAATTCTATCTGTCAACAAAAATCCGTCATATGTTTAGCAAAAATCGCTTAATTTTGTCGCCCGATGTAGAGCATGTTCTATCTGTGACAACTTTGTCGGTTAAGTTTTTGTATATTGGTCAACAAATTTTGCTTATGTTGCCATGTCAATCGTTTACAACGGAAGATGAATATTTATTTTAGTTAGGTACTTATTGTGTTTGTTATTTACTTTTGTTCATTAGATGCAGAAAAAAGTGCCGCACATATTATTTTGCGATTGTCATTTTGCCGTTGTGCCAGCTGATTGGTACGAAGTAGCAAGCGAAAATATGGCCCGTGTGTCATGCTTCACCAATTTTATCGAGCAACTAAACCACGCCCACAAAAGTCGGTCGATTTCGCCGATCGTCTTCTGACATCCCCAAGTTAAGTCTGGCATCAAACTGCACCTGAGCTTTGAACTCCTCGGTCTCCTTGGGAGGGTCATTCTTGGAGTCTCCTGCAACGTTGCCACGGCGGATGTCCTTGACCGAGACGTTCTTGACGTTGAAACCAACGTTGTCGCCCGGCTGAGCCAGCTCCAGCGACGTGTGGTGCATCTCCACCGATTTCACCTCCGTGGTCACATTCACCGGCGCAAACGTCACGATCATGCCGGCTTTCAGCGTGCCCGTCTCCACTCGGCCCACCGGCACCGTGCCAATACCTGCACACAGCCAACAATCATCTTCATCCTAGTGCTATTTACGTGACATATCACTATATATCAGACAGGACCAATGATGCAGCTGCCATCTGGCTGTTGGGACTCTTCGTGTTGCACATAAACACTAACACGTCCTTTTAATACCAGAAAGACCGCCAGAGCAATATATCGCACACGCAATCTCACTGCTCGCCATTACTAAACTCCTCACTCTCAGTCTCCACGTGACCTCATTCTGGCCAATCAGCGCCAGGTTACAGTGTCTCCATAGCAACATTAAGGCCTAACTCCACTACAGAAGACTTCCCAACATGGCAAATACAATGAACAACTCAGCTGATGATGGTAAAAATCCTTGGTAGAATCCAATAAACAATTGTAACAAAAATCCCATCCCTTTTTTCTCAGCATATGACCAAGCCTTCTGGTCTTCAAAACCTGGTTCAATTCTTTTACTAATCCAGCAGACACAGTGGCCCAAAACAGCCCCTTTCTTTGTTTTAATTTGTCGGAGGCGCAAATGCTCAGTTGAATATGTAATCCATAATGCAAGCAAGCAATGTGCAGCTAAACACACACTGGAGTCACTTCAGAGTGATTGCAAGGAACTACTGACATATTGCTGAGAAAAATAGGTCAACAGCAAAAAAAATCCACATTAGGACAAATCAAAACAAACAAAGAAGCATCTCTAATGAATGACACAGCAAAAGATAGTACACAAACAAATGGAAAATGTTCAAATGTTACGTTTGGATACTAAACACGAAAGCAAAAAATTTGGTTCAGCACAGTTCTACACACATAGAAGTTAGTTTGTGTTTTAACTTGGCTACTAGCTCACTCACACATCAGAAAAAAACTTAGTAAGTAAGTAAGTAAGTATGTGCATATTTAAAGTGCACAATGTCAGCCAGTAGCTGAATCTGAGGCACTTAGCTGAGCCACTAGGGGGAGCAGTAGGCCTGCTGGAAGCAGCGAGTTTTAAGGAGGTGGCGGAAAGTGTCTGCAGAGTTAGAACTACGGATGCTAGATGGTAGTGAGTTCCAGACTGTGGGGGCTGCAATGCTAAAACCGCGGGAGGCAAAGGTTGTGCGGACACGTGAAACCAACAGAAGATTGGTGTTGGCAGAACGCAGAGAACATGTGAGAGTGTGATAATTGAGCAGAGAATGTAGATAAGCAGGTTGAGGAGTTGAGAATGTTTCCAATGTCTGTGAATGCATGCGGAACATTTTGTCACAGTTCTCCAACGCACCTCCTATCTTGTAGACATCCTGCAGAGGCAGTCGCAGCGGCTTGTCGGAAGGACGTTTCGGCGGGTCGATGTTGTCCAGGGCATCCATGATGGTCATGCCCGTGTACTCCTTCTTGTCCGCCTTCGTCACTTTCCAGCCCTTGAACCACGGCATCTTCGGACTTCCATCCAGCATGTTGTCACCGTGCCAGCCGGAGACCGGCACAAACGGAACCTGTTCCGGGTTGTATCCGATCTTCTTGATGTATGCCGAGACTTCTTTCTGGATCTCGTTGTATCGCGGCTGAAACAAGCAAAAGTCAACGGTGATTATTGATTAGCGAAAAATAATTAACACAACAAAATCTCACGACAGAAGATATTGACATCACTGTCATTCAGTTTTCAAGACAACCACAAAAGGCAAAAGAACACCTTCTGCAGTATTTCCTAACTTTTTGCAGCAACAATCCATATGTTTTATTCATACAGATGCAAATACCAACATGATAACAACAAAATTAATTTCCAGTACGCCACCTGCCAAATATCAAGTTGATCGGACAACAGGCGGCGAAGTTATGGGGATTTTTCGCCAACAACGCAATTAGCCGCCATGACCTTGACCTCTGACTCCTTGACCTTGAAATTGGTCCACAGGGTGCTGGTGTCCCAGGGACACTTCCTACCAAGTTTGGTGTTCGTAAGCCTTTTCGTTTTCCCTCTAGGTGGAAGCACGGGACAGACACACGGACAGGATCAACACATGATGGGGCCTCCTTCTAGGAAGGACGGCCCCATAATAAGGCTGCGGCTGCGTACGTAAAAAGCAGACTTATTTTGTTGGAGCATGACATCTGACAGCCAGACGCATTTCCAGTAACCTATCCAACAGAGCCCCTGGCCTCTAGCTTAGAAACTGTCTCGAATAAAAAGAAGCCGTGCCAAACTAAACTGACAAAAGCTGAAACCAGAGATCAAATTTTATTCTTGTGTTTGCCCAAAACTGAACAGTCAACTGCTTAATCATATTATTTTTGCACAATACCACTTCATTACATAATCCAGCGAGATATAGATAATTGTGATAATAATAACCACAAAAATCTAGTTCTAATGTCTGCAAACCATCTAGGTCACAGTACATGGCCATACAAAGTTGCTGAAAGAGCTCAGTCCAAGCTGAAAAGCAAACAGGGTGGGCCAACTAATCCAGGTATACACACAGGTGTGGTACAGTTACCACATACCTCGCTGTATGGAGGCTCAGTGGAGTCCATCTTGTTGACAGCAACAATCAGCTGTTTGACGCCGAGGGTGAAAGCAAGCAGAGCGTGCTCGCGAGTCTGACCGTTTTTCGAGATGCCCGCCTCAAACTCACCGGTGCCAGCCGCCACCACCAGCACTGCACAGTCAGCCTGTACCACAGCAACGCAGACATCATCAGACCACGATGCAAAACCATTCACTAGGCGTCACCACTATCAGAGCAGTATCAATGCACCGTATGCCTGCAACATTATACGACAACTATTCAGGCATTTAATATTATCACTGCAGTCTTACTTCACGCATGTTCTGAGGACATTACTTCTAAAAATCCGACAAACAGCACCAGTCACGAGCACAGCATGGATACTTTCAATTTCAGATCTACTGCAGTTCCTAGATAATGCTCAAAGATATACTGAAAGTGCCATTCGCTTTCTGTCAATGCAGTAAAATAGCAAATTTAACTTAACTTACCTAGCCTACAGCCTACAGACATACTCGAGTACCTAGTAGTTGAAAGCGGCATATTACAGAAATGGCTCATGGCTGCGCATTCTGGCTTAAGCCTTCGCTTAGGAAATGCGAGAAAAATCATGACAAAGATTCACATCGTTCAAATATATCTCTATAGCACACAAGCACTCATACAGTTGCACAATTAGCTCACCTGAACACACAAGCATCTACGACGATGAACAACATCACTTCAGTTTATTACCTGAGAGGTTCCAGTGATCATGTTCTTGATGAAGTCGCGATGTCCTGGGGCGTCAATGATGGTAATGTAATACTTGGAGGTCTCAAACTTCCACAGCGAAATGTCGATTGTGATTCCACGCTCACGCTCGGCTTTCAACTTGTCCAGCACCCAGGCGTATTTGAATGAACCTTTGCCCATCTACAGCACAACACACAATAGTCATTAACAGTCTCAATATATCATTCGATGGCAATTGGCATGTTTTCTAGCTACAATAAAGGCAACCAATCAAGTATGGTGATTGATTGCAAGAGCTTCGTCAGTGCTGTGCGTAAAAAAGCTCTTACCAACTGACTGTGCATTTACCACGTGCATTATAACCATGCCTGCCGTTTCATTTATTTCAACAAAGTTTACAAAATAAAGAACAAAATGTTAAATCCTAATTTTGCACACAAATATACTGAAAGTTCAGGCTTAAAGCTTTGTTGTACACTCTTATAGTGGACTTGAGCAGCAGTAGCGAGTGACTCACTAAACTACTAATAAAACTGTCTTAATTCCTACTCAATCCACATCACATTAACACAGTCAGTATTATCCGCCATATAGCATAATTCACCTCCTGAGCCTCCTTCTCGAACTTTTCAATTGTTCGTTTGTCGATGCCGCCGCATTTGTAGATCAAATGACCGGTGGTTGTTGACTTGCCAGAGTCCACGTGACCAATGACGACAATATTGATGTGAGTCTTCTCCACACCCATTTTTCCAATTTACCACAGACAAACCACAAACCTGCACAGAACACATGTGATGTAGTAACTGATTTTCATACAGTGCTTTATATGCAGGTACATTAACTGTAACATACAGATTTCACATCAAAATCGTATGTAGTATGGTTACCCTGACCTAAACACTAAGCCTGGCCCTAACCCTAATTCGCTGTTTCAACTTTCTCGGTCGGGAACTTTTTGCGACAGTGCCAACAATGAAGTTGCACCATACGCTATTACTGTATCAAACATGCCAGAACAAAAGCTTTGCAGATATTTTTCAGATAAACTGTTTTCGGCTGACTAATATCTACAGACACTCCACACAAATATACGGTGGTTTATAGTCCACGGAAAGATATCTTTTATAGTATTTCGTCATTGGCCGACATTTTGAGCAACCTACGCGCTGAGCTAAAATCACGTTAATCTAACCAAACTTTCACAATTTTCGCCAATAATGACATCTATGCACTTTTCCATATTAATAAGCTACAACAGCGCTTTCGCTTACAAACGATGTGATTACGATAACGCTAATAATAACGGATAAAAATGCCGAAATATCACAAACCTCACCTACTCAGCCGGTATGATGAAAGAAAAGGAAGAGGAAACGCGTCAGTCACGTGATCTTGCGTTGAATGTGTCCATAGAGATGTGTGTTAAAATCACCATCTCTTTGGTCACTCCAATCTCAATCTTGATCGTGGATCTCTATCGTCGTCAGCCCTGCCAACTTGCCAAGACTCACGCATCTCGCGTGAGTCTCACGCATTTTCAGTTAGCTCACTCTTTTCCGCCCGTTTAAGTTTTATCTCACGCATTTCATTTGTCTGTCTATCGTACACAAAAATTGTGTCCGGCAGCGACAGAAAATTGTTTTTAATAGTCGCAACTTCGAGTTTAAAGAGTACAAAATGCTTTGGCGGCCGGGGCTCTACCCCGCCTGGAGAGCTTAATTACAGCGTTCCCCAGACCTATGAATTTTGAAAAATAACGAAAAGGGGTGAAAAGGGAAGGAGTTAAAAGGAAAGGGGCGAAACTGCAGAAAAAGAAACGGAGAGAAGAGAAAAAAGAAAAAAGATAAAAACATGGGCGTCTGAACCAAAGGCGAATGACGCACGTTGCGTCATAAAAAATATATATATATTATGTTAGGGCGAAGCTAAAATCTAGGGTCCAAATTTTCTTCGTTCGCTCAGCTCGCGAAATTGTAACCTATACTTTAAAACCTTCGCACCTGCATCGATGTTTACCTTGATAAATACAGAAACAAACAAAATAATGACTGCGAATGGAGACATGCAGTTTGCCTTTATTCGTTAAAGAAATACGTGACGTTTGACATGAATCAACATGATGTTTCCGATGCATGCATTAAAAGCATAGGCCTAATTAGAAACAAGTAATTTGAGCAAAGCTTACGTGACGCGCGATATTCCAGCGTTACTGCCACCTGGGCAATCGTTTAGCCTACAGCGTGCAGTAAAATAATAATGCGTCTTGAAGGAGTACACAAATTTGAGGCTTCCGTGCGGAAGGCTAGTTGACTTTAGGAGGTCGAAACTTAGATTGTCAAAAATTGATTGTGCGTTCTATATGCTAAAAATTTCATACGCAGGTTGCCCAGGTCCATCTCCAACCATTTAGGCCAATTCACTCTTGAAATGTGTGCTGCAGTCGAAGGTTGGAAAAAACATTTTGGTGGTTCATGTCATTCAAGGTCATCAATGTAGACATCATCTAAAAGTTCGTCACTATGTCAAGCATGTCGATCTGTGCATGTCTTCAACTGTTTTCACGCTAGACGAGCCAATACCGGTAAAATAACCACTTTTTAAAGGGGTACCCTTTTTGACGCCCACATGCGCAGGCGTCCTTCAACCTATGGGTGACTGGCACTTGGACTGCTAAAATCTGCATGCAGGTTGACTTGCTCTATCTCCAGCCATTTCGTCGCAATTGAAATGTGCACTGCAGCCAAAAATTGTGAAAAATTCACTAAAAACCCCTATTTTGAAGACTCAAGGTCGTTCAAGGTCATCGATGTTGATAAATCTAAAAAGTCTGTCATCAGTGCCTGTTATGATAAGCAGCATGTAACATGTACCTATCTACAACCGTTTTCACGCTATATGATAGCCAATAGGCCTATAATAAAAAGGGGTGCCCCTCTTAGACGCCCTCGTTCGAGGGGAATCCTCTAACCCAAGGACACAAAGATTTGCCACGATAAACTAAAGTCCTTGGGCATCCCATGGTGAAGATTTCGTGATTCTAGCTTAACCTTCTTGGCGGTACGATTCTAGAGTGGATTTCTGTACGAAAACGGTACAGTGGCCAGACAACTTCGGGCTTCAATCTAAGCCTATAGCTGACAGCGTCCAGAGCATGCTGTCTGCAACAGTACTGATGTTGATTGATATATTTGCTAATGACCAGGGTTTTCAATAGCGGACGTTTGGGCGTAAATACGTCCAAAAATTTCAGCCCGTACGCCCAAATTTTAAAACGTGGACGTCACGACGTCCAAATCAATTTGCTTCTTATTACGTTTATTTGTCTATAATAAGAATCTGTTTTCCAATGTTTCGTTGGTTCGATAATTTTCACTGACTGTCGTGTTTCTGAATACTTCATTTCATGAAGACGTGGCACGGCAACCATATTAATTTATTCTGTGAACAGTTCTGATGCAAAAACTGCAACTTTCGTTTTGCATAAAGCTACTAAAATTAAATGTTGCTTGTTTTTACAAGAAAGCGCAGCTGTCGCTAGGGAAGATGCACTACAGCCTATATTCCTCTTGCACTACTGACCTTTAAAGTCATCCGAGGTCAATAATTTTCATGTCATTTGAAAGCCAATATATGTGACTTTCTATTAGTGATTAATAGGTAACATGGCGCTATCTTTCACCGTTTCTGAGATATGGCTACTTTACTTGAAACTCTCCATTAGAAATTGCGGCGAAACCGCTGCAGATGGAGACATGGTTACTACTGACAGCCAGCGCCAGCGCCCTATCCGATAGTACCATTGCCGACCCTCTACGACTAACCGTTTTGCCACAATACCGCACGATTGTCATACCATAGTGCGTTATGACCAAAGACGTTATCTAACGTCTTTGGTCATAACCTTCCAAGGTCATCCAAGGCCAATGATTTTCATATCATTTGAAAGCCAATATGCGACTTCCTATAAGTAATCAATAGCAATCTAGGCCTTTATCGCGCACTGATTAATCACAATTATACATCCGTGACAGACAGATTGACAGACAGACGACAATCGAGCCACAGACGCGCTATTTCAGCATGGCCGTAGTGCATAAAAACCACGACCTATGTCGGTGGTGCGTTAGTGACGCACATGTAATAAGTCTTGTTTTTGCATTAAGTTTTTGCTCAGTGGCGTCATTTCACTAAATCCTTGTGTCACGGACAGCCGGGTGTGGCGTGTCTTAGATTAGCGTCTAACTGTTCAGTTGTTGAGCGCCACTTTATTTTTGTTTACAATCTGAGAATAAAGAAGCTCAGTATGTGAGTTCGGCCAGTCCTGTGTGGCACTGGGCTTTTTGTTAAGTGTTTTTACTTACTTAACTAATGTAGGCATTTACTTACTTATTTTTA
>Ga0056128_1009439_pt1 | contig 12249 bp, 6 predicted proteins | sample WorMetLIZISLAND2_FD_71113 | JGI IMG/M metagenome (GOLD analysis project Ga0056128, IMG submission 71113) | Marine gutless worms symbiont microbial communities from Max Planck institute for Marine Microbiology, Germany - Olavius geniculatus... ...
TTTGGCGATTTTTGGCTGCAAAAGAGTGAATTGCGACGAAATGGATGGAGATAGACTACGATTACCTGCGAACAGGAACTGCTATAGGCTTTCGCGCGTCTCATGAGCTTTGCTCGAATTTCTTGTTTCATTCAATAAAGCAACTTAGCCACGAGTACGAGGGTCGTAAATAAGTTTACAAAATAACGCCATTTTATTAATTCTTAAAATAGAAAAATTCCAAATATACTTCTTGTAGAAAATTTAATTCTAAAAATACGTGAAAATTGTTTTGACAATTATGTCATTATTGTGACGTCATCTGCTAATAAAGCACAGTGTGCTTGTGTATTATTTTCCCCAGCAGTAACGAATCGAACTCCCAAGTGACAAACAGCATAGGAACGAGAAAAAATAAACTCAACAAGTTAATGTCACCTCTTTAAACGCTAAACATTAGTGCTTTGTTTCTTTAATATATCATCCGAGTTTGTTCAAACATTTGTCCCTTTTGTCAACAAGCATTTTTGTGCCCGATGCAAAGAATGATGCTGGCTGCTGTCCCAGCCACTGACAAACGACTGATTGCACCTTCGCATTTTATGCAAATTTCTGCCCACCTACTATTATCTTACGTCAAACGTGTACTGTTCGCGTTGTAAAACACTTGTGGTCATATACTAGATGCACTTTAGAGTAAATCTAATTTGCATTAAGTCTTTTTGCCCACAAAACAAACAAAATAGCACTCTGTTCGTTACGGGACAATTTCGGTGGCAACGTCGTTTTATTTAATGTTTATAAATGACGTTACAGTGACGTCATCTTAACGAAACTCACGTCTGGTACTAAAAACTAAATTCCCTACAAAACGTATATTTAGGATTTTTCTTAGTATAAAAATTAATGAAATGGCGCAATTTTGTAAACTTCTTTATGGAACGACCCTCGAATATGACACAGACAGAGAACAAATTGCAAAAACTGTGAACTGTGAACACACGAACTATACTGAGTGCTAGTAATCTGCAGGTACTTGATCTGAGATAAATGCGAAAAATGGTTAACGATTTATGCAAAATCAACTCCGCGAAGTTAAAAATTTAGTTATAGTTGAGTTATAAAGTGCAGCTGTTGACCTCCCCAGGTCTCTGTGTAAATTCCGCTGCAGTAGATGTAAGCCGCCAGCAGCAGCAGCACGGCATAGTAGCTCAACGCCAGTGCGATCGCCGAACCCCTGCATGTCAGCGTACAGCATAGATTAAACTGAACATAAAAGTAAAAAAGTACTATATAGCTTTTCAAAGGAAATTCGCTACTTTTAATTATGATAAAATGTCAGTAATACACATAAACGAAATTGTAGTAACAAAAATGTTTAACTACTTTCAAAAAGTTATGAAACAAATAATTGAAATAATGATATTAAATTAACAATAATGGCTTACTTAAGTCCGAAACCTGCGCAGCTGATGAGTAAGTAATGTAGTAATGCGTTGACGCCAGAACCAAGCGCGCAAGCAATTAGATTGCACATAACAGCGTTCTACAGACGCCAATAGATAATCAGCTACAATTCGTAGGCCATATAGATTTTTTAAAATAATTTTTTTGTATGACATTTTGCTGCTACCATTTTTTTATAAAACAAACAAACTAGTTAGTACAATAATGCATAACTTACAACAAAAATAGTTTTGCTCATAGCAGCACGTAGCTTAAACAAAAAAAACGTTAACAAAAAATGTGAACAGTAATTACACAAAATCAATTCTACTATATAATGCTGTATTTATTGGCCTAGTATATTAACGTACTGTTACACATTTCAAATAAAATTTGATGAAAACCTGGCACAGTAAATACCGCATAAGCGTAAAAGACCAGCAATACGCCTGAAAATCAACACACAACAAATAATCCATATCTCTTTAAATGGAGTTTATTCCATTTAGACCTCAGCCTACGGTAGTTAATTTGAAGTATGCAAAATGCAAGTTATTTGTGTCATGGTGCTTTTTAGTGTAAAAATTATATCATGTAGTTAAAACATATAAATTTCAAAAACACTTAGAGAAACTGTAGCAAAATGGTTAAAATATTAAACAAAAATTTCACCGTTTCATTAATGTCGAAGTCCTGGTCAAAGTGTATCTAAATATTATATCATGCTGCATCTGCACAAAAACATACCAATACTCCAGGTAGGAACGACTGCGTGAATTCTTGTGCTAACCTAAACGCAACATTCCATGAGCAATAGTTTTTGGTGTAAAGTTATGCCAAACAATAGTAACATGTCTCCAAAAACTGTAACAAAACAAGTCAAAACAAAATAAATATAAAACAGACTGCAAGTTCTGCAATTGTTAGTTGTAAATAACTATGGATATTATATAGCGTTCAAAATTACATTCAACATGGACTGCCATCTAGTGCAATACACTCTATTGGTGTTTTGTGTTTTTACACACTTAAGAAACCTTGTGCTTCCCTCCCCCTTAGAAAGTGATTTTCTACGAAGAGACAAAAATAATCACCAGAAAAAGGAGTAGATTTTCAGAATTGACGTAAAATTATTTTTACTACATTTTTCCTTTTTCACAATTCCAAAAGCGCCGCTGGTTTTATTCAAGTACATAATTACGCAGAATGCATCATGTGATGAAACACACCTGGCTACTCGTGGGTTCTGATGAAAAAGGCGCAGCAAATTCTCGGTGTTGATGAGAAACGCGCAGATAACAACCGAGCACAAAACGCCGAACAGCAGCGCTGCAGCGCATCACAAAACATGTGCACAAAACATACGCAGCAACGTCTATCCCTTTTTAGCCATTGGAGCACCCCCTCCTCTTTCCTTTCCTCTCCCTTTCCTTTTTACTCTTCACTCTTTCTTTCCCTAGTTTTTTTCAAGTCCAGTAGGGGGTCTAAGAAGTATTGTAGGCTTCTCCAATTGGGCTTGAGGTAAAGTCCTATCTGACGTCGATTTCGGAGCATTGTGGGCCTGAAAAACGCGTTTGAACGCAAGCCAGACAAGTTAATACACATCTACAGGATGGGCCAAAAAACTGGCCCAATGTTTCTATATGCCAATAAATTCATCAAATATTAGCCGATTTTTAAAACTTTTTCACTGTCGGAATCAGGAGAAAATTTGTAGCAAAATTATCTCTAAAGTTCCCACCACACCTCAAGTGTGTAGCTACGCTACTTAGTGAAATATCAGTGTCTTAAAAGCAACAGTTAAAAACACGGCGATATTTTTAACAACATATTGTAAGAAATTAACCGAAAACAATCTGTTTATTGTCTCTTGCTATCTCGCAGTTTTTACATCAAATGTTTAATGTGTCAGCCTTGCTGCTGGACAACGCACTCAAGCCGGCGACGCCACTTACCAGTGGCGCAATCAACCAGATGCTGCGACAGTTTGCCCCACTCAGTGATGATCGCCTGCATCAGCTGGTTGATTGTCGTGAATTGTCGACGTTGATAAACCATTTGTTGAAGAGCCCCCGAAACAGCATAATCGACCGGATTTAAGTCAGGGCTGTTTGAGAGCAACATGTCAGACTCGATCAACGTTGATCACGCAATTGGTCAGTGTCGTCGCAGACTTGTGTAGACGTCTGACATTTCACAGGGTAGTGTAGCGACATATATGAAGAGCAATGTGATCTTTAGTAACAGTGTTACTACAAATTTTCTTCTGATTCCGACAATAAAAAATTGTGAAAATCGGTTAATATTTGATGAAGCTATTGGCGTATAAAACATTGTGCCAGTTTTTGGCCCACCCTGTAATTTAGTTTCTAAATTATACCAAGTGACCAACTTCTCCCTTAGTTTGTCATTGTGTAGACTGTAGACGCCGCAGTGGCTACTTTCATATACTAAGTGACAATTTTCAAAGTACACGCAAATCGTTTTAAAATTATTCTAGATAATGTACTGTGTTTTATTGATGTTTTATTTGAGGAACAAAACGATCTAAATGTGAAAAAAAATTTAAATTACAAAATAAGCAACCTCATCACGCTGATATTTCTGAAAAATTGCGTGGAGATCAACGTTCAACGCTTCGTTTAATATATTAAGTTGCTGTATGTATATGCCCACCTTTCTGCAAATAAATGCCAACGCCTTTCTTGTTTACAGTTCCAAACGTCTGAAACACGTACAAAAATGTGCGCTGCGGTTAAATGCTACAGCGACCATAGCATTATTCGTAATTGCCTCAGTGTACAGTAAAATAATGGCTGGTTTCGACCGGTAACTTTTAAAATGCAGTTCGATTCTCACCGTAAGCGTAAGCAAGTCGCTAACTTACAGTGTGTTTCGGCTAACTCGGCTTCCTACCTTCGTGGATGAAAAATGAGTAGTAGCTTATGGGCAATGGTGTTGAAGACCCGGTATGATCACGAGTCTGACTCACGTTAAAAGAATTATAGCAATTACCGGATATTTCACTTTCACATTTTATCTCTGTTATCTGCATGCTATAAGCTAGTAGACTGCTGAATGAAATCATAAATAGTCCTAAAGCGCCAGAATCGAAACGAATGTAAGCACAAAATTATTGTTACGACGAGTTGCTTCTGCTGATGAATGTTGAATTTTCTCTGTGACTTGAATTACTTGAGCTATGTCATATAAACTAAACTATTTAGGCCCTATGTTTTTTTAAAGTGTGGAAAAAGGTTTTTTTTAAAAACACAATTACCTGGGAGAAAAATGTGTCGCCGCCGAATGCCAGACCTCGACATATGCTGACCACAGTAATGTAGATTACCTCAAATATCAACACAAAAAGCAGCTCATAGTCTCTACACGAAAAGGGGTACATTTTACAGCATTTACGGTACAGTAGGTCTATGTTCAGCCAGCTTGTAACAAAAGTGCTTCATACAACGCTGCTTATTTAAGTCTAGTTCAGGTTTTACGCTTTCGGGAATGGCAGTTGAATAATTAAACCCGCGTTGCATCCAGCAAACATACCACCCAAATTTGTTCATGGGTTGGATTGACTCACGGGTTGGGTTAGGTTGGACTGGGTTACTAGTGGGTCGAGAAGTTTTTTTGATGCTATGACTCAACTCAACCCACTAAATTAATGGGTTGACCCAACTTAAACCATTAAATTAGTGGGTTGGAATAAGTCATAGGTCTGAAATGACATATTTCCAAAAAACAGATGTCCTGTACATAACTACGTATGTATAACTTTGCGTTGGAAAGCAACTTTTAGTTTGTATTTTTACTATCGCTTGCAATTGCATAGATTAAAGTGTAAAACAATTACACGTAGTTGTTAAAAAAGTTGAAAGAATAAAAACGACAGCCGGCGTATGTAAAAACAAAAAGCCTAGTTGTCGCTAAGATAGCCGACCAAACTGGTTGTCAGTGACCTTCAAGGTCATTCAAGGTCGATAATTTTCATGTCATTTAAAAGCCAACATGCGACTTCCTAATTTTCTATCAATAATCAATAGCAACCTGGGCCCTATCTGGCACTGTTTAGCCACAATAACGCATAACGGCCTTTAAGGTCATCTAAGGTCAATGATTTTCATTTAATCTGACAGAGCGTATGCCATCTTTTATTAGTGATTAATAGTAACCTAAACCGTATCTCTCACCGTTTCCGAGATAGGCCAGTTTTCCGTCGAAAAACGCGCGTAAAGACCTTCAAGGTCACTCGAGGTCACTTATTTGTATGTCATTTGAAAGCCAGTATGCGACTTTTTATTATTGATCAATAGCAACTTAGACTCTAATTTGCACCGTTTAGCCACAGTACATCCGTGACACAGAGACAGACATATAAACAGACAGACGGACGACAACCATGACAACAGCTCAACCGTTACTTAAGTACGGTCGGCTAAAGAAAATGGAAAATGCAATAAAGAAAAAAGTGAAGAGACTACAGTTTCAGTTAAATGCTGTTTGGGTATGAGTTTGGTTGAGTCATGGGTCCATATTTCACCTGGCAGTGGGATGGGTTGGATTGGGTCAATTACTTGATGGGTTTGGTTAGGTCTGGGTCGATGAAATAGACCCATGGACAACTCTGTAGCCTATCTATCACCGCCCCAATCAGCCACACCGAAACTTTTTTCCGCAATTTGTAAGCTACTACTCATTCATCCAGCTGAGGGTAGAAGGCTGAGTTGACATAAGAACACAGTAAGTTAACCCTTTAAAATATGCCTCTGTCGTATATTTGGGACTGTCTGTGGGAAAATGGCAACTTCCTGTCTCCTGTTTTCTTTACCCACGACGACACCGCTATTGGTAACTTGCTAAAAGTACATTGTGACATACCGAGATGGCCATAGCTGCTGATGCAAGCTCGGTCTTGCCGAGTCTGCCGCAGTACATGAGACTGATTGGCTGGACCGTGTAGTGAAACAGGATTGACAATGACTGCAACAACCACACACGTATATATAGGTCTGATTTCTCCAGGGAGTGTAGAAACAGACGCCGGGGACGGTCATTCGGTGGCCAGTTGCGTCAGAAATATTCGTATCAAAAACTATTAGAGATTGATCATCTTTTTAAAAGTTACTGTTGATAATGTCGGGAATTTTTTATGGGACACGTGAAACTATCAAACAACATTAATAGATAAAACTGTGAAAATGCAGTTAGCCTTAGTTTGTTTGACAGCGTCATGTAAACTAGCTTCGAATTTGAATGCATTTTGAATAGGCCTAGGCCTCTAATTTTGAACCAGCCGTTACAAGCTTGTATTAAAATGCAGTATAATAAACCATTTCATTTCGCATTGCAGTGAAGAAAGTGACCCGTTAGAGCCGTTACACCAATTTATCTTCGTACAGTCTAACAATATTTGTATTTGTAATGTCCAAACGAGTACTCGCATATCCGTTTTAATACCTCTCGGGTATTCGGTTTCTTAACATCCGAAAGTAAAGGCGCGTACAAAGCGACGTAACGTACTGAACTGAACTGAACTGAAGTAAACTTGCCCATTGGTCACTTCATTTTAGTTCAGTTAGGGCCTACGTCGCTCTGTACGCGCCTTTATACCACTAAGCTAAACTCAGCGCGAAGAATGCAGCCTACTGTTGGCCAGGCGAGACTGGCGATGACTTTTAGCTCACGGATAAATGACGACGATAATGACGCGCCGGATGACGTAAACGTGACGTCATCAGCTGCGTCACTTTGCCTTTGATCGACGTCACGCTCCATCGCACATGCGCACACTCACCGTGACAATCGTCTCAGCAGCACGGGCAACGCTACCCGTACGCTTCCAGCAGTTTAAGGCCTTCGCCCATGTGCAACAAGATGAAACGAAAGGAAATAAAACAACAATAAAGCGACTAAATTCTTTGTATTGTTGCGCATGCAAACCACTATAACGAAATACTTCTCCGCAAGTTTGTAGCGCCGCGATCTGCTCTCTGATAAACAGTAAACGGAGTCGACAGCTGTCTGCTGTCTAACAGTACAACGCGTGCGACGAACACACACATTCTACGAATATAGCGCCCGCATTATATCAACGGTGGCCATACCGAACCTCGTACTGTACACGTTGATGTGGCAGACTGACAGGCCCTACGCTTGTCGTTAGCTCAAAACGTTGATAATCGTTTGCAATACAGTGCTTCGGAGCGGCAATTTACCGCGTCCTCGCAGCGGTGAAACGAACTTCACATTATTGCACGGGGCTTATTCGGCTAATAGTATGCCGACTGTTTGGGAGCCGGACGTTTCCTCCCTAAACATGTTCCCCAAATGTTCCCCACTGCTTTTCGAGTGTCTAGGACGTTTCCCCTAGTCCAGTAACAACATATTATCAGAGTCAGTACCAAGCCTGAGCAGAAATTTCTCGCAACACCAATAGCAACTCCGCCTTTAAAGTCTCTTCGCCGTTGAGTATTTTTCAAACACAATGAGTTTTAGTAGGCGCGAGTGCGCGACAATTAAGGAGGTGGGGAAACGTCCGGGTATAGCAAAAACCGGAAGGGGGAAACGTCCAGGGTGCCACCAACCAGGGGGGAAACGTCCGGGGGGACATGTTCAGAAGGGAAATGTCCTACACCCGACTGTTTCACTCCGACGCAATTATTAAAGGCCGGAGACGAATGAACGACAACCGACGACGACGTCATGTTTGACTGGTATCTGAAAAAAGCTTACTATATTACATCAACGTACATTTCATTTTGTACTGCAGTGTAACCGCTAGACGAAAATGTGAAAAAAAATTAAACTCGCATAAAAAGAAAACAGCACATTTATCGGCTACTGTGTGTGCCAGTGGGTGAATAATAATGATCATGACAATAAGATGTTTTTAGCCTTTTGAATCTTTATTTTTTATGGCTAAAATATTACTAGTGGTTATCTTAGTAACAGTAGTAACATTTGCAAGGCGTTTACTGCAAGCAGTCGTGACGGTGGCTGTGACTGAATCAGTCGCTAGGGGAAGGCAGCACTAGTCCTACGGTAAAGATGAACTGCAGCGCAAAAAGGCCAGTTCGTAGTTATCAAACGTCGTAAAGCGAATAAGTAAATCGGCGGCGGCTGTAGTAGAAGTTATTTGTGCACGCTATCACCTGAGCTGTATGTCATTTAGTGTGAACGTAGAGCGGCGTCGCAGAGCAGCGTACGTGTCAATGTGCGATGGTGCGACTGCTGCTGCTGCTGCATCTGTTGCCGTGCTGGATGCACTGACGTAGCAGCAGCAGCAGCAGCAGTGCCTGCAGCATTCACGCAACGAGATTGCAGCGGTGCGGAGTCAGACGTGTAACATTGAACAGTAATTAGTCTTCACACCGCTGCAGTCGGTCGGTCGGTCGGTCGGTCGGTCGTCGCCGTGGCAACTGAATTCAACGAAACGAACTTCCACCTGTCAACAGAAGCAACCGCGCCACTGTCGACTGCGGCTGCTAGTCAATTAGCGCGTTCACCGAGTCAGAAGCATCTTTGATTCGTACTGAATCTGCTGTTTTAGACTTTCAGTATTTGTAGCACGAATCACAGAGCGTTACGCCAGTCGTCTTGCGATCTCTCATTAATTTATCGCAGTTGCAACCGATCTTAAAGCGGCGTGTTTGTTCGGATTTGCATTCATGCAGTAATTGCAGTAATTCTAGCATCCAACGTGCGGCTTGTTTTGCACGTATTTTGCGATGTAATTTTGTCGCAACAAATAGTGATAAAAATTGCTTTCGTTCGAACAGATCGAAACATGACGCTGATCCACATCGGTTCCGATCGGCAGCGACGAAAGTGTTTGTCGCCGCGCATGCGTGATGGTTGTTTGTCGCTGTATCCGACACTTCCGGTCCTGCTCGGTGCCGTGGTGCTGATGACGCCGTTGGTCGGCGTTGGATCGTCGTGGCACAGTGGTGGCGGATCGGCGGCTGCCGTCGGAGCAACGTCACAGGCCTGTGTCTACGAGGGTCACCTTCAAACCGACAAGAACTGGTACGGCTACCTGGCTAACATTACGGTCATGACGACCGGTCGACTCACGTTCGAGTTCATCTACCCGGCAGATAAGTGCTGTCAGAACGTGCTGTTCTACTCCCAGGACCAGATGGCGGTAATCAACGCGCGCATGAACTGCTGGCAGAAGGAGTACCCACTGCGTCCGGAGGACGACCAGATTCTGCGTCTGACACCACGCTTTGCGTGGTCCGGCTGCCACAAGACCTATCCCAACAACGTGGCCATGTATATCTGCAAGGGCGGTCGGAGCTTCACGGTCGACCATCAGCGTCATCAGTACGGCGGTCAACACCACCACCGCGACCATCAGCAGCAGGGACAGGCCTGGGGGCAGAGACGGCGGGGTGGGGATGGGGATGGTGTGGGTGATGGATATAGGATGTGGGGTGGTTCGAGCGATCGGGCCGGTGCACACGGTCGTAGCAGACCTACCACGTGGTACATCGCACTGAGCAACTGCGGCTCACTCTACGGCCTCGAACTGCACTACCGAATGGAGGCAAGTCTCCAATATTTTAGGCCTAATAGTAGCCACAATTGTAAATGCTTTAGTGTCCTGTTTTACAGCATCAAAATGCACTATTCAGAGTTGGAAAGACGGATGAATCTTAAAAGGTGTGCAGAAAACTGGAGCATATTAAAAATTTTTGATGTGGGGAGGAATCTGCTGGTTCTTAATATTTTGACCGCAGTCGGAGAAGGCGCGCTTCCTGAACCGGGCCGCGTGTCCTCACGGCATAAAGCTGCATGCATTAGTTGTGGAGGAATTAGAGCTGCCGGCGTATTATTTTGTCGTGAAGATCGTCGTGTAATTAATTAGATATATTATTATTCATATCTTTAAAGCATGGTCTTGGAATCTGTTATGTTATCTATACATTTAAGCCTCGTTACGCGTTTTATTCCTTACAGACGGACTGGTAACTTAAAAACCAAAAATTGCGAAAAAAATCGAATTTGGTGCAAACGTTTATCAAGGTAACAGTAATTAGTGTCTTAATTTTGTTATAGGCGTTAGCCGATAGAATGTGCTTGTGTAAGTTAAAATAATTATTTATTTTATGCATTGAAAACGTTTAACGCGAATGTGTCCAATATATGCGAGACGGTTTCCGTTCTGTGTTCAGGTTTACGGTCACGTCGGGGAGTGTCGGACAGGAATGCCTGCACACTTCGACTACTATCGGCCGGGAGGGTCTTCGTTTGGGTTGCCGCCGTCTCCGCGGCCTGTCATAGCTGCCCCAGACACCCAGCAAGACAAGTCAAAGGTCGTCGACGCCAAAGACACTGCAGACGACGACGCTGAAGCGACAACGAGCTGTCTCGTGGAAGGAGACATCAACACGACGGAGACGTGGTACATCATCGGCAACGCCTCGCGGACGACCAGCGCTCTGACGGGCAGCGGCTTCAAGTACGACTTCACCTTCCCTCAAAGCCAATCGTTCATTAACATGGGCATCTACGGCGAGGCGGAGCAGATCAAGCTGCAGGACGACTACAGCCGCTGCTGGCACAAGCACGGAGTCATACCTTCGCAGAGAGTGCACGATCGGGTAAAAGCACTTTGTGATTAGTGGTTAACACGCTGTGTTCGATCAACGCAACCGCATTTGAGTGACCGTCTGCGCTCTGCGGACAGGTAACTAATCTCGGTAATTAGCCAACCACACAGGTCAACTCAGCCTTTCATCATTTTGGGGCACGTAAATCGATCGGGGTTCAGGCGGGTATCGTTTAATTTTGTCGGCTCTTTGTATATCTTTGAGATGGGTTCTCCTGAAGAGCTATACACTACTTGAACTTTTAAAAAGATCTTTTGATATTTATACGTGACACCAATCTACAACGTGGCGTCACGGTCACACACCACAAACCTTCTCCAAGTGAGGTACGCAGCGTCACAGTGTGTAGTCTGTAGCAATACGGTCGGTGTGAACAGATGCTGGAGGTGAGTACGCGGACCGGCTGTCAGCTGAAGAACACGACTAAGTACGGACTGAGCTATGTCTGCACTGGCCGGCATCCCTTCACGCCTGGTCCGGCTGGACCCGCTGCCGGGTCCGAGCGACAGATCGTCGTGGCCATCGACAACTGCTGGGGCGATCAGCTGGTGGCTCACTACAAGGTCGAGATGTACGGCTTCGTGTGCAATTCAGCGTCGTCGTCGTCGTGGAGTTCAGTGACGTCACTGGACTGGGGCTTGCCGATCGTTTCGGTTGTACGGGCGATTGTCTGGTCCGTGTCTAGTGTACAGTCGCTCTGTTTGCTTGTCCGTCTTGTTGCCTTCGCGCCATCGACCACGCTGATGACGATGACGACATCTTAGATCATCACTCGTTCCGTCGTCGACCTACCTGTTTGACGCACGCACCCGCGCTGCCTCTGCCAAGAAAGCGTCGACTGGGGGTCGAATTATGGGATCAGAAAAAAGTTGTGGACCCAGGTTCAACTCAACCTGGCCGTCTTTCCGTGGGTAGGCACATTAACACCAACGAAAGATGGGGCGTAAACAGGCACATCGTGCGATGCACAACCCCCTTATCTGCCCTTAAAATTCTTCACGTTGTGAAAGACCTAACGTGCATTATAAACTAAATATAATAATAATAATTAGTAGAAGCCAATCTGCACACGGCACATCACCAAGCATCATTTCTGGCAGCTTCTTCACAACACAGCGGGGACTGGTTGTTTGCTTTGCCGATTGCTTCATGCGGGCTCAAGTTGGACGATGAGGCAGTGAGAGTTGCTGTCGGTCTGAGGCTG
>Ga0056128_1009440_pt1 | contig 12248 bp, 2 predicted proteins | sample WorMetLIZISLAND2_FD_71113 | JGI IMG/M metagenome (GOLD analysis project Ga0056128, IMG submission 71113) | Marine gutless worms symbiont microbial communities from Max Planck institute for Marine Microbiology, Germany - Olavius geniculatus... ...
GTATTGTACTTTTTTTATTCTGTATTTGTATTTGTATTTGTCTTCTGCCTGAGTGGCGAATAAACATATTTAGCACAATGTGCGCTATTAGGCCTACCAGTGCACATCGTGCAGGTGATACTCCGCCCATTTTGTTGCAGTATTGCAAGTTTTATTGTAGTTGTAATAGCTTTTGTTGCAAGTTGCATGCTACATGCAAAAAGTTGCATTGTTGCAAGTTGCATGTTGCATGTGTTATTGCAGTTGTAATAGGGGTCTTAGCTCTATCTCTAACCGTTTCTGAGATATGGCCAGTTCTCCAATGAATTTCCTGCCCCACCCCCTTCATTCAACTCAAGTTTGAAAATGTTCCCCTTGCACTAGATAGCTAAAATTTTGCATGCACGAGTTTAACACACATGGCTAATTATTCATGTGAAAAGTTTTACCCTACTACCTAAAGCTTAGCCACAATACATTTGCTACAGACAGACGGACGGACGGACGGACAATAACCATGCCAATAGCTTGACTGTTACCTGAGTACGTTCGGTTAAAAATTGGCCAACTTCTTAAATATCAGACAACAGATTTCGTTTATGTCACCATGGTGATTGCTTACAGCAGAAGATGAATATTTGATTATGTATTTTAGTTATAAATTTTTATTGACATGCAAAATCTATGCTGCCTGTCGTTTGTCATCTGTCTGTCTGTCTGATTGTCCGCCTGTGATGGTTGTATTGTGGCTAAGCATTAGGATATAGGGGGAAAATTTTTTACACGATTAATCAGCCAAGACATGCAAAATTTCAGTGATCTAGTGTAAAGTGAACGTTTACAAAACCAGGGTTGAACAGAGGGGTAGGAAAAATGTGCAGTTTTCAACAGAAAACTGGCCATATCTCAGAAATGGTGAGAAATAGGGCCTGGGCCAAGGTTACTAAATTAATTGCTAATAGGAAGTGGTATATGCCCTTTCTGATGAGATGGAAATCATCAACCTTGGATGACGTTGAAGGTTAGTACTTCAATAGGAACTGTAAAGGCTGTAGTGTGTCTTTCCTAGCAGCAGCTGGGCTTTCTTTTTGTGTAGGTGCGAGAAGAAGTTGAATCAAAATCAGGCCAGAAGTTTGCAGAGTTTGTTGCAGTGGAATTTTCAACTCAGGTTGTTGCTGGCATCAACTACTTTGTCAAGGTCAGATAAAATTTGTAATACAGGGGCTTATGTCCCCTTAAATCTAGAATTGAAATCGAGCTTAAGTTCCCCCTCTACCTTTGCCACCTTCCCTTCCCTTTTTTCCTGACCCATTTTCCCCTCTCTTTTTCCTTATTATTTATTTTCCTTTTTCTTCGCTGTGCACACTGTTTTTCCTTTTCCCCTCCCTCTTTTCTCCTTCCCTTCACGTTCCATCCTCCCCTCTCTTTCTCGGCAGCCCACACTCAGTCCAGTTAGGGGGTCTGTTATAGCACTGTAGGCTTTTCTACGGGTCCGGCCGGCTGCCAAACATTCACCAGCTATCAGGATAGAAGACTCAGTCCCTAGGCATATACTAAATGGGGGTGCTGAATTTGCAAGGAATGGAATTTGCAAAGAAAGGGGGTGGAAATTGCAAGGAAAGTAAAATGCAAGGAACGATCCCAAAATTAGCAACCCTGTGAGTTTGCTAGGAATAGAATTTGCAAGGAAAGAAATTCGCGGGGTTAGGGTGGAATTTGCAAGGAGTGGACTTTGTAAGGAATGCGTATCCTATAGCCCAGTGATTTTCAACCGGGGTTCTGCAGAACCCAAGGGTTCTGCAAACATCTTCCAAGGGTTCCGCGGCTGCTCAGTAAAAAATAAGAATAATCTAGCGTGCGAAATCACTTCAGACTAGGCCATAGAAAACTAGACACAAAATTTTTTGTTCAGTATTAGCGCGTCTAGCCACAAACTTTTGCGCAAAGTGCTGAATATTTTTCTTGTTGTTAACCTTGCAGCATATTTGCATTGTACATTATAACGTATTAGTCTTATTGTTGATAGATCATGTGTCCATTGGTTGTTTAATTTTAATTCTTGAAACATTCTGCTTGAAAGAAACAAAAAGCCTCATGCATGCAGTAGCGCAGCTGGCTGGGGGATCCAGATCCCTGTGCGGCCCGAGGGCGTCCACCATGTAAGTAAAATGCGAAAGATCCAATGATGATTTTTTTCGGTTTGGGGAAGAAGGGGGCTAAACGTCTGTTGGTGACAGCCTCGTAGGGTGCTTATGTTTAAATACAATAAGTACTCTTTTCTACAGTTGAAATAAAATTGCTAATCATTATTTAATATGGTGAAATTAAACAATCTTTTGCCTGCTGCTTTATAATCCCCCGTTCGGCAAAAAAGTGCGGCGAACTTTGGTCCACTAACTACAGAGATTTAGTGGTGCAATGCTGCAATTATACCCACCCAAATCGACTTTTTCAGAAGACCATATTTCGGCCCCTATAGGAGGTGCTGCGCTTAAAAGTTTATGCATGCGCTAAAGAATGATTAAGGCTTACTAGTGCACACTCCACTGGGGACAGTGGTTCTCTCAACATTTTTTTACAAAGGAGGGGGTCATAAATTGGTCAAAATGTAGCGTATGAGCTTCTATAACTTTAAAGCTAAGGGGTGTAGCCTAACGAAACTTGTCTATATGACTTGCCACAAGGTAGCCTAGGGGTGATAGTGTGGGTACAGCTTTTTTGGAGGGCACCGCCCACTTAAAATTTGGGAAGGCAACAAACGTCAATAAGTAATTTGAGCAAAGCTCACAAGACGTGCGAAAGCCTATAGCAGTTCCTGTTCGCAGGTAATCGTAGTCTATCTCCATCCATTTCGTCGTAATTCACTCTTTTGCAGCCCAAAATCGCCAAAAAATCACATTAAATCAATATTTTTAGGATTCAAGGTCATTCAAGGTCATCGATGTTCATGAATTCAAAAAGCCTGTCACAAGTGCTTGTTATGATAAGCAAGATGTATGTACCTATCTGCAACCGTTTTCACATTATTCGAGCCAATAACGGCAAAGTGACATCTTTTTAGGGGGTACCCCTCTTTGACGCCCTCGTTCGAGGGGAACCCCTGCACCCAGTGGCACGAAATTTTGACACGATAAACTAGAGACCTTGGGGCAGCCCACAGTGAAGATTTCGTGATCCTAGCTTGCACCGTTTTGATACAGATCACGAGTGTGACAGACAGACGGACGGACGCCCAGACGATGGCAAAGACGCGCGAAGCATTCTGCTTTTGCGCGTAAAAATTTGACACGATTTAGAACAACTGTCAACTTTGACCGCGAATATGTCTGGAATGGATAGAGATATCAACAAGCGGTAAACGCGTTATCAACTGCGTTCCCTCCAGCATTGGAGAAAAAAACTATAAACTTTGGTTCACTAAAAAAAAGTTATAGGGGCTAATGTTGACCCACCCTAAGTCGACAATGCGCATTCTGCGTATGCTAAAGCATTTCAGTTTGGGCCACGCCACTTTGCTACGAGGGTAATTTCAACGCCCTAAATTTTCCCCATTCGGACTTAAAAATTGAAATGTTGAGCATTCGTAGTCATCTTTGTCAGAAATCAGCAACTGTCTGTTTCGATCTTCCCCCTAAGGTTTTTTCAATGCAAGACAGTGGCATTGTGGGTTGAAAAAATAGCTGGAGAAGGACATTTCAATTTTTTGACAAACTCTACAAATTTCCGACAGAATTCAGGCACACACCTGCAAATTTGCAATAGGGTAGATTATGGGACATGGGTACCTTTTGATCCCCCAAAACGGAAGTGTTTCAGTCTCACATTTTGCATTTTTGGGCGAAAATTTTAAGACAAAAACATTTTCCAACAGCCCAAAATTTAGGGGACGTTACCCTCCGCCCTACTGTCCCCTTGAGCCACTGACAGAAGCAGTTGGATAAGTTGTGTTTGTCTGTGTTTCGTCGTAGGTGCACATCGGTAATGACGCATACTTGCACATGCGTGTCTTCAAGCCGCTCCCTTGCAACGCCGGAAATCCCCAGCTTCATTCATTCCACGCCGGAAAAACCAAGGCCGACAACATCGACTACTTCTGACAAATAAGAATATCATGTGTTAGCTGCTGATTGACTAGTTCTGGTTGTGTCTTATTTTTACACTATACAGTTTAGTACCTGTATTTTGAGCTACAGCGTGTTCCAGAAAAATATGACACAAAGTTTGAGGCACCATAATTTGGTAACTTTATGTCAGAGACTCACGCATGACATGCGATTTTCAGCAGAATGTTCAGAAAGAAATTCCGTACATGGCAACGGCCAGTGTTTAAATACAGCAATTAAATATTCTTTGTTTTGCAGCTGGAATGTGAGCTATTCAAAAATAACATTAACCTCCACAGGTTTATTCGTTAAAGCAAGTTTGTGATAAAAACTAAGTTTGCGCCAAACCCATTTTCCAGATTGATGAAGATAAAGTGTTCAATGTATCTACCACAAGAATGAACAACTGACGATAGTCATGTGTAGAATTGTGAACCATTGTTCAGTAGCACAGTGGCGTAGACAAGGGGGGACAGCCCACCGTTCTCCAGACAAAACGTAAGCATAAGCTTAAGCTCCACTGTATTTGCCAATTTGGTCAGTTTATTCTCGGAAAAAATAGTTAAAATTGTTTCCACCAGATGTCATTTTTTTGAAGCTAAAATGCATCAAATTCGATTTTTTCTGGGGCTCTACCCCATACCCACTGGGGAAGCTCACCGTGCTCTCCCGAACTCCTTGCCTGGATTTTTGGCAGTCCTGCTTCTAAGGGAAGAGAGGGGAGGGAAAGAGAGGGGAAAGGAGGGGAGGGGTAAAAAGGGAGGAAAAGAGAGGGAGGGAGGAAAGGCGAAGGGAGAGGAGCCCCTCAGTTGAAATTTCTGGCTACGCCACTGCAGTGACACCGTCGATTAATTCTTGACTGATCATGTCCCAGCAACTGGGTCATAATCAATCAAGGGTGGTGGCAGTAATGCGTTTCATTCGATCAACAAAGTTACGGTAATGTACGCCAGGCCTGGATAGTACTGCAATGGGTGACTGCCTGCGGTCTCAGTATGTAACCAGCCGCCTAGGTCAACTCAGCCTTCCATCCTTACGGGGTAGGTAAATCAAGTACTGGCCTCTCTGGCTGGGTTTAAGGCAGGGCGCGTTCACCTGTATCGGGTGACAGGTAACACTGTGATCCCATATGGCAGGTGACGCTTCGTAGCTCTGTGAGGTTTTCAATCTTTTAGAGAGCTATATTTCGATCTTTATGTTTTACCTAACTCTTCAAAACTTGCTTCAAATGATCAACAGCCGCAGTCATTTGACATAGGCAAAAATGACTTTCCTCTGTTGTTCGCTCTTGTAGTAGAGAGATTTAGTGCCGTTTCTCCTAACTAAATGTATCACGAACTTGCCTTAACGACCTAGCAGTTAATGTTTTCAAAGAGGTCATTTGCCAGCAGCAAAACAAAGAATATTTAATTGCCAAATTTATGCAACGTCTTTTTGCCATGTAAGCAATTTTTTTCTGAACATTTTGCTGAAACATGCATGAATCTGTGGTGTATGATTGCAAAATTATGGTGCCGTACACTTTGTGCCGTTTTTTGGAACATCCCGTAGAATGCTGCAATTAGGCCCAATAATGACTCCATGACTTCTGATGTAGTCTAATCAATGCTTGGAGTGAACCGTGACAAAATACTAGATGAAATGATTTCTTATTTACATTGTGTCTCAAAAAACATCCCCGATATTTTCGACAGTAACTTGAAAAGCAATCATCGAATTTTGACAATTTTTGGTACAAATATTCCTGACACAACTTGCCATCAAAAGACCATTTAGTGTCCCACCTCACCCAACGTTTGTTTCTGCACTACCTGGGGAAAACAAAACCAGCGAAATATCACTTTTTTATCCAATGCAATATGATTGCTTAATTAACATAACGCGTAAAACACATTTTGTTCACATTTCTAACACTTTGGCTGACATTTTATCCAGTTGTCCATTTTTCAACTGCCTGTAGTAAAATTGCTTGAAGTGTTTGCCCACTGTGCGAACACAGGCAAGGAGACACTTTCTCCATTCATTGACAGCAGTATAGATAGAGTTCTGCTCCAGACCAGTCCAGGCTGTACCAGTCGCTTCTTGACTTCACAAACATTCCTAAACTTCATCTGGTAAACACACTGCTGCATGACAGTCAAACCTTGTAATAGACCGGCTGTTGGGGCCCACAGATTAAAATAGATGGAATTTATCGACGTTTTTTCATTCATTTTAACACGTGTTATGCTGGGTCTGCTTTTCCCAGGTAGTGCAAAAGCACACTTTAGGTAAGGTGCTGACTAAAACACCTATTTAATAGGCAGTTGTGTCAAAAATATTTCTGCCAAAAATTATTAAAATCTGCTAATCTTTTTTCTAGTTACCATCGACAATGTCGGGGATGTTTTTTCAGGTTTTCTGTTTATTTTAACACATTTTACTTGATTTGCTTTCCCTAGGTAGTGCAGAAACATACATTGGGTGACTGGGAAAGTGAATGATCATTTGATGGCAATTGTGTCAGGAATATTCGTACCAAAAACTATCAAAATCTGGATTGGTTTTCAAGTTACGGTCAAAAATGTTGGGGATGTTTTTTGAGACACAGTTAGACTAGGTAACTATAGACTATTAATAACAATAGACTGTTAACTAGAATGAAAATATTTTATATCTTATTATGTGCTCATTTTTATGCACGATAGCAGAATGCTTCGCGCGTCTTAGCCATCGTCTAGGCGTTTGTCTGTCCGTCTGTCTGTTCATCACACTCGTGATCTGTATCAAAACGGTGCAAGCTAGAATCACGAAATCTTCACCGTGGGCTGCCTCAAGGTCTCTAGTTTTTGACAAAATTTCGTGCCCCTGGGTGAGGGTGTTCCACTCATACGAGGGCGTCAAAGAGGGGTCCCCCTAAAAAGACGTTATTTTGATGTTATTGGTTCTTATAGTGTGAAAACGGTTGCAGATAGGTACAGACTTGCCGCTTATCATAACAAGCACTGGTGACAGGCTTTTTAGATTTGTAAACATCGATGACCTTGAGCGACCTTGAACCCCCAAAAGGGGGTTTTTAGTGAATTTTTTGCAATTTTTGGATGCAGCGCACATTTCAACACTGAATTGCGACGAAATGGCTGGAGATGACCAAGACAATCTGCATACAAAATTTTCAGCATTAAACGTAGATTTTAGCAGTCCAAGTCCTGACCCCCTAGTTTCAAGGAGGCCGGCACATGCGGGCGTCAAAGACGGCCACACCCCTAAAAAGTGGTTATTTTACCGCAATTATCTCGTGTAGCGTGAAAGCAGTTGCAGATAGGCACAGACATGCTGCTTATCATAACAAGCAATAGTGACAAGCTTTTTATTAGTGTCAACTTCGATGACCTTGAGTGACCTTGAACCGCCAATATAGGGATTTTGGTTAATTTTTTTTTGCGATTTCCGGCTGCGATGCACATTTTAAGAGTGAATTGTGCCGAAATGGCTGGAGATGAACCTGGACAACCTGCGTATGACATTTTTAGCATAGAACGTACATTTTTAAGAATCTAAGATTTGGTCTCTTAAATTCAAGGAGTCTTCCACGAGGCCTCGTTTTAAGTACTTTTTCGAGATGCATTATTATCTTATTGCTGTAGGCCTACACTGATTGCCAAAGTGGCAGACCGCTGCTGTCGCGCGTCACGTGACCTTTGCTCAAATTACTTGTTTTTAATATCTTGGAAAACATAACAACTTGAACGACCAATTATTTTTATGTAGTGCTGCCCGTGACATTGATTGTTATAACAAGCTGAAGTAAACACAATTACTACTAACATCCCCCCCCCCGGTAGCCTCTTCTTTACAACGTTGTCAGTGTTGCACTACAAACTATACTGTGTACTGGTAGTGTACGAAAACGATCGGTCAACATTGTCACACGACGTGTGTCCTCGTAATAAAATAAACTGCAGTGCTGAATGCCATTGTGTCGTTAGGTGTTTCGTACACGGAGCGCACACCGCGCGATGCAATAGCCTTATATAACATCATATGTAATGACAACCACAGAAACTTTAGAAATACCCTCGACTACAGTTTTTCTAATAAAAAGACTGTATAGGCTTACATCGCCACTTGCCAGTTAACATTTACAACAACGAGTTAAAACGTTAAACAATACAACAGAGTGCAGACTGTCATTATTTCTCATATAAATAGCCATATGTCACGACACGACAAACAACAACTGCTAAGTGCAAAAAAATTATACTCGTAAGTTATAAATCAAGTTGATTTTTTTGTGAACGCGAATAGCGGTTTGGTGTATTGGTAAATTAGTTTGGACTCTTAAGTTTAAACAACACTGTTTTGAGTGTTTTCGGTAATAGCGAATGATTCGTGTGCAGAATTAACGTACGTACGAGTTAATTAAGCGAAATGCGAAATACATTACAGTATCACGCGTGATTTTTGTATTTTCGAAATTTTTTCCCACGCTTTTCCCAAATTTAACTAGAAGTTTGGTACAAAGCCAAACGTGAGTCCGCCCGTCGCTGTAAGTCCGATTGCGGCGAAAATTCAGGAAGGAGGAAATTTTCCGGCAGCAAAGTCACACGGCCCGCACTCATATGCATTAGCATTCGCAGAACGCGCATTGTCGACTTAGGGTGGGTCAAAATGAGCGCTTATAACTTTTTCGTTAGTGGACCGAAGTTCACAATTTTTTGTTCAACGCTGGAGCGATCGTCCTTGTTACCGCCGTTTACAGCTTATCGATATCTTCATCAGTTCCAGAGATATTTGCGCTCAATGTTGAAAGTTTTCTTAAATCACGCAAAATTTTGGACGTTTTTTGTTCTCCCAAATTTTAAGGGGGCGGCGCCCCCTAAATCTTGTACCCAATTTATCATGCTTAGATAGCGGCACGTCACGTGCCAAAGTTTCGTTGAGCTACTTCCCCTACCTCCGATGTTATAAGTGCTCATTTACTAAATTTTAAAGCTAATTTTCGACCTTTATTGAAAAAATTGTAAATAGGACCCCTTTTCCTTTTGGGTTGTGCGCTAGTAAGACTTGGTCATTCTCTAGCGCGTGTAAAAATTTTGAGGTGCAGCACCCTTTAGGAGCCAAAATATGGTCTTCGGCGGAAAAAGTCGATTAGGGTGGGTACGATTTCATCACTAGATCTCCGAGATTAGTGGACCCAAGTTCACCGAATTTTTGTCACCTAACGCTGGAGGAATCGCGATAGAAAACGCACTTGTCCGATTTTGAATATCTTTATCCGTTCCGGATATATTCGCCTCCGAAGCTTGAAGTCGTCCGAAATTGCGCCAAATTTTGCATGTTTTGGCCCCTAAAATTGTCACGCAGTAGACAAATCATAATGCATCAATGACGAGCAAACACGTCAAACTACAATAGAGCCCATCTGTGTGCGTTGGACTCTGATATCTAAGTGAACATCTACAGTGCAGCATAGTGTGAATTTAACAAGTGAGTGCTTTATCTGAAGCGACGACGCAAACTTTTGACTGCTGTTGATGTAGGCCGCTATCAGTCACCTCGCATCCCTCGCAGCGCCATCAACTGTAACAAATAATGTCCGCATTAATTCATACATGATGGTGGTGTCGAGCCATAGTCATTTTTTGAAACACACTCCACAGTAAGTACACATTGAAGTTCAACCATCGTCGAGTTTGCTTGATGAGTTTCTCTGGGAGTTAATTAACTCTGGTTTCTCTGCTGCTATAGAATTGCGAAGTGGGTAACATCGGTTGTCTTCTATTGTAAGCAATGACCATAGTTTAGCTGCCTTAGTTATGTAGCGGTGTAGCTTTCTATTCGCAAACAAAAGATTCAAATAGAAACAGAGAGAGAGAGGAACTCGATGAGCAGTACTCACTGAACCTCTGGAGAGCGCGAGGCTATACTTATCTGAAAGTCCACAATGACACTGCGACGGAAAACAATGTAAAAATGCCACCAGGGAAACTATCTGGGGTTTGGCGAAACAAAGTTGAGAGACTGCCGCTCTTCGCTAGCTCCCGTTGCCAGTTGCGAAGGAAACGATGCTAGAATCGTCGGCCTTTGACAGAGCGGAAGCGGACTTGAGAAACAGCGATCCGTATCCGGATTCTTCACAATAGTTTCTCCCACAGAGCCATATTAGCACATGCAGCAAGTGAAGCCAAACTGGTATCACAAATAAGCTTACAACATATGTAAAGAAAAGATGTGTGTCATGAAGTCTTTGAGGAGCTCATTAAAGAAGAAACAAAATACAGTACTGCGCAGTCTATAGGCCTACGTGATGTGTCAATAGAAAATGCGTCATCTAGGCCTACTGCAGTCTGCAAAATGGAGTAATAGGTAGGCTAGCTGTAACATTAATCATTTCTGAGGCAATTAAGTCACTAGTTTTCGTATACATGTACTCTGTGGCATATCCAGGGAAAGACCGGAAGGGGTAGGACATGCCCATAAAGTTACAGATACAGTCCTGACTAATGACTACAGCACAGTGACTACAGTCCCAACGTAAACTCGGGTCGGGTAAAATGTTTTACTGGTACACGTATACCTAGTTCTACCGGTAATTTTTACGTTGTCAGAAAGTGTCAACTTGACACTGTCAAGAGTACAATAATCCCAGTTTTTCCGCATTAATTGCTTGCAGCATTTTTGTTATACAAAACAACCAGGATAAAACCAAAAGATGATCACTGAGTGCAAGTGCAGCTAGTCATATTTTCCCTGATTTGTGGTATGCACTAGATTCTCAATGCCGTGAAATACGTCTGACTAGGCTATACCTGTCGGAGCTAAAGCTGCTCAAATACCATTATAAACAAAACAATGCTTTTCACTCAAGTAGGCCTGATGACGATAAGAACAACGACAAGCTATGGATTATTGAATACTATCTGATACTTTGACACCAGTAGGCTTACGTAAGTGAAGAGGCACTAGCTGTCAAATGTTGTTTAATTTGTTTGCTGTGACGCTGATAGGCCTAGTCCAGAATTCCTCATTAAGCACAGTTCGTACTTCCTTTCCGTCTCAGTTCGTTTTTGTGTCCTAACGCAAACTTGAGCAAACTGCGATACGGTGATTTATCTGTATAATAATTGAGAGTTGCGACCGCCAATAGCTTCTAAACGGCACGTCGTACGGCGGTGAAATTTTGCATTCAGATCCGTGTCCTACGTGGCCGGGAGATGGGCTAGGTCATATTCGCTCAGAGGTTCTCCGTTTGAGAAAATTTCACTTCTTCTAAAATTTCGCGTTTCAGTTGCTTGAAAACCTGACGAACTAAAGTTGTCAAAGTCAAAGTGGCCAAAATTTATTTGACTTTTTATATGAAAATTGGTTCAACTTCTCAGCTTATTTATCCAGCCTTCAGCGTCGCTAGACAGTCGAGACGCGCAACACGCCTCGGCCTCTAGCCCACCTATCGATAAAACCCAGGGATGCAAGAAAACCCACCCAATGATACAATACCGTTTTTCGCATCATCAGCATCATTATCGCTAGCGGCTACGCTGCAGCGCTGTGTATCGAGATCGCGCAGCACAGGCCGATATCGAGGCCGAAGGCCGAGTTAAGGCCCGAAGGGCCGATAATGGAGGCCGCAGGCCGATACTATGGCAGAGTTCAAGCGGACAGGGAGCGTAGCGGTTAATAATCAGTCATACATTCGTACTCCTTAATTCTTACTCCGATTAAAGTTATCGCAGTCCCATTTCAAGCAGCATCCTATTAAATGCCCAGTTTTATAAGATGCGGTCTCAAATTCTATGGTAGCCCATACATTTAAATTGAGACTTCGTTGCCGTATAATTTTAGTGCAACTCCACGTTCAATAACGAGAAATGCCGGACAACAGGCCACCGGACGAACGACCATTACGCTGGTTTTTCAGTATGCATAAGTTAACTCGCCAAACTATTGAATCCAATTTCCATGAATAATCAATTTTATGCACGAACACTGTCTCGTGATGTATTTGAGCCTTTCGCATGCGACGTTAAGCCAGCACAGAGATGGACACGGGTCACTTTTTTGGACCCGGATCTGACCCGACCCACAAGCCTCCGACCCGTGACCCGACCCGACCCGCCAAAATTGTCTACAATTTGACCCGCGACCCGACCCGACCCGACTTCATGCAAATGCAATGCGTTACAT
>Ga0056128_1009441_pt1 | contig 12246 bp, 8 predicted proteins | sample WorMetLIZISLAND2_FD_71113 | JGI IMG/M metagenome (GOLD analysis project Ga0056128, IMG submission 71113) | Marine gutless worms symbiont microbial communities from Max Planck institute for Marine Microbiology, Germany - Olavius geniculatus... ...
GTGTATTAGGGTCCCGATGGGCCGAGTCCAAGTGATATGCGATTTTCGAAACTATAACTACTGAACTGGAAATGCTATAGGCTTTCGCGCGTCTCGTGAGCTTTGCTCAAATTTCTTGTTAGCTATTTGCTGCAGCAGTGTGTCGGCATTGGTTAAGCCTTGGTAACATGTAAAACAGAAACAATTTTTAAAATGTTTCGCAAATGTTTTGGCTTATGTTATGTTATGCAGCAGTCTAGACCGCATTACTGTTCTTGCCCGTCCGTCTGTCCATTTGTCCACCCGCGCGGCCAGCAGTCCGTTTCTTTGAACTCGAAAACAAAAAACCGCAGACAAACCAAAAATGGTATGTTTTCAGGGAAGAAGGAGAACGCGAAGCAGGGGAGAAAAAGAGAGGCGTGGTCATCCCACAGTGTTTGTCTAAAAGTCGGTTTCAGAAACTGATGGGCCAATTTTCAGTTCACAAAGTTAAGGTTGCAGTGTATAGCTTACGTGGACGGCCGCGTACGTTTGTCGGCAGTGGGAGGACATATTGTGCTAGTTTTTACATATAAATACTATACGGTCTTTTGAGGAGGTTCTTAGCCGATGTTTGTGTGCGTATTTGCATCGTGCTGATAACAGATGCTGACGGAGCGGTTTAACATAAACGTTCCGCACCGGTTCAAGGTGAACAATTACATGTCTCCGACGTTCTGCGAACACTGCGGCTCCATGCTCTACGGACTGTTCCGACAAGGACTTAAGTGTCAAGGTCAACTCAACGCTACTTGCTATATTTAATTAAATATGACTGTTAATTTAATGCAACTGTCAGTTATCGAAATAAACAAGGGCAGTTGTAAATGCCGTCGGCCTTTCTGACCCTTGGAACACATGTTTTATTGTTCAGACACTGCTTTCTCTGTATTTTCTGACATTGTCCTGTTTTGTGTTTCCAAAATAAATTGATGATGATGATGATGATGATAAGCCTACAGTTCAAGTACATGTACGAAGACACGGTGATAAAAAGCTTGAGTGCAACTTGAAAAAAACAAAACTCAGTCGCTATTTTATGTTTATAAAGATCATGGTGATAATCATAATAACTGTAGTAATAACTATTATGATTTTTACGCGCGAAAGCAGCTACTGCTTTCAGCGCGTCTTAGCCATTGCAATTCTGTCTGCCTGTCTGTCTGTCTGTCACACGGTGGATCAGTCAAAAACGGTGCAAGCTAGAATTACCAAATCTTCACTGTCGGCTGCGTGGAAGACTCTAGTTTTAGGAACAGTAAAAATTTTCCATAAATTCGAAGGGGTTCACCCCGAACGAGGGCGCTAAATGAGAGGGGGTGGGCAAAATTTGCGATTTTTGGCCAATAAGTCGCTGTATCTCAGTAACGGTGCTAGATAGAGCCTAGGTTACTATGAATCAGTAATAGGAAGTCATATACTGGCTCTCGATTGGCGCCAAATTCAATGACCTTGAATGACCTTGAACGTCAAAATAGGGGGTTTTATGGATTTTTTGGCGATTTCGAGTTGCGACACAAGTCTATATCATTCACAAGGTGGCGCCACGGTACTATCGTTACCGGTATGCGATTCAGATAGAGAATTTGGTATTTGTATATTAAATTGGCGTGAACACCCCATTTTCAGCTAAACTACTGAACCGGAACTGCTATAGGCTTTCCCGCATCTCGTGAGCATTAGCTCAAATTTCTTGTAACTAAAAGTTATCAGAGATCTAAAACATTTACCAATAATAATGCTGCCACGTGGCGAATACAGAGGACTTAATAGAGCTGCTGTATTATAATCATGATAATCCAGCTATAGAATCCACAAAAAAATCGGATGGCCACAAAAATTTAATTACTTTCCCTTTGGGCCGTATTTTTTTTCTATCTCGATACTTTTTAGAATGATCTAGCTTACAACTATCGAATGACCCACAAAACTTTGTTGCTTCAAGACAGAGTTAATAAAGGAACGGAATTAATAAACGCCAGTGATCGACAAATAGGAAGCCTAGATAATTGATGCGTGAACTGCGTGCTTGAGTATACATAATGTTGCAGAATGCGGTCTTGACTGCCATAAGAAGTGCGAAAAATTCATCCCAAACTTGTGCGGCGTCAACCAGAAAATACTGGCGGAGATGTTGGACGATCTCAAACTATCTAACAAGGTCTGACAGTGTTCTGCATTTGTTGTAATTTTGTTAATTTTTACCCAAAAAATCACCACATGCATACGTGAAACGTTTATTTTATGAAATAATTGTTACTTATTAGTATTTGTATTATTGTATATTAGGCAACAAAAATGCCTGTTCTTTATCATCGGTCCTGGCATGTTTAAGGTATTCGGTCGAACAGGACCGCCGATTTTAGGAAACCGCCATTTCGGACCCTAAAAATTCAGTTAAAGTGACAATGTGAACGACTTTGGTTTTTCAATTATGCAACCTGCAGATGCGTTTTGCGACCATACAATGCAGCAAAATGCGACTTTGCTTTGAACCTTTCTGGGGGAGCTTACAGCCCCTCCACTGAACCCCTATAGCAAACTCAAACTGTCAGTGGGCAACATACCAACTATGAGCTTACTACTTCTGCCTTTATTGCTTTGGTCGGACAGTCAGCTGTTCGTCTGTATAAACGATATAATGGTTGTGTTTATTCCCTTATTATTTCCACTATTTTATCTAGACCTTTTTAGAAATTAAGAATTGTTACCATTTCGTATACTTGTTGGTACGTTCATTAAAATCAACATTATTAAACAAGTAACGCTTTATTGCAATGGAAGATTTGTCCTAGGTGTGTCGTTTAGTAGGGGTATTCTGTCTGGCGAGATTATTACCAGGGAGATTCAGTTTGTTCACCGTTTGACAAACTGATACAGAGGCAGGAGCGATTGCATGGATGCTATTACTAGTATAACAGTAACACGCTTACACGACGTACCCAGTAAATGAACACCATCTTGTAAATAGCTTTGTCGCTTTGAACAACGTCGCGATTATGTTCCGCAATGAACTCCTTAAACATCGAGGTTCCGCGCAGAGAAAAGAGAACTAATTGTTTTACAACGAACGAGTCTGCTGCTCTACCAAGAACCCGGTCACTACACCGTGTCTAGAGATAGATAACTTGGACTCTAGACTCGACCCGACCCGGCCAAGATTGTTGACCCGTGATCCGCTTCCAGTTCTGCGTGACACGGCTGTTACTGACCACGTTCAAGCGCAAGTCAAAGATGCTTTTTATTCCACACAGCTAGTTTTACTATTGTGTAAGATATCATGGGCCCTACGCGGCGGTTTCACTGACGTATAGCTTCCGCTGACGTCGCCCACTACTTACTGGAGACATTTTATAGCCAAGTAAAAATATTGTTAAAAATGCATTACTTTCGCATAAAACTTTAAAGAGTTGTCCGAGGAGGGGTATGTGCAAAAAATTTTGCATCGTGTTTGAACTGAATAACTGCTGCAGATGGTATACGCTCGTAGTCTTGGCAGTGGCAGTCTAGTTCTATTTAAGCAAGTGAGTAAATAAGTAAGTAAGTAAATAAGTTCTTGAATCTCGACATTTGCAAGCGCAGCAGCGGTGCCGGTGGACTGCAGAGCGTGAAATATTTAGACAGTTTAAACACTGTTTTTACTGCAGTAAATGCACATAAGATCGAGCACTTTGAAAGTACTGTAATCTGCATAGACATCACTGATGACGTCATAGTGACGTCTAAGTGACGGATGGTGATTAGTGGCCAGGGGGAATGACCGTTGACAGTGCGTTAGCCTAGTACCGATCGAGACTTGTAAGTGGCGGCCAGGCAAGTATAATTTGCGTCATTCGGGAGATGCTGTATGTTGCATGGTAATTACACATAGGCTGACGGTGCCTGAGATAATGCTCACGGAAGTGCAACGATCTGTCTATTCGTGCTCTTTTTGTTGTCTTGTGCTGAACAGTCTATTGCCGTGCGTTTATACAGGACTGTGTAACAGTTATAATCCAATTCGCACATGTGACGACGACGCGACTCATTTGTCGAGTTGAGTCACGTCGTCGTCGCGTCGGCAGTGACGACGCTGCCATAGCAAATACGACGCGACGCAACTTAACTCAACTCAACTGGATAAATTCTAAACTTTTTTATTTTCAAAATTTTCGACTGAAATCCGTCGGTAGTCGTCGGCGATTTTATTCACACTGCCAACGGTTGAGTCGCGTGGGCGTCGTAGATGCGAATTATTGGGTATTAGAAGAAAATAATATTAACGTTCTGCGTAAAACTAGGCTGTGACGCAATGAAAGTTAAAATAAACGTCATTAAAGTGTCAGGTAATCGCCAGAGATATGATGTAATTTCAACTCCAACTCTTTCTGTTCTGTCGATGTATCATTAAGTTCGACAGTCTCCCAGGATCGCTGCTTATAAGTACTCGCACTTTCGGACGCATCGTCAAGTAGTAATAACTTGGATCAATAGGAGTATTGCACAGTCAGCTTAGACCGCTAGGCAGTTGCAGCAACACGCTGTGATAAAATAATGTGGCTAGTTTTTTTTGCAACACAAGAGACAACGCATAACATTTTATGTCATTTTTTGCGTTTGCTCCTTGGGTTCGTTTATCAATAGTTGAGTTGACGAAGTGTTTTTTTGTTTATTATGAAGTGATAAAAGCGCAAGTCAGAAACAAACTATGGAAAAATTTATAGTGTTGGTGTTGACACACAAGCTTAATATACAAGGTGTTCACTACACGTTGGTGAGATTTTTTTTACCGATTTTCAACATACTGTGCCAACAATTTTCGTATAGCATAAGACTGGCGGATAAACATTCGTACAGACATCTTGAAGTCAGAGGCGAAGGTCTAGTTATTATCAGCTGTTTTTAACATGGCTGAGAGAAAACAGTATACTGAAAATAATTCAATTTTTCGTGCAACTTGATTGTCCGCGATTCTAGCGAAACTCACATTTTGTTCAGGTGCTGTCGAGCAAGGAAGACGCCAGCAAAACAACAGAAGCTGATCGTCAGCCAGCTGAGCGCGGCGTCTCTGACTGGCGCCGATACTCTCCGTCAGACTTTAACTTTGTCAAGATTCTCGGCAAAGGCAGCTTCGGCAAGGTGAGAAAAACACATCACGCTTGGTCTGTTAAAAACGTTCTTCCTTATATCCAAAGTGACAATAGGATTTTGCTGCAGATTGCAATCCTGCTTTGAAAGCGCTTACGGCATTTTCGGTTCGCTGCGCTTTTTTGATTTTTCGAGTTCGTACGGAACAAACAGATGCACAGATGGACGGACAGGCGGACGTGGTGGCTTATGAAACTGCCGCATAAAATTTGAAAGAATGCGAAAGTTAAACAAACAGTCACGAGCATAAGAATTTTCGCAAAAAATAGATTGCAAACTGCAGAGTCCGATAAGAATTGACGTGGTGGCAGCCTGCTGATGCATAGTGCCTCAGTCGACGACGACACGCCCGGTTAGTACTTACTTGGTGAGTGAGTCACAGCTAGCAGACTGGTAGACCATTAAAATATGTAATGAAATGAACTACCCAGGTCAACTCAGCCTAGCCATCCCTCCGTAGGTAGGCGCAATATACCAGCGAAAGCTGGGACGTAAACAGGCACACCGTGCGATGCACTAGACGTGATCTCCCAGTGTAAACTGGTGTCAAGCCAAGTTGGCCAAAATCAGCGCCGCCCTATGGGCCTTATGGCATGGGGAGGACTTTATATATTTGTGTGAGAAGCAGACACGACTTATAATACATGTAGCACAGTGTGTCGGGTGCAGGTTTTGCTGGCAGAAGTGAAGGGTACTACGGAGTACTACGCGGTCAAAGTTCTACGCAAGGACGTCGTGCTGGAGGACGATGATGTTGAGTGTACTCTGATAGAGAGACGCGTGCTTCAGCTGGGCAATGGGCATCCGTTTCTCACTCACTTACACAGCACATTCCAGACACCGGTATATACGTCCACAGCACGTGCGTATAGTGGCGTCTTGGCATTGGGCAGGGGTGACAGTTTGCCCTTAATTTTAGCTTGTCTGAAAATTTTCTTTAAGTAACACAATTTTGGGATTAAAACATTTTTATTTTGAAAAAATTTAGGGGCAGATTTCGCATTTTGAGCACCCATAATATCAGTCGAAAATTTGCCATTGTTTGTCCTAAAATGCAATTTTTTAACTGGTTGCCCGGGTTGCCCCCCCGGATTTTGCTGTACCGCGAATCCAGTTGTCGTGCCGAATGTAGATGGCTGACACGTCAAGATTGTAAAGCGCTTTTGATCTCGAGTCTCAAGTAAACGGCGCTTATTTGAGACTGGAGGTCGGAAGATGTTTTGTCTTTTGCGCTATAATTTTCATTTACTTGTTCGCTGTGTGTACAGAGTCACCTATATTTTGTGATGGAGTATTTGAATGGCGGTGATCTCATGTTTCACATACAGCGACTGAAGCGTTTTGACGAAGAGCGTTCACGTTTCTACGGCGCCGAGATCGTCTCTGCGCTGCAATACTTGCACACCGCAGGCGTCATCTATAGGTTGAACTGTACTTCAACCTCTCGCGTTATCGTAGTTTTTTTCGATACGCACTGGAAATATAAGCATACGGTATTTTAGAATTCCAGTTATTTACGGCTGTAATATAGCTTATCTTCTTACAGGTAAACTTTTTTTCGGGCACTATTATTCGTTCGTCTAAGTCCTGTGAGCTCGTGCATGCATGGGCACAGTTTTATTTTCCCAGAATGTACTAAGATGTAGGCTACAAACGTTAGTTCATTGTCAATTGCTGTTTGACTGTTTCCTTATGTTTGTCGTTGTATACTTTAAAATCTCGTCTTCGGTAATCACGTAACGCATTGCTCGTTGAAATTTATTGACTTTTAACTCATATCTATAAAATTTGGCATCGTTTTAACTGTTAACATCTATGCAGTATTAATAGTGCTGTTTTGATATAGATTCCTAAAAACGCCTTAAATCTATCACTTTGCTGTAGGTCTATAACTTTTGCCCAATTCATTGCCAAATATTGGCCGATTTAAAATTTTTTTACTGGCGCATTCTGTGGAAAGTTTGTCAGTAAACGGCGCATGATAATAAAGTATCCCACCACATCTGAAAATCGATCAATATTCGGCAACAATATAATTATGTCTAAAAGTTTGACGCTTACTTTTTCGGTCCACCCTGTGTATGAAGACTTATCTCGTGTCGCTGTTGCATGCCTGTTGTGGTTCGTATAGAGACTTGAAGCTGGACAACGTGTTGCTGGACAAGGACGGTCACATCAAAGTGGCGGACTTTGGCATGTGTAAAGAGAACGTGGACGATGAAAACCGCGCGGGAACATTCTGCGGCACTCCCGATTACATGGCACCAGAGGCCTGTGTTCATTACACGCTGTATTTTGACTCCTATAATTTACTTTTCATGGACTACAGAATACGTTTGTACCTGTATTTGAGAAATAGCTTTTAAGAAAAAGACTCAGTTGGACGTTTTTGAATGTACTACGTTATTGATTTTTACGCGCGACATCATGTAGTGCATGTAGTTCGTTCGTGTGTCACACCTTGCTGCCCTATCAAGACGATGCAAGCTAGAATCACGACATTTTCGCCGTTGGCTGGCACAAAAACTTTATTCTATGTTTTTGTTATGTTATTTCGTGTGAGATATTATTAGGCCTACTGATTTTTTATCAGTCATTTATATTTTTTGAGTTGTTTCCTGGTTTATGTGCGTTTGTCACATATAGACTATAAATAAATACTATGTTCCTGTGTCAGACCGCGTGCACCTACACCGCTGTATGTGTAACGTGAACGTTTAAACTCTGTGTGCACGCGTATAGATCCTGACGTTCCAGAAGTACAACCAGTCGGTGGACTGGTGGGCGCTCGGAGTTCTACTGTACGAGATGATGATTGGACAGTCTCCGTTCCACGGCGAGGAAGAAGACGACTTGTTCTATTCCATCTGCAACGACTCACTGTTCTACCCTCGCTTTCTTAGACCCGAGTCCATCAACTGCCTTACTCAGGTAGGTTTCTGCTGTGTCAGCCAGTAGCTGAATACGAATACTGGACCATCTGGCCGCCTTGGCCGGGGTTATGGCGGTGCGCGTTCACCTTTGTCGGATGGCAGGTAATACGGTGTGATCCCATATGGCAGTTCTTTGCGATTGGTTTTTCGTAAAGAGCTATGCACATCCTATAACCGTTAACCTTTTAAAGTGTCGACGTAGACGTGGGAACTTTGAATTCCATTGAATACATTATCAGAACTTTCTGTCAATAAAACAATGACGAAAGCAAAGATTTCACTCTCGTTTTTAAGGAGTTTTTAAAGACAAGAAGAGAGAGTAACATTACACACTTGAAAGGAGCTCCTGATGCAGCATGTCTCAGCAGAGGCCTGCCGAGACCTGACAAAAAATGTTGAGTCAAAAAAGTATAATTTTTTTCAAATAAAGAAAACTTGCACAGTGGATGAGTATGTGCGTTTGGTATATGTACAGTTGTTGGATCGCAATCCTGCGACGCGGCTCGGAATGCCCAACAGTCCGCACGGTCCGATCCGCGATCATCCGTTCTTCCGCTCCATCGACTGGCAGAAGCTAGAAACCAGAAAACTTGATCCGCCTTTCAAGCCAAAGCTGGTAGGACGCTAAATATTGTGATTTGTATTTCGCTATTACTGGGGGAGGGCAATTTTGTCGGCAGTGCTTCGTTTTCCTGTGGACCATTAGATTTCTGTAGTCGGACTTTTCGTCAACTAATTGATTTGAAATCAAAATCAAAATCAGGTGATTTAAAATGATTTAAAATCAAAATCACAATTCAAAAAATCGCTTTCAAATCACAATTTGAAATCGTTTGATTTCATATTTTATCCAACACTGGTTATGTCCATTTTGATTGGCAACATTTGCTGTACGATAACGTTGTTTTCTTGTATCCATGTTTTGTATCGGTTTTATTGTCTTGCATTCTTTTTCGTTTTTTTTTACTAACCCGTTCGACTGTTGTAAGCAAACGCATCTGCGTCTAACACGTGTTACATTAACTATTTACTTACTTACTTACTTACTTACTTACGCATCTTACGTATGGCCTAAAGCCGTTTTTGTGTCCCGTAGGACAAGTAGGACAAGTTGTTTGCAAGGACAAACCATAAACGGGCCTATTTTCAAAATTAAATTTGACACCGCAAATGCGATCAATTTAGCTTGCAAAAATGCAAAACAATGTGTATTCTAACGTTGATTCTTAACGGCGACCCTTCTCAGACCCCCTTTTTGGCTTTAAGCGCCCCGTTCTTGGCTCGGAACCGTCGGTCCCTCAGTCGTCAGAATGTGTTGTATTTTAGATTTTTTTTTATTTTTAAAATTTTTTCACGATTTCGCGCAGAACTTTTCCGCGCAGCACATAACACTAACTTTTTCTCACGTTTCAGCGCCGCGCGCCGTTCGGCCGCGCTGAAACGTGCTGCGCGTAGGTGTTTGCTGAGTACGTGCCAAGGCCCCGAATATTGTGTGAACTTTGAAGTGTATGCCGACTAGACTGAAGTCATTTCAGCCTGCTGCTTAGCATCCGTAAAATCTTTGCTCAAGCCTTTGTAGCAGAACTTTTTCGCGCAGCACATAACATTAACTTTTTTCACAAAGTTTGTACACGAGCTGAAACGTGAAAAAAGTTAATGTTATGTGCTGCGTGGAAAAGTTCTGCGCGGGATCGTGAGATAACCAGTTTTAAGCCATCGTGTCACACGAAGTGATAACACGACTACTCGTAACAACGACGTCGCTAATGGCAGTGTTTAAAGCCAAGGCCGAGGCCGAGGCTAAGGCCAAGTGCTTAGGTCAAGGCGACCATTTTGAGTCCTTAAGGTCAGGCCAAGACCCAACATTCCTTGCACATGTGCACGACGTAGGTAGTACGTGTCTGCAGGTGTCTGCGAATGACGTCAGTTACTTCGACGCCGACTTCACGATGGAGAAGCCGCAACTGACGCCGCCCGACGACAGTCTGCTCATGACCGTCGACCAGCAGCTCTTCAACGGATTCTCTTACACCAATCACGACCCAGTCAAAATGAATGTGTGATGATTTCTTACACCAATCCGAACCCTATCAACTGAGTTTAATGACTGCTGGTCGTCGGTCTTTGTATTAGTCTCAAAGCCAAACTCCGCTACTTTGCTTTTGTCGATTTGTTTGGCGTCCACGTCACACGTTGAAGAAGACAGACTTGCAGCCACACGACGTTAAACTGAGCTCTGCACAGGATCGAAAACGCTGGAAGCTTTTGGTGGGAACACGTGGAAAGGAATGCACGAGACATGTCCGCGATGATGATGATCTAATGGACAACATTTCGTACAACAAGCTGGACAGCATTATGCCAACATGTTGGGATATTTGTTCTAGACTTTTATGGACTTTGTGGTGTACAGCTTGTGATGGATTTGTTGTAGTCTACAGTTTGTTGTACGACTTGTTTTCTAACCGTTTTACAACAAGTCGAGGCATTGAAGCGTAGGCCCATGTTTTACGTCGCTTGATGTCATCACCGTGTAAGTCTTCGTTCTTGTTCGATGTTGTCAGCGCTTTCGAGAAAAGAAAAGACTGTGCTCCGCAGTGAAACCCACGGACCCTAGATTCCCACGATTTAATGTAAAATAATGAGCTAGCCTTTATTTTTCGTAACTCCTGGCAGGTGATCTGTATTATTTTATTTTTCTAACATCCGTGCTATCACGCGAAGGACAATCTTCATAGTCGTTATTTAGTTATCAGATGTCATTCAGATTTTTAGCTTAACTTGAGGCGTGGTTTATGTTTATTACATTGTCAGTTTGCTCGAGAAGCACTTTCCTACATTTATGAAATATGCAGCCAGTGTAATGTTTTATTTTTCAAATATGTTTTCGCATTTTCAACAAGAGGATTCAAACTTAGCTATATGCAGCAGGCCCAATTTTGTTTTGCACCCGAGCAGTTCTTCCCTATGTGAGCTTGACCATCGTTGCTTGTTGTTCTTGTCCTGTGGTGTTCGTTGTTTTGTGCTTTTTCTCGATCGACGTCGTTCTTGATTGTTTGCCAACCATTCCTCCACATTTTATCATAACTTCGTCATATGTTCATCGATTTTCAAATTCTTTACCAGCGCATTCAACAGTATTAAAATAAAGTAATCATTAGGTTTATTCGTTAACAATCTCATCTTATCAAAGTTACACGCTTGCACGCTTCGCTAGTCGCTGCAATTTTTGTCAATATGTTGTTGTTATTCAACAACGTGCTGGCATTAAATTTCTCACAAAGCGCGCATACGTGTGACAACTGGAGCTAAGCTATAATTATACTGCAAAGTGACAGTAGCCGGCTTAGTACTATATTTGTATTTATTATTGTACGTGATTAATATTCGTCAGTCCTAGTCGTTCTGTGTGCGACTAATATTACGTCGATTCAATCGGCGATACGGATTCGTCTAAGAAATACGTGTAGTGTCGCTATAGTGTAAAAGTACAGTCACTTTTGATTTTTAAAGCAGCGAGAACGCGAATGCTATGTTTATAAGTGACAGCTGTACGACTTTTGTTTTCCAGATACAGGGTATGTCGTTAATTAGTTTGATCAGTGCTCAATTTCACCTGGTGGCGAATTCACTCAATATTGCAGTCACAAATAGACTCGCCGATAATGATGTACATGTATCATTAGGCCTATTTGCCCAGGCGTATCACTGTTTCGCGTGGCTAAAATGGTTGTGATTTGTAACGCAGGCAGCGGCGTCGTGTGTTTAAAAAGTTAGAGAGGCAGAAAACTGCAATTTTTAAAGGCAATTGCATATTTCCGACGGAAGAGATGTGGATGTTTAAGATTTCTATTTGCTATTTGCTTCTATTTTTTTAAAATGCGGAACTTTTGGGGCAAAGTTTTGGGCTTTTGGAACCAAAGTTGTTCGGCAAAAAAGTGCTCAGACGGGTTAAAATAAATAGGACAGTTTTCTGACACGTTGCTACGACGTTACTAAATTTAGACTAAGTACTGCGTGCAAGTTGAAAGCGTTTAGGCCTAAAGGCTGTATACAGAATTATTACTGTAATTTTGTGTTCACAGTGTTTGTTTGTGCGGTATTGTTTCAAAGTTGTTACTTACTGGCAGTGGCGTCATTTCACTAAATCCTTGAGGGGGGTCCACTC
>Ga0056128_1009443_pt1 | contig 12245 bp, 8 predicted proteins | sample WorMetLIZISLAND2_FD_71113 | JGI IMG/M metagenome (GOLD analysis project Ga0056128, IMG submission 71113) | Marine gutless worms symbiont microbial communities from Max Planck institute for Marine Microbiology, Germany - Olavius geniculatus... ...
CCCGAGGTGGTGGCTCACAGATGATGGGCGGTGGCGGTGGTTCCGGTAGTTTCGCTGGCGGCCGACCTCCTATGCGGTGAGTTGGTTTTTTTGTTTAGTGCGTTTATTAAATTATCAACAGCCTCGTGAAAACTGTTCTAGAAACATGTTAATGCCATTCTTTTAATCTTAAATCAATATGTTGATTTTAGTATGTAGAGTATTTCATTATGGTCTTTATCACTATGGTCATCTGCCTGAATATGAATAGAATTGCTAGGTCTTTGCTGCTTAATTTTTATGCTTGTGCGCACAGACTTTCTGTTTGAGAAGTCCACAAAAATATCCAAAGATTACATTTGCAAAAACTAGATCAGTTTCAGAGTTTTTTCCACATTTTCTAAACACCAGTACTGGTATGTTTGGGAAAAGTCCCAGCCATCAGTTCTCAGTCGACTGAAATGTTAGCTCTGACTACACTCATGTAAGTTTAAATGAAAGCTAGAAGAAGTGATATACATCAGAAAAGAACAAGACACCCAAGTTGATGAACCAAGAGTCCGAGACAAGATGTCCACCCAGTTTCCACACATCTATGAGGAATTGTTTTTCGCACCAACATCTAGCACTAATGCCCTGTTTACACGATCAAGCAAACATCGAGCAAACTTCCAGCAAATGCATTCAAAATAGTACACGTGCATGATGTGTGCTCTAATTGCTCGATGTTTGCTTCATGTAGGCTATGCTTTATATTTGCTTGATGTTTGCTCGATGCTTGCTCCATGTTTGCTTGATGATGCTTGATCGTGTAAACAGGGTATAACAGTGAACAGAAATCAGTTTGAGTGAGGCAGCAGATGTTGCTGAAACATCAACAATACTAATTGAATGTTATATTTTCCTGAATTTATATTTAGTAGCTTATTAAGGTATAGAGTGGTTGAGCGGTCTGATTGCAGTGGGGGTGCTGGTGCACGGGGCACACGGGGAGGTCAGATGACAGGTCGCGGAGGATCTCGGGGCGGTGGATCAGCTCGTGGGGGTGGGGGACCAGCTGCTCGCGGCGGTCGTGGTGCATCTGCCTCTGCAAGCATGCTTCCGCAGGCTGCTCAGTCGTACAGCGCCGGATATGATTATGTAAGCTTCTGCTACTGCTTTAACGAGTTTTATGGCTTTGTATTCTGTCGATAGGCTGAGCCAAAGGCATTATGTCTTCTAGTTGTCTTGTCATTTGATTGATGCTATTTTCATGATGTTTATAACGTGCATTGGTTTGATTCTCATCTAACTTTATCAGTGATGTTCCTAACGACAAAGACAGGCAGTTTGTCTAATTCAGAGGTGTACAGCTGTGCAGTTTTTTAGTGCTACAGTTGAGAACAGATCAGTAATTGTAAGCTTGCATAAGCTTCTTTCTGTTTTACTAATACAGCAATTTAATCCTGTTTTATATATTTCATGGAGTCATGGTAGGGAAAATAACTCTTTAGCAGAAATTTAGCAGAAATAATAATAATAATAATCTGACTTATAAAGCGCCAGTATGTGCTAAAAGAAAGACTTCAGTGGCGCTGATTGAGCAGTCTTACCACCCGTCCCGAAATATGGAAAATCCACTTTAATCTAAGGTAACTCTGCAAAAGTAGGTTACTTTGACAAGAATTAAGGTGGATGAACTGCGAATATTGCGATGGCAGATTAATAAAGTTTTGATCGCTGCCTGTAATCGGTAGCTGTCAAATGCGTAACCTAGAGATTATGATTTTGATGATTGTTTGTTGCGATACGTTTGAGAAATGAGCCGGGGGTTGGGAATGTTGTGGACTGCAGATGCAGAGTGGTGATATGAGTGGATATGGCAGTGGCTATGGTGATCCTGCAGCAGCTGGCTATCAGGACCCAAGTGCTGTCACTGGATATGGTGCACCAACTGGCGAAGCAAGGTTTGTGTTACATTACAGAGTTGCTGGATATCCATTTAGTTATTAATGCTCATGGTCTGGTCTTCCATACATGATTTTTTCACGCCTGGAAGACTGGATTGTCAGTTGGTGGCATGGCGTGGTGGTAACATGTCGTGTCCGATCAACAAAGTTGCTCTATACCGAGCCGAGTTAGTACTTGGATGGGTGACTATCTGCGGACTGTTGAACCATCATGGTATGTAACCAGTCACCTAGGTCAACTCAGCTTTCCATCCTTTTGGGGTAGGTAGATTGGGTAATGTATACCAGTTTATCTGGTTGGGGATAAGGTGGGGCGTGTTTACCTGTGTCGGGTGGCAGCTCACACTGTGCGATCCCATACGGCGGTTGACGCTTCGTAGCTCTGTGATGGGTTTACCGTACAGAGCTATGCTGTACCTTTACCTTTTTACCTTTTACCTTTACAGTGTTTTGAACTACTCCACAAGGAAACATAGATTACAAAATAGATGGGGAATTTGAGTTAAAATCAAAGGGTAGTGGGCTAATCAACTGGTTACTGTCGCTCGTGAATTATCGGCATTAAAATATCTTTGTAGCTAGCACTTTAAACCTTGCATATTTTAATGCTGCTGATTGTAATTAATAAAAGGTTATAGTGTGGAGTGCAGTCAGACCGTATATAGCTGCAGTAGTCATTCAGAGCTAATTAGTATCTGCTGATGTCTTATTTGCATGTTTTCACAACATTGCCATTGGCTGTTTAGTTTTCTGTTGTGTGAATGTTGGTAATGTATTTAATTGCTTTGTCTTTTCTGTGTGCTTAGCTTGTTATGTGTGTATTGGTTATTTTTAATCGTGTCCAGTTACTAATTTGTTGTGTATTTTGATGTTCAGTGATGCATACCAGTATGAATCGTATGGACAAGCTGGTGCGGAGGCTGGCTACGGTACATATGGTACGTATCGTGCTACTCTCGAACGCGTTGTCAGTGCTAAAAGATATTTTTTGTGTAGCGCACCAATGACTAATTGAAATGCAGTGTATCTTACACTTGAAACAACCAGCCGTGACAGACAAAGGAGCTTCTGCAACTGCCTGCCCATGGACCATCTCGGGCTTGTGACAAGCAGTGACATCCAAAAGAAGAGAACCAGCAAAATATGATAATAGCTTGTGATTGCTATAAGTGACCCTTATTGTCACGCAGTGTCTGAATACAAATCTGTTCCCATCTCTGTCTGTTTGCAGCTTAACTATCGTATGTAGCAGTAGTGAGCCAAGTTGCTTAGCGACTCGTGCCAAATTATATGCTTCAAAAGATATTTTCTGTATTGCTTAATTGTTCTTAAAGGTAAAGGGAGCCATGCCCCAGCTGGCATAAGCGGGGTGCTCATCTCCCACTCTTATGGTAATTGTGCTTGGACTGTTTTAATTTGCAGCACATATCTCCAGTTTCAGCATGAAACATACTGCTGAGCTTGCTTGAGCACTGTATTTCTGCGGTTTTTCCTCATTGGTGACGATAATAGCATGTTGTATCTGGCCTGCAGTGACCTATTCTTGTAGTGTGCACAGCTGTATTAAGCTGTCTGCCTCTTTGGTGCTATTCAGCACAGCAGTAAGTGGAAGCTGAAGGCTTGTTAGAAGTTCAGTGGCAGATTGTATGCTAAACTGTAATATTGTTTTAGATGCGAGTTGGGGCGCTGAGGCTGCGGATGCCAGCGGCTATGGAAAGGCTCCTGCAGCAAGCCGGGGTGGTCTGGCCAACTACCGCACCCGCCCCTACTGAATGGATGATAAGCAGTGACATATTTGTTCCAGTATTCTCACCAGACAGAGACTTATCGTGAATTATGCTAGAAACCGCCAAGACTGTTGCGTTTGTGGTGTATGTCTGTTAGCGACTTTGGTTTTTGCGATGTCATATTTGCTGAATTGGCTGATGCTCGTCCCGTGTTTTACCGTGGTGTCATGTGCTAGATAAATCCCTCATTTTTGTCAGCTGCATTTCAGTTGCGGATGATAACAAACGTGCTGGGTTGCTGCACTTTTTTTCAGTTTGACTTATACCGTCTGCGCTGTAATGAAATTTTAAATTGCGGTTGTTTTCGTGGTATTTTACATTACTGTGTGTAGGTAGTTAACGATGGTGTTGTGAGTGAATACATTCAGTGTGTATCATAGACCTCTTAAGATACGGACTGACGGCGGCCATGCTCGGGTCCACGAACTTGGGTCCATCGGTATTTTTAGTTATTTACTATAACTTTGTCGAACGTGGTTCGTTTGCTACAAAATTTGGTACACATAGTATCACAGACAGCGTGAACAAATGCTGCAAATTTAGTTACTGTATGATTACTACTTCCTTGTGTGCCCATATGTTGTGGCTGAACCACATGTTCCGATGTATGGTTTAGCCACAATATATGCACACATGGGAAAGTATATTGTGGCTAAACCATACATCGGAACATGTGGTTCAGCCACAACATATGGGCACACAAGGAAGTAGTAATCATACAGTAACTAAATTTGCAGCATTTGTTCATATTGTTTGTGACACTGTGTGTACAAAATTCTGTAGCAAACAGACCACGTTTGAAAAAGTTATAGTAAAAATACATAAACCCAAGTTTGCGGACCCGAGCATGGCCGCCGTCAGTCCTTATTTTATAAAGTCTATGATGTGTACGTGTTCCGTTGTTAGTGTGCATGTTGTGCATGTATTAAGGCCTCGTTGTAAAATGCTCTGTACATGGATTGAGCAAATAGAGATCATTCATTCAACTCATTCTCATTGTGTTTGTTGTGATTTTTTTGTTAGTAAAATGTAACATGAATTTAGCATCTATGGTATTTATTGATAAATTATTAACTTAGGTTTTTTAAGTATTAACACATTAAGCATCATGTGTAATTGAACTGAAGTCGGTAAAGAAATAGTTGGAAATTAAAGTGCCTGCTTTCATACTTATCTATGAGGTCTTCTCAAACAATGTCTAGCCACAATGTGCCGTGCTCTCAACAACCGAACACAAATGTCTTAGCAGCCGTTTCAACTGTTCGAAGTTAATGTCAGTTTGTCTCAGATGTGTTGGAAGCTTGTTCCACAGCCTCGGACCTGCAGCAGCAAAGCATCTGTCTGTCACCATAGCTGCTGTAGGTTCGTCTGACGACACGTCCTTGAGCTGGCAAAGATATCTGTGAGATTTTTGTATCTATAGGGGGTTTTCGGGGATGGGCCATCGAATGCTGCCAATCGAATTTTACCCCGACCGACCCCCGTTGCCATGGCACTCAAATTTGGGACAAAATTGGCTATAACTTGGCTTGTGTAAGAGATACATGCGAGATTTTTGCATCTATATGGGGGTTTTCGGGGACGGGCCGGCGAATGCTGCCAATCGAGTTTTACCCCGACTGACCCTCATTGCAGTGGAAACGAAATTTGGGTTAAAATGGGCAATAACAGCCGTAATTCGATTAGTTGAATTAGCATTATTGAAGTGTTTTCCGGGCCTATATTAAGAGGGTGATGCGTGCAATATTTGTTTGTTTATTTGTATGATCATTTCGTGGATATAAAGGAATTTTGTTCAGTATTGTCAGCAATGCAGGCCAGCGGTGACGTCATGCCCGACGAGTGTAGTTTGCTTGGTTCAGTCACGCCGTTAGGTTGTAAGTGACAGGTATAAGCGACTTGGCTACTGTAAGAAATATCTGAAGTGCAATATCTTTGATCACCAGTAGGAGAACAGTATTTTAGTAATAAAACAGCAAATATAATTGTACAAAACATCAGTTTATACACTTGTTAACGGCAACATTTAAGGACTTGCACATCGAAAACAGCAAAAATTACAAAAGGTGATACTGTCCGCATCACACTGACTGTGTCAATGTGCTGCTGAATAGGCCTAATATCAGCTTTTGTAATTTTTGCTGTTTTCGATGTGCAAGTTCTTAAATGTTGCCGTTAACAAGTGTATAAACTGAGCTAGCTTTTCATTATAGCGGTAGAATGACGCTCAATATTTAAAATTACCTAATCAGCCATCAATAACTTTACACCACAATCTAAAGGTATTATTTTTAGCTACAGCATTTAGCCAAAAAAACTATGAATTCTAAGTTAATACGGTGATTTTTAGTTTTAAAAATAATAAGTTACAATTAAACTTGAGGTCCAGTAGTCCCATTTTTTCTGTAGTAAACAATATTTATGAGGTAAACAAATAAAATTACTACGAATATTTCAACTGTTGCTAATGTATCAGCAAAATCTTTGTTTTTTGTGCGTGCTTTTTGTAAGAAATTAGTCTGTACACACAGCCGACTGTGTATATCGGAATTATGGCTTTTCGTCTTTTTGCCGTGTCACTCCTTGTCTGATTCGCCCCCACACTATTGACGCATTTATGTTATTTTCCGTCCGCGCAGACGGATAAGCAAGCCAACCTGACGCTATTTTCCGTCCGGACAGAAAGTAAAACCGTATGAACGCTATTTTCTGTCCATGCACAGAGAAAAAGGCACGCCCATAGGCCCCGTGTGTTCGCTCCCTGGTACTTTCGTTCCCTGGAACTTTCGCTCCCCCCGAGCGAAAATGAGGTGGAACTTTCGCTCCTCACTCAGAGTTAACATTATAGGTGTACTGGATCTGGATAGTTAGTCAGCAGGGCCCCAGGACTGGGGCATCACACTGACGGGGTGATGACTATGGTGCAGCATGACTGGACAGTCGGCTCTTAAATAGTGCTAAAGAGCCGGCTGACACGACGGACTGAAACAAAATGTTCCAATCTTTCACTGTTCTGATACTGTAAGACTGTCTGTAGTTCTCAGTATAAGATCTCACAGTAACCAGCTTCTGTTGATTAGCATCAGCGCCGCGAGAAGGTCTGGATGATAAAGTGAGATCGACCGAGGTTGCTGGAACTGCAACGTGGCCATTTAATATTTTATACATGAAAGCTAGTCTTTGGATTTTGTGCCTTTCTTCCAGAGATTCTAGCTGCAACTGTTGTAGCAATGTTGTTACGCTAGTCTTGTAGGAGTATGAAGACAGTATCCATCTGGCTGCTATGCGCTGTATCTTTTCTAACTTGTTTGAGTCTGCTTTGGTGTATGGATCCCATATTACTGATGCATATTCTATGCCAGAACGGACTAGAGTAACATATGCAAGTTTCTTACAGTTAACAGGAGCACCTCTGAGGTTGCGTCTCACAAATCCTAGCTTCCTCGATGCCTTGGCAGCTACCTGATCAATGTGATGTGACCACTTGAGGTCATGGTTGAGATAGACTCCAAGGTATTTTTTACTGGTAACTGATGACAACATGATACCACGGAATTGATACATGTATTGATGCGAGTAGGATGACTGACGGCTAATGTGCATGATGTGACACTTGGATGCATTGAACACCATGCCCCAGGTACTGGCCCATTGTTCGAGTCTAGCCAGATCCCGCTGCAGCACCATTTGGTCTTCTATGTTATGTATCACTCTGTAGATCAGTGTGTCATCGGCAAACAGATGAACGGATGTTCCAGGATCAACAACTGATGGCATGTCATTAATGTGAAGTAGAAATAGGAGTGGCCCCATAACAGTACCTTGGGGAACTCCTGAGGTTACTGCAGAGTGTTCCGACCTAGCTCCATCACATAGTACAAGCTGTTGCCGGCATGATAGGAAGGATTCAATCCAGGACAAGAACTCACCATGTATACCATAAATGCGTAGCTTGTTGATCAGATGTTTATGTGGCACCGTGTCGAACGCCTTACTAAAATCTAGTATTCCCACGTTGATGCTGTGGCCTTGGTCACGGTGCTTCAGTAGGTCATGCGTAGTTAATAACAACTGTGATTCACAAGAATGCTGAGAACAAAATCCGTGGATAGAAGCAGATGACATCAGAGGACACCAGCATGCGGTGAAAATGCTCAACGTTCAAAACTAGAAAGCCCAGCTGTCGCTAGGGAACGTGCTACAGCTAGCCTATAAAGATTTTCCGAAAGACTAAAAGTGGGTTTAAGGTTTTGGAAAGAGACTAGAATTTAAAATAATGCTAAGAACTTTACGAAAAATATAATTTAAGAAAGAATTTATAAAGAAATATAATTTGATGAAGAATTTGGAGAACTTAATAAATTTAAGATAAATTAATTAATAAAATAATTTGCTAGATCCTGCCATCTTTTACTACAATGAAGCTGTACAAAGATATGAACAAGCTATAACGTCTTAATTTCCACTGGTTTATCATAATTTGTGTTGGGGAGCGAAACCATGTTACGTAATTGACTGTGGGAACGAAAGTTTCATAATTCATGTGTTCATATAATCTATGAACCATTTGTGCATTAATTAGTCAGAAATTAGCAGTTATTATTATTATTAGTTCAGCACTGACATTCAAGAACAAAAGCTAAACACAAGTACAAATAAGATTACAATGTCAGGCAAGGACAGAAAGGCTCCATACGAAGCACTGACAATTATCCTATCATAACGATGTCATAACCATTGTAGTTATATTTCTGACTAATTAATGCACAAATGGTTCAGTTATAATATATAATATTAATTATTAATTATTACTTTATTTACTGAACGTCATAGCACTTGCATGCATTTAAAAGGCAACATGTTTGCCAGAAAATAAATGAGGATGTAACATAGCATCAAATTTGCTGTTTATGACTGTTACAGAAAGCCTAGCCTACGGTGTTAGCTATGATCTATAGATACTGAATATGATGCTGTGTGCCATGGCTACAGAAAGCCTAGAAGCCCTAGATTTATAGACAGCATTCCAAGGTGGCAAAGTGCTGTAATTGAAGCAACTGTGGTCTCTGACTCTCTGTGGGTTCAATGAAGTACATGATGTCGATGTGTAATTGAACAAACCACTAGACAATCATACATTCATTTATCCTCATCAACGAAAACGTGAACAGTGTTTAAACATTCAATGACATCTGTAGGCTATACATATAGTACACGATGTTTCATAAAAAAGGACCCCTTTTTGTTTATTTTATAATTTACTCAAATGATAAGCAATTTCATGAAATTTTTACCAGTTGTAGCTGAATAATTATTAATATGAAATGTTTTAACAAAACATGGCAGTTGATTAAATATTCTTTGCTAGTCGTGATGTAACACTGACATTATAATGTGTCACACGTACAAACAGGCTAATCCCAGTTGGTGCTGCCAGTTGCTACCCTGCTTCAATAGTGAAAAATCTGGTTCGTTGGTGTCAAATATTTGAAGTTTTACAGTTGCAGCCGCAAAAACGTGCAAAGCGATCAAATTTACGTGTCTGTGGGGATAGTTGGTCTTTCACATGTTCGAGCAACACAGTGCACTATCACATCGAGCTTGCAAGATGTTGAGTTTTTGGATCACAAGACGCCTAATTTCATGTTTCTGTGTTGCTCAGTGCTGACACGATAAACATTTTTCATTAGCGAACCAGATTAAATTCACCATCGAAGCAGGGTAGCAACTGACAGCACCAGTTGAGACTAGCAAGTTTGTACCTGTGACACATTATGACGTCAGCGTTATATCGCGACTAGCAAAGAATTTTTAATCAACTGCCATGTTTTGTTCAAATATTTCTAATTACTATTTTTTCAGCTACAACTGGTAGAAATTTCATGTAAATTGCTCATAATTTGAGTAAATTATGAAAAAACAAAAAGGGGTCCTTTTTATGAAACACCGTGTAGTTTCTGCCCCTAGTACCACTAAGTAGTAAATTATTTAGATGTTGATCGGCCTATCTGTTTTATGCTGCAGATGTTGCGGAGAATGTAATATAAGTTGCTGAGCTGTAATGTCTGCAAATATAGCACAAGGCGACGGAACGATCTACAATTCATATCATCAGTCAGGAACACCGCTAAGCTTTTGTGAGACTGTGCTTATTATTTAGAATTTTGATTACAGCTTCTCTTTGGGGTCATCCATAAATGACGTCATGCTCCAAGTGAGGCAGGGGGGTTCAGATTATTGGTAGTGTGACATCACACACTCGCATCTGAGGGAAGGCATTGTGGACAGTCAAGTTCACATCACTAACTTGTTATGTGTGTCAGGATGTGTAATAGTAGGCCTAGCAACATTTTTGAACACTGTGCTTAATTTTTCACGATTTTCTACACTAAGCTGACAGTAGACAATTTTGATAACGTAATCTGTCTTAATTTAGATATGCTGAACATGTCTCTTTAGACTGTACACTACAGACTGCCGGTGGAGGAGGGTATACATTTGTGCAATCATGTTTGATGGGGTACAGATAAGTGTTGAAGAATGAGAGGGGGTTAATTTTTCCCCAGAATTGCGTGACGTCATTTATGGATGACCCATTTCCTGCATCATATGATGCGTAGACATTCAAAGCAATTACATTGTTTGGTTTGAAATTTATTGAAAGCTTGTTTACTATAGTTTTGACTACTGGTAATTTGCTAACACGAACTATACCGGTAGTGTCATAACTCAATAAAAGACAACTGCAGTAACATACATATCAAGTGGTACATAGTAGACTACTTAAAAGTTTTAACGCATTCATGGTGGCAGGATTTCTGTTTATACATTGACTTGATTTTAAGCTTATGCTTATTTGCGTCGTATTAATGGCTTTTATAATATTGATGTTGCTTGCATGGTTTGTATCTAGCACACGGCATGTCTGGTGATTTTCTGCGACTGACCCAGATTGTCAGCACAAACATTCATAAGATTAACCAGAATGGTAAGTGTATGCCGTTTCTTGTCATTCTGTGAATTGTTTGAATATCCAAAGTGATCCACCTCGGTCAACTCAGTCTGGCCCTCCCTTGGTTACACACATGAGGTACCAGTGACAGCTGTGGAGTAAATAGGCACATGATGAAATGCACTGGTTTCACAGTATAAACAGGTCTGTGGTTGGGGAGGAAGAAATTGAAATTAGGTGTAATCTAAAAATGACATCATGCTCCGAGGGGGGAGAGTGTTCGCATTATTGTGACAATGTGTGATGTAGAGGGGAGGGGGGTTAAAGAAAGTGACATCACACATGTCAAATCTGTCGGAAGGCAGTATGGACAGCGAAATTCATGTCACCAGCTCGCAGTATGTGACAGGACAAGTAGGCATAGGAACACCTAGGAACGCTGTGCTTAATTTCGCACAGTTTTCTGCATTAAGTTGACAGTACAAACTTTTGATAACAGATATAATTTTTATATATCATAATTTAGATACACTGAAACTCATCTCCGTACACCGCACTACAGTCTGCGGCGGAGGGGGTTGGATGTTTGTGTCGTCATATTTGAAGGGGGGTCCAGAGAAGTGTGACGAAGGGGGGAGTGGGATTAATTTTTTCTTAAAGTTGCATGATGTCATTTATGGACGACCATAAGCCTCATGAGCCACATTTATTTTTGAGTGAATGAATTTACTATAAAAAATTAACTGTCTGTTTTTGTTATTAAAGATGCTAGACACTTACAGGTGGGCCAAAAGAATGTGCCACTTTACTTTTGTCCATATCTTTGCCAATTATTGACCAATTTTTAAAATTCTTTCACTGGCACACTGCAGACAATTAGCAATAATGTGATTATTATAGATCCTACCACACTGTAAACGTGTCTCTACACTACTTTGTGAAATATCAATGAAATACACATACATAACGATAATAACAAACATTTTGGTAAAATTGAAAAAAACACTTCAGACCAACATTGCAGTATATGACACTATACGGTATTGGTATAACATAGTCTAGTCCCATATGAATCATTCATCACAATGTTGGTCTGAAGCGTTTTTTATTTACCTAAATTTTTGTTATTATTGTTAGTTTTTGCTTACGTTTATATTTCACAAGCTAGTGTAGAAACGCATTTACCGTGTGGTGGGATATATAATAATCACATTATTGCAAATTGTCTGCAGAGTGTGCCAGTGAAAGAATTATGAAAATTGGTCAATAATTGGCAAAGATGTGGACAAAAGTAAAGTGGCACATTTTTATGGCCCACAGTGTAGATATGTGTAGAAATGTTTGTTATACACCATGTCCCAAAAAAAACTAAGCAGATTTGTTTTTGTCAGAACTGCGTCAAATTTCCACCGGTTTTGATAATTTTTGGCAGGAAGATGGCAAACGATCCAAATATACGCGAGGTGCACTCATTTTCCACCTCACCTAATTTGCGTCATCACCTTACCGTGTTAAACGCAAATGTTCCAAATTGCTACATAACGCCGAATGTTGTTATCTGCAATAAACTTTTAAAGA
>Ga0056128_1009444_pt1 | contig 12245 bp, 5 predicted proteins | sample WorMetLIZISLAND2_FD_71113 | JGI IMG/M metagenome (GOLD analysis project Ga0056128, IMG submission 71113) | Marine gutless worms symbiont microbial communities from Max Planck institute for Marine Microbiology, Germany - Olavius geniculatus... ...
GTATTACATCTATGAGAAAGACGTAACGCATTTTCTCGGTGAATCGTGCGCGTCCATCTTGGGTCTGGTGCCGGTGCAAGCTACTGTCGGCATTCCTCGCCTCGCTGATTGAAACAAATATTGCACTCAAGCAGCGTTCGTGCTCTGCTTCAACAGATCATTATTTCTAGCTTGTCATATCGTACATCTATGCACTGTAGCCTATTTATACAGGTCTACGCTATGTCAATAGAGTCGGTCATATAGCGGGCCACATGGTGGTCGACTTTCTTGATGTTGAACGCAGTTAGTTCGCTTAGGTCAAAAGAGCTGCAGTATAAAAAAAACTTCACTCGCATTATGATACAGAGACATTACCCATGACAAAAATGAAGAAAAACATGTATGTATAAAAAATTTACTAATTTACACAAAATTCCACGAGATGGAAATGTACATAATTGCAAGTATTTGAACTTATTAACTTTACTGTCGTAACTTTTCGTTGCGTTTGCGCCATCAGCTTTTCCTTAACAGAGCCGAGGATCAGTGCGGTTAAAGTTGAGCTGATTAATCATCTCGTGTGGCAGATTGATTATAAATGCCGGCTTTTCTTCATACGGTATTTCTGGCGCCACAAAGGATCTTAAGTTGAAATTTCGCGTGTAGAGAAAGTGTGTACATTGTGTCACAAAAAGGACCCCGACATTATCGATCTTAGTTTGAAGACGGGTTATCATATTATATTAATTTTTGGTACGAATATTTCTGATGCAACTGGCCATCAAACGACCATTTAAGTCCTTGCCTCACCCAATATGTGCTTTAGTTCGTTTGACAATGTTTGCGGTGTCATGCAGCAGCGAGTCTTATCAGATGCAGCTTAGAAGTGTCAATGAACTCAAAAAAACAACTGGTTGACGTCTGGAGTGTAACATTGGAGAACGTAACTGCGTGCCTTTGTTCACACAAATGGTCGATATTTCAAATATTTATTTGCTTTCAGCAGTGGCACAACTAAACAATTCTATAAGCGGTTAGCCAAAGTGCTAGACACTTAGACAAATTGTGCAAAATGCGTGTTATTTTTATCAAATAATAATATTGAATTAAATAAAATGTAATATTTCGCTTATTCCGTTTTCGCAAGGTAGTGCAGAAACATACATTGGATAAAGTAGAAATCTAAACGTTATTTGATGGCCAGTTGTGTCAGAAATATTTGTATCAAAAAATACTATAATTTGGTATTTGCTGTTCAAGTTACAACCGATAATGTCAGGGTCCTTTTTGAGATACAGTGTACATGTAGCGAATGGAATAACTGCATAACGTTACTTCATGATACAAACGATCTTCTCACTACAAAACAACAAACTATTTGTTTTCTTATGAGATAAATAAGTAAAGGTGTTATTCGTGTTTGTCTGGTAGGGAGTGCAAAATAATTCGCGACCAACAAACGCTGAAGTCAAAAGGCTACGGCTTCGTATCGTTCGTCAATAAAGAGGTACGTTTGAGCATAAATATACGTTTTTATATAGGGTGGCGAAACAAGCGTCTTTGTAGCTTAGCGTATTGTTATTTATAAATGTGTATTATTGAATTATCATGTATTATTATTATTATGTATTATTATATCCTTACTATTATTTTTACATCAAAAAGAGGCATTTCGATTTAAGAATTTCTTAAGTTTATTAGTTAAGACAGGATTCCACGATCCTCATCTCGACAGCAGTTCGTGGATCCGAACTCCTCGTACTTGTGCTTTTTAAACTAGCAACTTTATTTATATAAGATTTACTTAGTCGCTTTTTTATATAAATTACCTGTTTTCTCAGCGTTGTCGTATCACGTTTGCAATAGTCGCATATGGAAAGAAATAGACTAACAAAACAAAATAGATGAAAATTATCTTTCCTCAGAGCCTGAACGTCGGCGATGTAGTCCTCAGGGAACACGCCAAATTTGACTAAAGTAGAGATAGGGTAGGATGGCTGTTCTTAACAAAAGAAAACCGACAATATCTTTGTAACGGGGCAAAATGGGATGAACGCTGTTATTAACCAAGTTGTTCGCAGTCACACATTTTCTGTATTATCGTAATAAAGGACTTGGAATAACTTGTATATAGTACGCACTCGACTACACATTGTTTAGAGCAGACATTTAAAATTTGAATGCAAATGTATTCACTTTGTCAGCTGCTGAAATGTAGGCCATCAATGCTTTTACAGGGTGGCATTTTGTTCATATCTTTGCTAAATATTGACCAATTTTTACAATTTTTTTATCAAGAAAATTTGTAAAAAAATTTGCTACTTAGTGGCATGCACAGTACACTTGTTACGTCGCCACACTACCTTGTAAAACATAAATATAAAAAAACTAGCAATAATTACTGATTGGCAGAAGGTATAATGGTAATTTTTAAAATGTTTAAGTAAAATGTTAAATATTAATTATAGTAAGTGCAAAAAATGTTTACATACAGCTACAGAGTAAGTTTGCATCTTTCAGCAAAACAGTGCACAGCTTGTAAGGCCGCACGATCATGCTCATGCAGGTAACTGAGAAAAAATTGCAGCCGCCAACCAGCATCAATGTACACTAAAAATTTATGCAAAAAGGGTTTACATTATTCGAAAAAATGTTTAATATGTTGTTCTTTACATTTACACAAAGATTCAGCTGATCGGGGTTCCTCGTCTGACATTAACATTTCAGTTAAATACTTAAAAAAATTATTATTACGCCTTCTGCCAATCTGCAGAAATCGTTGGTTTTGGGATATTTGTGTTTTACAAGGTAAAGTAGCGACACAATAGGTGTGATGTGCATGCCGCTGAGTAGCAAATTTCTTACAAAGTTTACTGCTAGAAAATTGTAAAAATTGGTCAATATTTAGTGAAGATATGGTCAAAGTGCAATAGCTTACTTTTTGGACCACCCTGTACACAGTTTCAGACTATCGCTTTAAAACAACTGCTGCATCGCGCGATTTCCTGGCGACAGCACGACTTCCTTGTTCTGCGTTAAAATGTGAGGTTGCGGCGGGTGCGAAACGCCTGGAATTGAACGACAATTCAGCGACGTAATAACGGAGAACGTAGCACAAACTCCACTAGTACGTTTTGTTGAACAAGCGGTGGACCTTCAGTTTTTATTAATTCGTTGTACAGCGGTGCCTTCAGCGCATTCTGCTAGTCCACTTCTCTGCTCTTGTTACCAACCATGAAATTCGTCGCCGCTCGGCTCAATCGCCTGTCACTCTGACAGTCAAGACCAAGCGGTTGAAGCTGTTTGGTCACATCGTTCGCTCCGCCCAGATGAAGACCACGCACGCGCTCTCAAGTTACGCCGGCATCGACGACCCGCCGAAGGAATGGAGACGACCGCGTGGTCGTCCGCGACAAACGTGACTGCACACCGTCGAGCAGGACCTCAAAACATTGGGTTATGGGCGGCTAGGCATACTGCACAAGACCGAGCTCGTTGGCGCCAAGTGATGGAGACAGCTATGCTCTGTCAGGGGCTTGCTCCGTGATGCTGCGTGATGTTATACAACTTATTTTTGCAGGATAGACTTTCGATTCATGGTGAATAATCGAATAGTTTGTTGTACGTGCAACAAACGAGAGCAAGTGGAGTTTATTCGTATACGCAGTGGACTTTGAATGAATAGACCACGCAGTGTGGCTGAGATCCCTCAGACTTGACTAATGCAATAGACTATAGCGAGTGTTCGTTCGGCTTAAGACCGACAGGGGGCGACTGTTGCCGATCGAGCGACGGATTCCGACTCAATTTCTCGCCTGATTAACAAGACCAGCACTCGCGCCGAATGCCGAAACGCTATAATTTACAAGAACGGCCCCGTCCAGCGCAGTCGAGTCCGGGACGGATCCTACAGGAAGCATCTCAGCGCCCCGGCCTGGCCTGGCCTGCCTAGTCGACTGACGTACAACAGTATATTTCCCGAGTCCATTGATTTCGTATTGTTCCACCATGATCACGCGTGCGTAATGCTAGCTGCCCCGTCCCGTTTCCGTCGCGCTCCCCCTCTGTACTTCCATCCCCGGCTCTGTATCGTCGTTTACCGGGCACAATAACGCGCATAAACGCGACTAGACTATTAGCGCTTGTTTATGCAGTCTATTTCGTGACGTCGCTGGCGCTGCTGCGTATATAAGGCATTACGAGGCTACCATAGGCCTACTACTAGCTACACAAGGTAGACATGCATGTACGTGACATTGTATAGTGAAGTATGTTCGGTCAGAATAGTTCGATTATGTATTCTTCGAGTACTTTATGTACATCAGCTCTGCATGTTTAAAGTTGAAGTTTTTTGTAGGCCTACTTGGTCACTAACGTAAACGACAACTCTACATCTCCGACATTTTTTACTTCAATGCTGAGTATTTTTCATTCCAATTAATATCTTGCATTTTTAGTTTTTTTTGTTTCAAGAAGTTCTCGTCTGCGTGCGAAATGGAATTATTTCCCCACTAATGCGAAGAAACGAAAAGTCTCAGACTTGTCATTCCGAAGTGAAGTGTGATCTTTACTTCTTATGGGATCATTTGTATCCAGTGCAAATCTAAACTTTGGCGCTTTGTGTGCTTTGGATCCTTTCGGACGAAATCATCGTATGATCGTCGTACGAATAAGCGAAATAAATCCGAAGTCCCGTCCATTTCGTTTCCGTGGTCTTCGGGCGAAGTATTTTTCGTGTTTCCGGGGTTTGAACTTTTTCGTTTCGAAACGAAGCGCTTTGCGCATTAAGGTCTGTACACATCAAGCTCCGGAGTGTGACTGGCTGTCGGTCGGCGACTGCTGCGGTTGCTATTATCTGGTTGCGACTCGACTCGCGCGAGCACGCACGCTGATTAGTTAGATCCAATCCGACTTTTGCACGAAATTCGACGCAGCTTTTTTAGTAATACTGAACGGATTTAGAAACAGATTTTATTGTTGGAAAGGGGACGAAAAAGCGCATCGACAAACATAGGGAACTTTTAGCCTAAATTGGGGGCGAATTTTGGGGGGCAAACTTACGAATTGGTACCTATTAGCTGCTATTTATAGACTTTGAACCGTTACACTTATAATATTTTAAGACTTGTATCGAAACGTTAGAGCGAATGTTATACATGCATACACATAATACTTAAGCACTCGGAGAGTGCAAACCTCCTCAAGTTTGATTATTAATGATCTCATATTGAAATAATCTTAGCCTATCAGCCATTTTAACCGCAATTATTAGTGTGTTTCAATTATCCAATCTGCGGCTAGCTTTAGTTCACAGCGATAAGCCCAATCTATCTGTATGTATTTAGCCGGGTGGCCATTTATGATTGCATGCGTCCAGAACGTTTGGGAAATTACAGACGACGATCCCTGCAGGACGGTTTCTTGTTGCTATGCGACCGGCGCAGTCATCTTCTTCCAGTAATGCCCGGCCGCGCCGCCGACTAACAGCCGGCAAGGACTCACGAGACCTGCCGCAAAGAATATGTAATCCACATCTGGCAGCCGACGTCGACCCCGTCTCACGTCGTTACATTTCCATATCTTTTTATTTGTTCATCCATATTAATTTTGCTGGGCGCTGCTGCGGTGGCGGCGACCGTCTCTAGCGTAATGGAGCGGCAGGAGTGCAGAGCGCGCGCGGCCGTACCGGCCGATAGGCCTACGTTTATTTTATGCGAGTGACGGAGGCTGGACGATGCGCATCTAATCACCCATTCATGGCTGAGTTATTGGAGCGTCGAGAACGAAACAATGCAAGCACTCGCCAGGTAAATAAATGCATGACGCTGTGGTAGCGGCGTCGTAGCTTTCAGCGGAACTACGTGCACACTTGCAATGGCCACAATAATCGACCCTTAACGTTTACTCGGCTGACGGTAAAAAACGTTTCCCAGCTAGGTTCTGCCGAGTTGAACGCAGAGCCGTTTCACGACTCTGCCTGAATATGAATGCCTCACAAGAAGCGACAGTCCGATCGTTGTTGCGTGCGTTGCTAAGCTCAGTGACGGATCCAGGAATTGCTGGTGGGAATGATCCGTCTTTCTCTTCCCTTCCCTTTCCGTTTTTCTCTTTTTTTCTTTCTCTTCTTGTTCCTTTCCTTCGTTCCCATTTCTTTTCTCTAACAGGCGCATCCGCAAACTCTGTTCAAAGAGCGTTTTACAAATTAAAAAAAACTATTACAGTTTAACGCAGTGAAATACAACACAGGCATCTTGCGTTCTTCGAATAAATGCTTCTATACTGTGTCCCTATACTCGTAAAGCATCTCCGACATTATCGATTGCACCTATAAGAAAAATCATCAGATTTTAATAATTTTCGCTGTGAATGTTTCTGATACAGCTGGTTATCAAATGACTGTTCAGGTTCCCACCTCACCCATAGTCCGTTCCCGCACTACCTGGGAAAAGCAAAACAAGCAAAATGTGCATTGAAATGAACAAAAAGTCAAGTTTCATATTTTCAGATTTGCGGACTCCAACTGCAGGTCGAATACTAGGTTTGACTGTCATGCAGCAGTTTGTTTACCAGATAACGTTTAGGATTGTTTATAAGTTCAAAAAAGCGACTGTAAAGTTTGGATTGATTTGCTGCAGAACATTATCGACACTGCTGTCAACTAATGAAGAAAGCGTCTCCGTATCTGTGTTCATAGTCTTTATATTTCCAACACTTCCACTGTAGACTTGCAAAATGGACAAGATTGATGAACTGTTAGCTAATGTGACAAAAATGTGGACCGTATATGTTTTGTGCGTTATTTTGATTTAGCCGTAGGCCTATTATTGCCCTGCATAAAAACGCAATATTTTGCTGGTGCTGATTTTGCTAGGTAATGCAGAAACAGACTTTGGGTGAAGTGAAAAATTGAATGGTCCTATGATGGCCAAAAGTGTCAGGAATAGGCTTATTAGTGTCAAAAATTATTAAAATTTGTTAATTTCTTAAAGTTACAATAAAAAATGTCCAGGATGTTTTGTTATTGAGACACAGTGTTGTTATAACGTGTCAGTAGTTTTAACTAACAAGATAATGTTCATACGAACACGCAGTCTGTCCAATGCATTTCAATAGTTTACAGTATATGTCCGTGTGAATATAATCAGTGAGCTGTTTAAACTGGTAGAAAAAAATCAAACAGTTTAGTTTCAAATTATACTGTAGCAATGATCCCTTCATCTTTTTCTATTATTTTAACTAAACAATAAACATTGTCAGTCATAAGACCATTCGATTCGTCACCAGGGTTTTACTATAAATGGTCTATCGTCACCATGCGTCTATCTTGCACCGTTGTGAAGATATGGCGCCTCAAAGACAATGGGGTCACAAACTTGACCTTTTGGGGTCACGTGAAGTCATCGCATTGGACAGACGAAAATGCACGGAACTGCTGTTTGTTTGGTGTATGCACAGCAATGTTATGAAAGCTTAGTTAATACGCATTCATTCGCCTGGCGGGCAGAGGACAGTTGTATATGTCCACCTAAATTTTACTTATTCATTTTTTATCCAAAACTCATACCTGTTATTAGGTTACTTAGATATTACCAATTTTGCCTGTACATATTTTATACCTCTGTGGGGCACTTATGCTCTTTAAAGGGTTAAAGCATTTAACGAGCGAGCAGCAATAGAAGTCTAAAATAGTACTACGTCGGCGAGTCTGTCTCAATAATGCTCTTTTGTGCGGAAGTGCATCGGACTGAAAACGAACGATGCAAGGTCACGGATAAATAGTCGTACGCCGTGTGTCGTCGACTGGCTGTATATAGCCTAGCTGTAGCAAATAAGACTGCAGGCATCGACCAGACAGCTAAGTTTCTCTTAGGATTATGGAGCCATTGTGTATGTATGCTCTGCATAACAACAGGAAGTTCAAGCGGCAGCAAATCATGTATAGCTCTTCAGACAAAGTCAGTGAAAACATTATTCAGCAGCGCCATGACGGCGTCATTCTAGCGCCGACTACGAATCTTTGACTAACTTACTTACTTACTTACTTACCCAGCCGAGTGCTTATAGCCTATAGCCTGGGATGCTGACGCGGGTGCCACGGTGTAACGACATCGGGATAAAAGATTCCTGTTGCAAATTGTTCATCGCCCTTTCTTGCCCGGCACCTGTTCCGTCGGCTTGCCGTTGTTGTCGCCATGGGAATGGTCGCGAGGAAATGACCTATACCGCGTCTCATATACGCACAGACACGTCCCACTGGCACACACATTTTCACGCACTTGTCGCCTTATCTGGCCGACCGACCCATATTTCAGGGCTATAAACGAAATTGCTTTCGTATATACATACCGGCTATTGCCGCCCTCCCTGTTAACAAATATCTCAGAGGCGACAAGGAGTCGTTCCGGCGCAAACAAAACGTTGCTGATAAAGTTGAGGTGGACAAAAAGGTTATAGACCAAGTCTCTGCATGCTGAGCTCGGAGGTTCAGAAGGCTGCGCTGATCTGATTCAACCTGATAGCGCACTGAACTAGACGCGATCAAAGATCTCAAACCTGCGCAGAGAACGGTGCTGCCACTTGGCGATTTCAAAGAACTTAATAAAGGTTTCTTTTTTTCTTTTTCTTCCTAATGGTTAAGAAAAGAATTCCGATCACCACTCAAATTTAATCACTTCGTTCTTTGGCCATGTCTACCCCCAACTGTTTTTGTTACTGGGCATCGTACAGGGATTAATATGATTCGAGAGGGTCGAACGCGGAGCAGTTGAAAAGAGAAAAAACATCATTGGTAAAATGATGCGTAAGACGGAGCTTTATACGATACACAATACTGGTCGGTATTAGTTGGGTGTTTGCCATTAAAACTGCTTTCCGAGAAGTCTAACCGTTATAGATGTTCTTCTTATGGTGCAATCGGAGACGCTGAAAATGCAGAGGCAAAAATAAAAGACTTGTGAAGCTGCGCGTCATTCTGTAACAACGCAGAGTGAAGTGTGCATTTTTGGCTTTCAACCGTAGCTTAAGTAAAATCATTTTGTTTTCGTTTTATTGTGTCAAAGCACACCGCAGAAGATCACAAGCTTTATTGTATCGTTGCGTCAGTATTGTTTGTATTGCTGTAAAATTTTGGCTTAGAATTTCTAACGATTACGAAAAGTACGAAAAATGAATTGTTGTTAATCTTGGGAGACACTCAATATGCTTATCTAAGACTTTCTTATGGCGTTACAGCACTGATAGGCCTAATTGCGCTTTGCTTACCATAAGCTACATTAAAGATGTCACGAGAATCGCTTGAAGTGATGCCAGCGTTATAACGAAGTCAAACAGTCAGAGATTATGACGGATGGAGATTTTCAATTATTTCGACTACCCGCCCGGCTACAGACAAGACAGCGCGTTAACGTTCTAACAAAAGCAGCTGTCAAGCTGTCAATAATACGCTGCAGCAGAACAATTTGCAAATAAATGCGCCAAATTTGTGACAGTCAACGAACAAACGTAATCCATCTTCGTCGCTTTTTTGCCGAACTCTGCAGCCGTCTTTCCCTTTCTGACAGCTTCTCTCCCGCACTCCCCGATCTCATTTTCCATCTCCGTTGATCAATGTGTCTAGTTTGGTTACGGCATCAAATTAATTAACGTCCGGGGACGATCTGTGCCCATGCAGTGACGTGGGTGGGCGCCTGGTCCGTTGTCGGACGCTTCTTGACGGATAAGGTTAGCGCGAGCTAGCGGCAGAGCTCGGGTCCCTGGTCGATCTTGCCCTGTGGTCAGCCGTCCCGTGGTGATGATCACGATGACGTTAATCCGTGGTGACAGGTTGTGACAGTTCGCACGCTGAGCAAACTATCCGAGCGGCAGACTGATATCAGGCCGAGATCCGCTCGCTCTGCCGCCGTGCAGTATAGGTCTATAGAAGTTCCCCTGTCCATCCGAGCATTTCGCGTTGCACTCCATGTCATTTTATGACCCAGACCTTTCGCTTCAGAGACTGACCAATGATCAATGACCAGTTGCAAGTTGCAATGATGTTGCAAGCTATGATGTCTTGATTCGAACTGTTTAACCGCCGTTTTTTTCTGCTTCCGTAAAACGGGTTTCTTTCATGGCACGTTTTATTTGCTTTAAAACACAGTGCTAGACATCTAAAACGACATTCCTCCAAGCCAAAGCTAAGAACAGTTCAAAACGTTTACAAGCGTTCTCCATGCGCTGTGCATGAATGGGCATTTTCACCCATCACTTTAACCAACGCAATTGCCGATGGACTCTAACATTTTTACGCGCGCAAGCAGCTACTGCTTTCACCGCGTCTTAGCCATCGCAATTCTGTCTGTCTGTCCGTCTGTCTGTCTGTCACACGGGTGGATCAGTCAAAAACGGTGCAAGCTAGGATTACCAAATCTTTACCGTCGGCTGTCCGAAAGACTTTAGTTTCAGGAACCGTAAAGCTTTTTCAAAATTCGAAGGGGGTTACCCCGAACGAGGGCACTAAATAAAAGGGGGTAGGAAAAATTTTCGATTTTTGGTTAATAAGTCGCTGTATCTCAATAACGGTGCGAGATAGGGCCTAAGTTACTACATGTATTGATGACTAATAGGAAGTCGTACACTGGCTCTCGATTGCCACCGAATTCAATGACCTTGGATGACCTTGAACGCTAAAGTATGGGTTTTTATGGATTTTTTGGCGATTTTTGGCTGCGATACACATTTCAAGAGCGAATTGCGCCGAAACCGATTGAGATAGTCATGGACAAGCTGCATATGAAATTTTCAGCATCAAACGTAGATTTCGACGGTCCAAGTCTCGCTTTTCTAGGTTCAAGGAAACCTGCGCACGAGGGCATCAAATAGCGGTACCCCCGTAAAAGTCTTTATTTTACCATCGTTGACCAGTAACTGCTATAGGCTTTCGCGCGTCTCGTGAGCATTAGCTCAAATTTCTTGTTTGCATAACAATGGTATTATAATGTTGACCTTTCCTGCCAGGGGGACTAGAGCCCATGTCTAATGGAGTGTTACTTGGGGCCACACGAGTGTCTCTGTCAAATTGTTCCTTCCGTTAGCTTTTGCACGGCGCACGAATGTGGCAAACGAACAAACAGACGGACGGACGAAGCTACGGTAACATCTGTCGCAGTAGTCATCAGCTTTGCTGTTGTTTTCAGCGATGGCGCCTAATAATGTAAATGCGAGCATTGCTGGGAGACAAAGGGATAGTTGAATTGCTATGCATTAAAGTCCGGCTAACTGCTACATCTGTTAGTTTTCTCAGACGAAGACCTAAATCCATGTAACAGCTCTTGACTTCGTCGCCGACTGGTCTTCTCTTTTCTATAGTCAAGTTTCTTTCATTAGCATTTTGGCGTAGTCTAATAGCACTGGCTTTTGTCTTTTTATATCTTTTCTCTTTTTATATAACCTCTACACAGTTTAACATATATTTTTCAAAGCGTTGACAATCGTTATTACTCACTTAACCTTATTCAGATTTCGTGCTTTTTTGTCTGTTTTCACAGTTACAGCTGAGTGAAGCAAACTTGGTTTTTCATATTTATTAGTTACGTTTGAGTGTGATCTAAAAGATTCTGGTCTACATTACCATGGCTGACCAATAATTGTAGCTGGTTTATCTATCTTTTTCCATTTTTACTGCCTGCGAAACGACGGTAGTGTTGTTTTCAGCATCGATGCTAAGTTTGTTTTCACTATCTACACAAACTGAACATAACCGAAAAACCGCTGCATTTAGCTCTATGAAATTTTGCACAAACATGTACAATAATAAACGCCAGAAGTCTATCACAGGCTGCGCGGTATCACAGGCCAGCCCTGTTGTAAAGGTGACCAGCCATTTCAATGGGAAACTCCAAAATTTGACCCCTCGTATTTCCCAAACCCCTTAATATTTCCACACCAAAATTTGTACAGATGATAACGTCCAGTATATCTCCTGATGTGCAAAATTTGGTGAAAATCCGTTTACGGGGGGCTTCCCCACGAATAGGTGAAATATAACGCTTGCGTGACTTTTTGTGCCTTACCTTCCCTTTCCTTCCCTTTTTTTCTTGCCGTCCTCCACAGGAAAAACGACTGAACTGATTTTAACGCACGATGGCTCATGTGACGCGGTTTTGCGCAAGGAAGTGCCTTTCGGGGGTTACAAAATTTAAATTCAACATTTTCACCTATTTTTTCACAAAAATATGAAAAATTACAATGGCGCCTATGGGGAAAATTAGACAATGCTTTAAACT
>Ga0056128_1009445_pt1 | contig 12244 bp, 6 predicted proteins | sample WorMetLIZISLAND2_FD_71113 | JGI IMG/M metagenome (GOLD analysis project Ga0056128, IMG submission 71113) | Marine gutless worms symbiont microbial communities from Max Planck institute for Marine Microbiology, Germany - Olavius geniculatus... ...
CGATTTATTTTCACTACAGAATGACGCAGCTATGACGTCATTGTTAAGCTGGTACTTGGTTACGCTGGTTGTGTCAAATTATGTCCTCAATAACCGAAAAAATTTTCATTTAAAATTCTTACGCCGTTTTAGATAATGCAGTTTTGTAGTGGAGTCTTTAATTTTGCCGCACCCTGTAGACTATATGGTGCCTGTGATAGTCAGTAGAATATTTACGCAAGATTTTGCAGTTGCATAGGCATAGTCAGAAATTGGAGTGGGAAGGGTGGACTGAGGCCCGAAGGGACGAAGATCAAGGCTGAAGGCCAAGAGCAGGCAGAGCCAAGAGCTTCTTAAAGGGGGGGATTCTGCCTGTCTCCCCACCAGGGTTTGGGTCTGGGGAGCACTCTTAAGCCCCCAGTGGAGTTCAGAGTAGAACTGTGGCCACAAGCGCTTTTTGGGACATGAAGTGTCTTGAAAATGAAATGCATATAGCAGACATTACTCTCATCAGCTTTGCTGCACAAATTTGCACACAACTTGAAGTTGGTGGAGAGGGGGTCAATTGGTTGCTCCTTACCACCTCTTTCTGGCTTTGCCTTTGTCCAATGTCCAGTAGTGAAGTAAGCAGTACGTGTCACACTGTCTGTTGTCTGTTGTAAATGTTTGTGTACGTGATGAATTTGTGCCTTTGCACACATTACCGCCATTCTGTATTTTATCTGTTGATTGGATCATGTGTGTTATTTATCATGTTGCTGTATTTCTGTTTATACTAAGATACTAGTCGAGTAGGATACCGGTACTTTGTGTTCAGTAATGACAATAATAGTATATGTCTTTTGTTCAGTATGGCAATATTTACTCCAATTGTTTTGTAACTAATTTTCACAAATCTGAAATTTTTAAATTTGCTTCTAAATTATGGCAAAGATGTTACATTTCATTGATGATAAGTATTATTTTTACCATTGTTGTGTTACGTTTGTATTTGTAGTCAGTTTCATCTTGTTTTGTATATGGTACATGCCTGCAATGGGCAAAATTTCATATGTGTAACTTGTTTTTGCAGAGCATTTGGTGCTAAGGTTAAACAGGTACTACACATGTGCATCTTTTGTAAAATGTGCATATGGACAGGTGGCCTAAGAAAGTAAACTGCCGACATTTGTTACAAAGTTAGCAAATTATGACCAACATTCAAATTGTTTTCACTGGCATAGGCTACTTTTCGGTAAACTCGAAATATAAGATCCATCTCGCACCAAATTCATTACTACATTACTGTCAGCTTTTAATGAGATATACAGCTATTCTTAAGATACTTTAGCAAAACGTAACTTGTGAAGTCTTTGTCACTATGACAAATTCATTGCTGCCTTCTTGCTAGTGAACATAATTTGAATACCTATCAATATTTGATAGGTTATGAAGTGTTCTGGCTGGTTCACTCTTTGTGGATCACCAAGTTCACTGTCTGTGCTGTATACGTTTGTTATACTAGTCAGTTATCAATGTATCTATTTAGAACCAATAATGTTGTTGTTATAGTCATGTTTTTAATTGTTTGCTGTTAGATATTTTTGTAAACATTTCATGTTTGCTCCAAAATGCCTCACTACACTGTAACTTGCTCTGGTGAAACTGTCATATGCTGTATATTAAATCATTTTTATACTACACCAATGTTATACTACTGACACACTTGCAAAATGTTGGTTGCTGTCATCATTACATATGTGTACCACTTAAAGTAATAGCAGCACGAAGATATGCATTTGTCTATATGCTCATACACAAGCAGAAACTTGCACTGATGCTTTATCAACTTCATTATGGATGCAATATAGATGTGACAACTGTTTGATGTACTGTGTGAAATTCTCTAGTGTTTATTGACAGTAACTGCGATGAAATATTGCAACATCTTGTACTTATTTATATTGTAAAATTCCTCAGTAAATTTTAAATGTGAATACAATTATTATTCCTTTATATTGCTTTTTTTCAGTGTGGAGTTAAACGACTCGTACCACAGGAACACGTTTGAAAACAGACATTTTTCATCTGATAAAAAAACACTGCGCTGGGCAAATAATTTTCAGTATATTTCAGTATTTTTTGCAAAATTAGTGTTGCAAAAATTTATCATCTCAGCATTTACATTTTATAATAGCATACAATAAGATGTTACATCATTAGTTAGACTGACACTGATAGGAATATTTTTTGCAGGTTTAATTCAGACTGCTAACAGGTTACTTGTACTGAAGTAACAAAGAAAGGTTCACTTGAAAATAGTGCATTAAAAACCTAATTTGGACCATTTGCACGCACTTTTGTAATACTGCACAAAAATAGTTCTGTCTGTAGCAAATTTTCTCTAAGATATCACGGGAAATTTTGTACAAAACTACTAAAAATATTGGAACTTTTTATACAAAGGTGTTTTTATTTTTGCATGCTGTACACACCGTGTCTCAATAAAAAAGTGTCACTTTTTACTTTTTGAATAACTTCATGCAACATTGGCCGATTTTGATAATTTTTGGCACGCAGCATCACAAAGAAACATAACATAAATGATTGTAGTTCAGCCCACCTCACCTTAATACTGTCACTACACTACCTTGTGAAATGCAGAAGTCGCAGTTTAGTCGTTTATAACAATGAATTCGTACTGGGGAGCGCACGTATCGGCTCAAAAAAATCAACAAGACCAAAAAATCATGAAAAATCTGTTACACGTTTTAATTCATCATATTCATTTTAATGAATGAATTAATGAATCATACTCATGTACGTCGATGAATTGAAATGACGCATCAACAGCGAGTGAGCTCCTCTGGGTCATGCGTTATTGAACGTGCTGTTGGCAAGTTGCATCAACATCCACCGCTTGCATTCGTGCTGGAAGAGGATATTTTTAGCACACGCAGTAATAAAACGATGTGACGTAACACGTAAGACTTTTCTCAGCACTTTCTGAGAGATAATAACTGTTACTCGTGGTTGTCGCTATTCAGTTAATCATTTCTAAGATGACACGTGCTACCCAGTATAAATTCACTGCGTAAATGGCCAAACCATGACTTTTAAATTTCACAAGGTAGTGTAACAACAGTATTAGGGTGATGTGGGTTAAACCAAAGTCATTTACGTCAAGTTTTATCATGATATTGCTTGCCAAGAATTGTCAAAAAATTGGCCAAGGTTTTACGGAGTTATTCAAAAAATAAAAGTGGCATGTTTTTATTGAGACACAGTGTATATACAGAGTGGTCCAAAAAACGGCACAAAAGTTTATGGCACCATAATTTTGCAACTGTACATCACAGAGTCATGCGGTTTTCAGCAAAATGTTCTGAAAGAAATTCTTTACATGACTTAAAGTCAGTGTTTAAATACAGCAATTAAATGTTCTTTATTTTGCCGCTTGCATTTGAACTATTGAAAAACAGAATTACCTTCAATGTACCTTGGTCCATAAAAACTTGCGACTATTATTTTTTCAATAGCTCCGTGAAACATTGGCCGATTTCAATAATTTGTGGCATGTGACATTAAGAAAAAACTTGACGCAAAGGTCTGTAGTTTTGGCCACCTCACCTTAATGTTGTCGCTACACTACCGTGTGAAATGCAGAAGTCGCTGTTTGGCCATTGACAACAATCAATTCCTATCGGGTAGCGTATATGCGTCGGCTCAGAAATTATAAAGTGAATAGCGACAAAAGCAATTACCAATTATTATCACTTAAAAAATCACACGTGTCACATCATCTTCATTTCAGCATGTGCTCAAAATGTCTTTCTGCAGCACAAACACAAGCGGTGGACGTTGACACCATTTGCCAACAGCACGTTCAGTGACTGCACGACTCAAGCAGCCCACTTGTTGTTGATGTATCATTTCAGTGTGTCGACTTAGAATTTTAAAATAAAGACAAAGCAACAAATTTTCAATGATTTTGTGGTCTCAGTAATTTTCTGAGCTGACGCATGCACTGCCCAGTATGAATTCATTGTTGTCAATGGTCAAAATAAGACTTCTGCATTTCACAAGGTAGTGTAGCGACAACTTTAGGGCAAGGTGGCCAAAACTGCAGACGTTTACGTCACGTTTCTTTTTAATGCCGCATGCCAAAAATTATTAAAATCGGCCAATGTTTTACGGAGCTATTAAAAAAATAAAAGTGGCACGTTTTTATGGACCGCAGTGTCGAGGGTAATAGTGTTTTTGCATAGTTCAACTGCCAGCGGCAATAACAAAGAATATTTAACTGCTGTATTCAAATACTGACTTCAGTCATGTAAAGAATTTCTTTTGGAACATTTTGCTGAAAACCACATGACTCTATGACGTATGGCTGCAAAATTATGGTGTCATTAACTTTGTGCCGTTTTTTCAGACCACCCTGTAGTTTATATACAGAACAGAACACATATGACAGTATGAACGTATTGTTAAACATGAGCACCAATGTGTGCACTTTAAACAGAGTTACAACCAACAAATACAATGAGCAATAGCTGATAAATGTTCAAACTGTGAATACGAGTGAAAGCCTTAATTCGCTCGGCTGACAACAGTAGACGAGATCACTGGAAAAACGATGCAAGTGCACTGTAACGCACAGCAAAAATTAATGTACTCGAATGATACACAACCAGTATTTTGAAAGTATTTTAGCTAGTATAAATATACAACTGCCTGCAAATTTCTGTGCTTTATGCAAAAAAACTAATAGCTGTGTCTGCCACCAATAACAATTTCATGCAAGGGAATATGGCCACATAATGCCACATTTGACTGGGTTAAACTACACAAAATACGAAAAACATCAGGCTAAATTAGTTTCTAGTTAACTGCCAAGACTTTTAACATTGTGCACATTTTTTATTCAAACAGTAAACCTTAAGTTATTTATCTTCAGTTAACAATAAGTATAATTAGCAAACTGACAACATTACATCATATTTCATTAAGTGGTACCCAGCAATGTTCTAAGACTTTACTTCATAATTTGGTAAATGGTATACAGACTGAATATTTTTGCACATAGAAAGTTCATTTGTCACAGTGAATCGTATTGGTAAGATTCTGCTATTAAACACTTTCTGAATTCAGCAAGAAATTTATAAGCTTATAAACACTGTCTTGTATTCATGAACCAAAACGTCATGGATTATCGAAAAATTGCTGAATACAACAATAATACAGATCATTATTTCAAAGACAATTACAATTTGTCAATAATTTTCCTAAATTAATTTACCAGCGATACATGTAATATGTTGTAACAGTCACTTTTAGTTAAAGTTTAAAAAACTACTAAATAAGTACACTGGCAGTTTTATTTTAAGCAATAATATTGCTAATTTAGCTCATTTTAAAATCAGCAGTGACAAAACAAAAAAATACCTGTGATCCATATTTTGAGTACATGGATGCAACACTGTCGAAAAACAGAGAGACAAATTACTTAATAACAAAGATCACCAACACACAAGATTGGTGATGCACGTGAAAATAATACGCTGTGGAATGGACATGTCTGATGACTGTGTGAAAATGTTTGACAGTTTGAAGCTGCATCCGACGACCTTTGCTAATTCTCAGCACCAATCTGATCGCGCAGCTTGACGCGACACACCGGACACACAGCATTGCGCTGCGATGCAAATGATAACAACAGCGACATTGGCAAACAGCTACTGAATGGCCTGGTGTTGGTGTTTAAAAAAACTAAAGGTGTGTATAACTCTGTGGGAATCTATCGCAGAGCTACTGAGCATCACCTGCCACTTGGAATCACACAATAACTGACACAGGTGAATGTGCCATGCCTTAACCCAAGCTAAGAAGGCCGGTACTTGATTTATCTACCCCTGAAGGATAGAAGGCTGAATTGACCTTGACGTTATTGTTTATCAAATAACAAAACAGTTTAATTGTCTGCAGACTGTCAGTCATTCTAGTAGTAACAACTTGATATCAACCCAACTCGGAGTCAAACTCCTGATCGTAGTTCGAACATCCCAACTTTTACAACACTAAGCCACCAATTGAAGCCAAAAATTTCATTTCAGATACTTTTTCCCTCAACGAACTGCACCACACAACCTGAATCCAAGAATTTATCAAAGGAAACACATCAGACACAGCAGATTGTATTAGAGTCAGAAGTCTGGCCAGAAGTCTGCACTCTCCCAAAACTGATTTCACAATTTTTGTGTGAATCACGTGACTAATAAAAACTCAAACACATTGAATCAGAAAAAGAAAGCGGAAAAGGTACCGACCTTAATCCAGTTATCAATACATTCGCGGTGGAATCGGTGAAGGCAGGGCAGTGTGCGAAGGGTGTCGTTGCGCTGGAACTGCGACAGGCAAATGCGGCATTCTGGATCTTCCGACACGGCGCTGGCAGGAGCAGCGGCAGTCTGGTTTGAGTGTGATGATGCAGAAGTTGACATCGACCTCTCGATAAACTTGCTCGTGGGAAGGACACTGATCTCAGCCGTGTTCAACCCACGATGTCCGACGTCACCATTTCGCTCCGCCAAATCCCACAGTGCCTGACAGACATCAAACAAATCAAACAAGTCTTACTACATGTGGATTTTAAACACACAGAAATTATATTTATTCAGGATTTCATAAGTCAACAAATCACAGAGAGAAATTCAGTCACCAGCAAGTCTTGGTTTTAGGCCTGCATTCAGATTCACAACAGTGGGGATCAATGCATATCAAGGAACATTTAAGTTTATATGATTAGCTAATAACTAGCTACAAGCTCTTAGCTTAGGTAACTGTCAGTCTGTCACGCTATATGCATGTCTTGATGGTTATTGCGACTTACCGTGTAGCCACAATACCACACGAATGGCACATCATAGTGCGTTCAAGGTCATCCAAGGTCAATGATTTTAATGTCATTTGAACGCCAGTATTCGACTTCCTATTAGCGATCAATAGCAACCTAGACCCTATCTTGCACCGTTAGCCACAACGCACCCGTTACAGAGGATGACAGACGATGATGGACGACAACCGTGTAAGACGCTTACAGCATTGCTGTAGCGTGTCAATAATAATCTGTCAAAGACAGGCGGACACACAGGCAAGATCCGTAATGTGGCCTGTTAGGACAGCCGTATTAATAGACAAAATAAATAAGAATGCGTATATCACGGTGCAAAATATTGATCGGCTGAGTGACCTCTGACATTATGTGACGAAAAAAATAAACAGCATGACCGCATGGTAGACCTAGTGCGAGTGCAAGTGTGAAAGCCGGGCTGGTTGGCACTGGCATGACGCTTGACACACACATAGCTGACAGGACAGCTGCCAGAGCTCTAGAGCAACCCATGCTGCAATGGGGTAAAAAAGAAGGGGAGAGTAGAAAGGCAGAGATGATTATGTTATCTTTGGCCCGCATGCGTTGATCGAATCGATGAGCGGTGGCGAGACTGGCTCATGCTACACAGCTAAACTGCTAGCTGCGAAATGCAAAAGCGCCTGCTGCTGCTGCTGATGATGATAAATGTACAAAACATCAGTTTATATGTTTGTTAACGGCGACACGCAATGACTGACATTTCGAAAACAGCAAAAATCATAAAAAGATGATATCACTCAAAATCACATCGCCTGAGTGTCAATGTGATGTTAAATAATATCAACTTTTTATGATTTTTGCTGTTTTCGAAGTGACAGTTATTGCGTGTCGCCATTAACAAGCGTATAAACTGATGTTTTGTACATTTATATTTGCTGTTGTATTACTAAAATTATGTTTTACAGTAGATGGTGAATAAAAGTTTATCTGTTCTGCACAGATATGAAGATGCAAAGCCTCAAAGATTTTGGGGTCCTTACCTTACCTTACCTCCAGGGTGGGCAGGCTCTTACACCTGCCCAGCGCTAAGGCCGTATCAGTTCAGCCCAATGGGTGTCCCCGAATGTAACCACAAGGTTACAGGTAACGGCTATAAAGCCGTGAACAGCTATGAAGCCGTAAATAAACGGCTGTGAAGCCGTAGTCGGCTGTGAAGCCAAAACCAGCACAAAAGCACTGGTAACGTGTAGCAAATCTGTTCTCACGGGTTTGGTCAGCTCTTAGTTAGCTCCTACCCTCCAGATTTAGAAATCTTTCGGGTCATCAGTGCAAAGCCCCACCACCATGACAAGGTGGCTGACCACGGTGGGGAGATTTTGGGGTCACGACTTTGACCTTTGTGACCAATGGACTCGCCTTGGTCACTTTCCTATTGGTAGTCAATGATGACCATGTGTCTATCTTGCACCGTTATGGAGATATAAAGCCTCAAAGTTGCGTTTATCCCATGTTAAGTTCCAAAAGTTTACTGTGCATGCCCGGTGTCACATGACCTGTAGGTGGGGGTCAAAAACGACTACATATCTGGAGTTGCCGACGCCATACTGCCTATTCACTATACAACTTTTATGGGCCTACTATGACGATTAAGGGCTGTTTATAGGTGAGAATTTTATACATGAACGTTTTTGGCCGACAGTTTCCAAGTCCGTTTTGGCCCAATTTTCGACTTTTTGGGGATTTTGGGGGGTTAGATATTAACTTCGAATTTTGGTTCCCTAAAAGGTTTGAACCTTGCGTGAGGCCACGTCGTTTGAGCAATTGTGCGTGAAAATCCGCTGATCGGTCTGACCTGTAGGTCGGCCATTAAAAAGGTATATGTAACACAAAAAAATTTCTGTTATATTTCACCCCTTTGCTGAGAAGCCACCAATGGACGGATTTGCATAAAATTTTGCACAGGGGGTCGTCTCGCGGACGAATCACCTGCTTAAAATTTTTTATCGATCGGTTGAGCAGTCTCGGATCTGCGAGCAGTCAAATTTTGCCATTCTCCATTGACTTAGCCTGTCACCGTTAACACAGGTCTGCGCTACCGCGTGCCTGTGATGTGTGGCTTGCAGTGCAACTAAGTGACCGTCCGCCCAAACTTCTGCCAGTCAACAGATTTTGCACTTTCGCATTTTGCAGATAGCACTTTAGCTGCAAGCACGGTTTGCGTACGTTCATCCAATTCGGGCTAACCAACAGTCAAACTGACAGACTCTGCAGCCAGCATCTGTGTAAAAAAGAGCGCTGTCAAATAACACTAACAGTTTATCGATTAGCCTGAATTCACATTCCATTAAGTGGTACTCAGCAGGTGTTGACACATGCATAAGCAGAACTCCCAGCAAATTACTATCGCAGACTGCCATACTTTGACAGCTATATTGTTTACTCAGCAATCCCAAGGGTTTCCATGCAAGAACAGCCTTTTCAAAGCATGAAACCTAAGACTTAAGTAACTCAGTAAAATAGTGAAATCAAATCAAAAAGAAGCTCAGTGCAATATTTGCAAATCCTAGCACACATCATACAACTGACCTGCAAACATGCCAGTATCCAACTAATGTCTGCCTAATACTGAAAGCAAATTGACGTGATATTATGAGTTCAAGCATACCTCGTAATCATTGTCCTCATCACTGTCTGAGTCACCAAAGCTAAACTGAAGTCCGTTGAAATTACCATTCGTTCCATTTATGATGATACGATGCATTGCCTAAAAATGACACACCACAGTTCAACCAGTATCATTAACCACATGACCAGCTTAACCTATGAAATCCCTTAACTCATACGGCAACAGCAACAGCTGTGCCAACATTATCACTATGAATATAAACTCTCATGAAGACCAGCAGCCCAAATGAGCACACTTGCTTGACAGGCTGCCAAAAACTAGTTAGTAATTTCATTTAGTTCTGCTGCCCTGTTGTTCTTCCATGATAAACTATGCCAAACCCATGTTCACCCAAATTCTACAAAATCCACACAATCTGACGTTAATGTATAACTGTATATAAAATATATACATTGCATATATATTGTATATAAAATATGAATAAAATGTACCAGTGAACTATCACTAAAAACTAGTTAACTTTCACAATAAAAAATCAAAATAAAAATACGGAAAATAATATTTATAATTTTGGTAGAGCTGCGTAAGAAACATTTACAAAAGCTTACGTGCAGCTGAGGCAAACTCCTGTGAAAGGGCATGTCTGCAAAATAACACACAACGAACAAGAACCACACATTAAGCAACAGTAATAGATGCGATAAACTGCACATGAAATGAAACGTATATCTGTAAGTATCACACGATGCAGTATATTTCATAACATTTACTTTATTGTTACTTTTATGAATTGTATGATTCATGGCTAGTGTGGTAGCAACAAGCTGTTGTAGAAATGATGCGCCTAGTCAGGCAAATTTTCAACCCTCCCACAGCTCCAACATTTCTCAACCAATCTTTCAGAAACTCAAAACCGATGGACACAAACAGGAGACCATCCTGCAACCTGCATGCTAAACTTTGTTAGCATAAGACAATTGTGGGCAAAAGCCAACAATTTTGGCAAACATTTGGTTATCTTTTTATTAAATACAGATCTACTGGTACATATGCATTTGCTGCCTTCAATGTTCTGTCACTAATAGATAGTGAAAGGAAGATCAACAGTACACTTTAGACAGCTTTGGCAAGCTGGCCCCATGTAAAGTACACCTATTTAACAATTATCTGTTAGTTAATCAAAATGGAAAAGTGAGTTTGGCTGTCAACATTACACAGAATCAGAGAAATAAAAATGTAAATGCACTTTAATTTAAATGACACACCGTACAAAAACAATCCACTGTGGCAATAATAAATATAACAGAACACTACACATTTAATGTTTTAACATGTTTAAAAAGTAGCCTGCACATGAATAAGATATACATATAGTTAACATTTTAGTGTCCAATGAATACAGCAGTTCAGAATGCAATGCACTTACGATGGCGTGAACTGCGGTTGTTGTGTAATCTTGCAACAGAACGCACTGGCATCACTCGTCTTTCAGTGACTGCACAGCCGGGCTGACGAGGATGCCTTGTAGGCAGCTGCTGTGCAATTCTTGATTCCTCATCAAACTCTTCCTACACCGAAACCATCCGTGTATAAAATACAACAGATTGGCAAAAATTTTACGCATAAAATAAGCCAACACTAGCCCTAATCTTAACCCTAAACTCTAACATTAACGCTAATTGTACTGACTACATATGATGCAAAAAATAGCATCTAACACAAAACTTGAAGCAATATAACAGTAAAGTGCTGAAATAAAGCAAGGTTTGGAGACAAGCACTAACAATGTAGATCATAATTATACCAATTCACAAAAGCTGTGGCGTGCACTACATGGAGTACTGGGCGAAGTAACAAGCGAGGAGACTGGTAGCAAGACTGCCAGCGAATTCGCTACATATTTCAAGGACAAAATTGACTCAGTTCGAGTTCCACCGCGTCGACACCACTGTATGACGTTCCACTCAAGGTGACGCCAACACTCTCCCAGTGGTCGCCGTAAGACACGACGAAGTAGAGAAGATGATGGGCTCGGCACTGAACAAGACATGCCAGTTGGATCCAGTTCCAATTCGTCTAGTAAAAAACGTAGGCCAACTGTTGTCATTCATGATGCAGCTTCTCAACAAGTCGCTGGCATCTGGTATTTTCCAGTGGTGTGTCCACTGCTAAAAAAATGAACTTGACATCAGCAACCCAAAAAATTTTAGGCCTGTATCCAACCTGTCATTTCTCTCCAAACTATTAGACAGGATTATACAGAAAAGATTACAGGCCTATCTAGATGACAATGCGTTGATGCCTGTGAAGCAGTCTGCCCACCGACAATTTCATTGCACCGAAACAGCTGTTACAAAAGTGCTCAATGAATTGCTGATGGCTGCTGATGAAGGGAACGAATCCACCCTGTCTTCTCAACCACACAGCAGCATTCGACAACGTAAACCATGATCCCATGCTACTGAAGCTCGAGCGTCAGTTCGGCTTGCGAGGCATCATGTTGAAGTGGTTTCAGTCGTATCTGTGTAACAGAATATTTTGAGTCGTTTATAACAGTGGTACGTCATATACCATTCACGTCACATGCTCAGTGCCTCAAGGTTTGGTACTCGGCCCGCAGTTGTTAATCATGTACAGTGCTGATGTCGAAGAGAAGGCTGATCAGCACGGCATCAGCTATCACGCTTTCGCTGATGATACACAGTCTTGAAATCACTCTTGAAATCTGCGCCGTAGCCACAAACTGCAAAAAACACACCTCTTATTTTGGGAGTTCAAGGTCATTCGAA
>Ga0056128_1009450_pt1 | contig 12241 bp, 6 predicted proteins | sample WorMetLIZISLAND2_FD_71113 | JGI IMG/M metagenome (GOLD analysis project Ga0056128, IMG submission 71113) | Marine gutless worms symbiont microbial communities from Max Planck institute for Marine Microbiology, Germany - Olavius geniculatus... ...
GGGCTGGGCGATCACTCTGGTGACATCGTTCCTCGTCGGATCCCGGCGCAGAATATCGTTCAGCGGTTGTTGCATCGCGAACTGAATGCCGGGCGGCGGCGTGGCTGTAATGCTGCAGCCACTGCTCGCAAGTTCTTCACAAACATTTTCCCGAACTTCACCGTCGTCAACGTCGAGAAGCCGGCGTGCTTTTTGCGCAAGTTCTCGCCGGACGGTCGTCACCTCATCGCGTTCTCGGCCGACCAAACTTCACTTGAAATCTATGAGTTCTGTGGTCCGGCGTCCGCTGCTGATATGCTGAACATGTTGCCACCGAATGATGCTGCGACAGACTTCCTGTCTGACAATGTTGATACACTGGCTGCCATTCACGTTCGTAGTCAGTTGTTTAGCCGATTCTTCCGGCTGAAGCGAGTCACAGGCATCGCGGTCAGTGGCGAGAGTCTGAACCGTGAGTGCAGCCTCTTCACCAGTGATGGACGGTCAGTTTGTATTAAATGTAAAAATGATTTATTTTATTTTATGTCAGACTCTAGTCTGTTCCATTTCATGTTTGATGAAAGTATTTACATGCCAATGTTAAAGATCATTTTATGGCCAGTGTTGTGAAATTATTTGAATTCATAGCCTCATTGAGGTTCAAATCGAGCCGTATCTGGATTCAGATGCGCAGGATCTACAGTTGCAGGATCTGGCCGTGGTGCGCCCCTGATTGCGATATTTTGTATGAATATGGAGATGTTGCTACTTTTCAACAAGGGTGCTTTTTTCTTCTCAGTATATCATTATCATCTATGTTACTTTCTTAAGAACTGATACTTTTTGTAATTTGTATCATCTATCTGACTAAATGAGTGCTTAATTATTAGAGTCTACCTGTATAAATATGCACGCAGTGCACATTGCACATTTGTGTCAAAAATAGGTAACAACTATTTTGTGTCGAGGAGAATGGCAGTATGTTATGCTGTTTGTGTTTGTTTGCTGTAGTTATGTCATCATTGGGTCCGCAGCATACGTGCCTGAGGAGCAGCATGCAGCTCCAAGGTTCCATGATGTCTACCGCAACAACGAGTCCATCTGTCCCAATCCTCGGTCACCACCGGAAAACAGTACTCTCCACATTGTCAGCATAGGTGACGGTCATGTAACGGACCGGCGTCGATTCCTGTGTGACAAGATCTATCTGTCACACAACCAGGGCGTCTGTCTCTATGGTGCTATGCTTGCTGTTTTGTCCGTTCAGCAGCAGACGATACATGTCTTTCAAATTTCTGCCGAGGGCACATTCATTGATCTCCGAAGCATTGGAAGGTAGTTTGCTGGATCTTTCACATTTCAACTCTTTTGATGCAAGGAATTCTCTGTCGTACTATGTGTATCATTCTGTAACTTTCTGCTGAACAAACAAATTGACTGACTCACTGACTATTACTTACTGCCGTATTAAATTTTGGTTACACAGCTGATTTTTGAGTTACGCAGCATAGACCTGGTTGCTCAAAAGTAAACTTTGCAAATTATTGAAGGAAAATTTTTAACTGATATTTTTTTGTGTTGTCATACCAACTGCATTGAAGGACGGAAGATAGATAATAGGAAGAAAGACTGGTATGTAGTAGTAGCTGCAATAGTACAACACAGTTGCCAAAAGTTAAATATTTTGAATGGAGTAATGCTAGAAGAATTGACTGTATGGCCATTACTTGCTGCGTGAAAAGTCTTGGTCTTGTTTACAAGCAAGAATGTCGGCCCCATGCCAGCACGATATATGGCTGTTCACTTAGCTCTACACTGCTCTGCAGATACTGCTAATGTTAATAACAGTTTGTTAAAGACAGACAGACAGACATAGGACGGTCAAGACTCGTAACATTGCCTATTAAGACAGCCATGCAATAACTTGTGTTTGATCACTGATAGGTTCTGTTACGATGATGATTTGTATACAATCACCTTAGCCTATCATCCTGCATGCGATGGACATCAGCGTGCAGCCAGTGGCATTAATGAGCATCCGTATCACGATGTGCCTATCAACAGTTTGAAGCATCGCCTGCTGGTGTATCTATACCAACAAGCCGTTCTCGAGGCAACTGCTGCAGTAACACCAAAGCCGGTGCTCATCTTTTTCCAACATTTCGACGAGTTCCGACGGCTGCGCATGTGGAAGATGCAACTTCTCGACGAGAACCATTTGCTTATTCGGTACTGGTTGTTGTTGCTTATTTTTTGTGCCTCTGACTTCAGATGTTATATACATCTGTATTCTGTATTAGTGTTGCTGCTATTCAGATTCACATACTACTCTCTCTTCTGGTTTGGTTCATTTCTTGACCAAGTTGACCCATCAAAGCTGGTCTTCTGTCCATCCTTCCACAAACACTGGTGCACTGTGTTTTGAATCTAGTACGCAAGAGTCAACTGTGGTTCTGTGTGGGTCTGATTTGTTTTTGTGATCAATATTGTGGTGTACTTTCGAGTTTAGTCGCTCTAATTGCTGATGGTTGCATTTCAGTAAAGATATCTAAATCTTGTCTTGTGTATGGATGTAAGTATTAAACATAGCATGCTGTGAATACTGTGCAGGTATGCCAGCGAGGACGTTTGCTCGTTGCGTGTTCAAGACCCAAACTCTCAACCTTCGTTCTTCGTCATTTACGACATGGCAAATGCCAGAATACTCAGAGTCTTTGAAAGTGCGTCGGACGACCTTCTGACTCTTTACGAAAACTTCTGCGACTTCCTGCGATATCCGGCATCCACATCTGATAGTGAGACCATGTCCTGCTTTGCCAGTTCTCCGTCAACAAACGTTCATGCACGGCAGGCACACGAACGGTTTGTATACAATACGATGAAGTGCAATACAGTGTGCAGCTTTATAGTACAACTGTTACTGTGTCAGACTAGTGATCATGAGGTTGCAGGTAGCCTCCCAGCTGGTACACTGCTAGGTAACTACCCTGGAGAAATTGTTCACACACAATACACATATGCCTCTGTCACCAAGCAGTATAATTTGGTACCAGCCTAACCACCAGAAAGGTAAAGGCAATAGAGGGGTCTGGCATTCCACTCATGTTTAACTGAGTTGTGTCTGCAGACATATAGCAGACACAGGCTGATCTCGGTTGTCGGTAAACCACTAGATTTTGGTACCAGGCTATATCCGCTGTGTATCTATCCATATACATTATACAAACATTCAGCGTCCACTGTACATTCTGCCAGTTTCAGGTCTATTTCATTATTCCTGTTGACTTATGAGGCCTTTGGAAGTGCTGGTTTAGCTATCAACTGTTATCTCACTAAGGTGAAGTTAAAGGTCAGATATTTGCTGCACGAGTCAGTCTCATGGCCAGAAGTGTTTTACAGTCTCCAGACAAGTGGCAGCTGATTGGCATGAGCTAATGATACGGCAGTGCACTATGCAACCATCCATTGCTTAGTAATGCTGGGTAAATGTTTTGGCAGGTTTAAGTACTCGATCACTGGTGCAAGGTTTGGGGGTCGCACTGAGGCGGTGCGGCGGGTGCTGGCACAGTTACCAATCAGTGCTCAGTCCTACAGCACGAGTCCATTCCTCGACCTGTCACTGTTCAGCTACGATGACAAATGGGTGTCGGCAATGGAACGGCCCAAAGCATGTGGCGATCATCCCATAAGGTATGGATTCTTTCTAAAGTTTAATCAGTTTGGGTTTTTCTCTCATTTTATTTATGGTTATTCTTTTCTTTTCATACAGTTTTTGGCTCTCTGTTTCTTATTCTGTTTTACAGCTTGTCTGTTTTTGATGCTTTTACACAGTAGCATTTTGGACTACGTATGGTATACACACAGCTGTGGCACTGAGTCCGTTGTGTTTCCCAGGTGGCAGTAATAGTTCCAGCAGTGGTTGTGCTGTCCCGGCACTCCATGATATCCTCGTATGACTTGCGTGCAGGTTCTATGCACGTGACAGTGGTCTGCTCAAATTCAAGATTCACGCAGGTGTCTTTGCCGGTCGCAATCTGCCGCTGCCTACAAACGCTCGTCGTCTAGTTGCCTTCATGTTTCATCCGACAGATCCCTTCGCAATCAGCATACAGCGAACTAACGCCGAATACGTCGTTAACTTCCACGTCCGACACTGCCCGGTGGTTTAGCAGAAAAAAAGACATCCAACACTGTCACTCATTTTAGCTTTCTTAAAGTGCCATAGGTGTCAGATAATTTGCCAGCATTACCGCCAAGCAGTATCTGTTATTTGAACAAAGTCCCATAAATCAGATGTTGTCAGTTTTCCTATGATATCTCCATTACTTTCTGTGTGGTTGTCCAAAACGACACTGAATGAATATCAAAATAGAACTGCAGATTTGAAGTGATACTTTTGTTGCGCACAGTTGTTAGTACGTTAAATTATACATTTCTGTTGATTTTACTTGCGTCTGTAGACTGAGAATTTAGATTTTATCATTTTAATGTTTAAAAATTTGTGCATTTTGTGATATAATGAGGCAGTTGCTTTGTGTGAATCAGCATGTTCTGAAAAACTCGCATCACACAAATTTTTGCCACTACTGTTATTAAACCACAACCACATTAATGCCAGCATTGCGGATATTTTAAAAAAATTATTAAACTGTAGAGTTATTATCAAAGTGATCTTATGATTGCTGGACGCACAACGTTATACAGGGTGACTCGAAATGTAAAGCCAGCTTACCACCAGATGAAATGAAATTACTCGACAACCAGTATTAATTTTTCGGCTTTTTTGGGACGTTTTGCCTTTAGCTGCTCTGTACTATTGCTCTTTTTGTTGTCAAATATAATTCAGGGATTTCTGTGAATTTTGTAACGTGTAGTTATTTTGGGCAAGATGTACACACTCATGTGCAGAAATAATGGCAGACAGAGTTGTGAACTGTTCGTGTCATTTTTACAGAAGTTCATGTATGAAACTTGCAAAAACTTAAGAAAAGTCAAGACTTATCATAATAAAATAATCCAATTCACCAAAAAATCTTGACTTAAAGAGCTTATGGAAACATTTAAAAGAAACCTAAGCCTGATTAAGTTGTTTAAAATGGTGGCCACATACTCCATATTATCCATGGTGTGGTGCCTTGGAAACCATAGATACAGACAGATAAATATAATTATTAATAACAGCTTCAGCCATTTCATGCAAATAATATTGTTTCCACTACGTTGGCTTAATATAGTAGCTACATTCGAATATTATACAAAATGATTGTTACAATAATCACAATAATCAAAATTCAGCAACAATTCAATGCAAAATGAGCACAGAGAACAACATGGTGTAACTAACAGCACACAAAACTGGTTACAGAACCAGCAAGCAAAATACTGCACAACCGTCAAGCAAACATTTTCATTTTTGTGTGTTTCAAGGCTTATATACACAACACACAAAATATGCTGTAACTAGAAAATCACTGCCTCAACAGGACAAACCTCCACTGGAAAATGTGCTGCCATCCAGAGATCACAACGGATTCAATATAGGCCTAGCAGCTGTACATACATAATCCGGATTACCTCAGATCTTGAACCGGATCATTGCTGAAATCTGATTGGATGGTCGTAGCGGGCAAGCCCAACGGCGATTTTCTAGTTATTTTTTGTGCCAATATAACCTCCAAGAATGTAAACGTTTGCTGGACTGGGTAACTGAATCAGGAGTTGTTGCATCCTGGAATTTTTTGCATGACACAAGTGCGTCGCACGAGGTTGTTAGATCTTTGCCAGTTCAGCTGCATCCAAGGAGCCGAGTGTTTCAGAGACATCAACTACAGGAAGCGGAAGGATGCTGTCAGTTCCATGGGCATCGCTCCACATTAACCTTGATGGATGTATGCAATTTGCACGACGAAGCATTTGCTCCATCATACATGTAAGAAAAGGAGGTTTTGCAGCCACTTCGAGGAACAGAGAGGGAGTTGTTATAACAATTTGTGACCCAAATTATATCAATTTTCTCTCCAGCCTGCTTCCAAATGCATTCTCCAGGCCCAGAATGTTGTAAAATCGACAGCAGTGACTTCGGTTTCGCTCCATGTCTCAACGAAAGAACCTACAACAGAGCTACCCAGATCCCCGAGCTGGATTTAGGCAAAAGCCCTCGGAAAAGACTGCGGAAATGGAGAAGATCAGGAAAGAGGAATGGTAAATGAAGAGAAAGAGTGAAAAGACAGAGGGAGGGATTGGAAACCTTCCTCTGATGGCTTATGGATGGGGATACAGATCCACTGTTTATACTGGATTCACTATTCCACCTGACCATATTAATAATTACTATGAGCGGAATGTCCAACACAAATGCAGCTATACAGATTCATTAGACTTGAATCAACAAACCACTAAATACTGTACGAGGGCTGTGCCGAAGAAGAAATCATATAAATATGTCATACACGCAGAGAAAGGAAAACCTGTTATTTCACCGCATAGTGAAAAACTTTCCAATTGCGCATTTATAACAGCTATAATAACCAACAAATATGTTGTACGAAAAATGCATCTTCTTGGACAGTTACCATCTATGTATCTGCCAGTTTTCAATGGAAATTAATGACTAACTCATCTTTAATTTTTGCATAGTTCACAATTAAAATTTCTGAAAAAAACACCATACTTAAATAGCAATAGTCACTAATCACATCTAAGCCTGCATAGTTGTTTGTGCATTAATAATTAGTGACACACAAAATTACCTATAGTTCGTTTACAAATTACTCAGTAGGCACAGCCCTATTTGAATGTTTCATTGCAATTCAACAATCAAATGTAGCTCACAACTGCATGTAATAAACGCCAGGGAAATTTTTTTAAACAAAAGAAAATGTTAAAAATTCAGTCATTACAAAATTTGAAAAAAAAAACACAATTGTAAATGCTGAATACAAAGAAAAACATTTTTGCTCTTTTTCACTTTGCATACTGAACAAATTATTTTTTTTCATATTCATCAAATCATCAGACGTAAGCAAGTAAAACCAAATACAAAGTGTGCAACTATTGTTATACACTACCCATTTGTAACTATTAGTTTTGTATTACTATTATTTCAATGCACTTGTGTGCTATGTTCCAGAACCAAAAATGTCCAGATTTATTAGACACAAATAGGCGGAAAGTTAAAAAAACGCTTTTTGTAAATTTCAAAAAAAATTATAAACGTTTACTACAACTATTCTTCCCAATACAGTATGTACCAAATGACACATATATTACCAATTCTGTACATAGACACATTGCCACATGAACTTCACTAATAAATCGATGTCGGTAACAAAATGAACATATGTGTATAACGCACTAAACGCTTAGTGCACATGCATGCCTAGCAGTAACTACCTGGCACTGGTAAGCTCTATAAATTCATAAAATGCACAAGCTTTATTTATTTGCCGGCATTTTGGCATTCCTTGAAATGATCATTCGCAACCAGGTGTCACTGCAACGGACAGGAAGCTGTCACAGATATGAGGAAGATGGTAGGGCACCTCGTCTTGGTTCATCAACTTTTGTTCTTTCTTTATGATCTATATAACTTTGTTGATCCTCACATACACCTGTGATAAATTGTTCATCACAGTGACATCTGGTGGCAAACAACAGTTATGAAAAAGAAAGCAGCAGTTACAGAAACGTCGATTGTAATTTGACAAATTTTTCAATGTAGACTGGAAATATCACTTGGAAAAAATCCAAAAAATGTATTTTAGCATACTTGGTAATGCTCGAAATGTAATGAGTTCATGTTTTTGTCTCAAAATAAAAACAGTTGTGAAAATCCACCTATGCATTGCACAGATTTTGCAGAAACACGAACAGTCATACACACAGACAAAGACCCACAACCATTCAGGCATACAGACAGCGACACGCAGGCACGCAGATGGACGGGCACCATAGAAAAGTCAACAAAGGCTGCAGTAATTTGGCACCAGATGGCATCGTTGTAAACACACTATACTGGCTGAAACTGCACATAGGCAGCTATTACACAATCTGATCACAGTATACCTAATATCAGGGGTGTGCAGAGTGGCCTTTTGAAGTCTGGTTTGCTTTCAATTTGGTTTATAAAATAACGATAATTTTCCATGTAGATTTGTCACAGGTTCATTTTCGTGAAGATCTGCGGGTTTGGTTTGTAACTGGCGCGGATCTGTTTTGTTTTTGCAGTTTCCGCATCACCAGGTAACGAGTCAACCAGTCACCTACCGTCTGGATACAATTTACACATAATTATTGTGAAATTTAATATATTGGATTTAAACCATGGATGTGCATGTTCGCACTTCACTTGTTGACTGCAACTTGCAAGCGTCACGGACAGCCAATCAGAAGATTTTGCAAATGATAGGGGAATCCAACTCAGTAGTTAAATTAATTGAAAATTCTGGATGTTTCAGTCTAAAAAAACTAAAACTGAATCAATTTTTGGTTTTCCGCACACCCCTACTTAGTATGCCAGAAAACACAGCAGCAGCAAAATATATACAGGGTGAGCCAATAAAAAACGTGCCACTTTACTTTTGTTCATATCTTCACCAATTATTGACCAATTTTCGAAATTCTTTCGCTCGCACACTCTGTGGACAATTTGCAATAATGTGATAGTCATATATCCTACCACACCATAAATGCATCTTTACACTACTTGTGACGTATAAATGTAAGAAAAACTAACAATAATAACAAACATTTAGGTAAATGAAAAAAAAACTTTAGACCAACTTTGACCCACGGCATAGTACTTTCAGATATGCATGTTTTCCAGATGACAACTTCAATACAGACAACAATCTGGCCTACTCAAAGCCTGCTGCTATGTGAGATAAACAGCAGTGAAAACAATTCAGTCTGGATGAGCAGACTAAAAAACCTATATAAATTCACCAAAATACAACCTCTAATTAGTGACTTCCTGACCTTTCGGCAACTGCCTGCTTTAAAACGGTTTCCGTTCATTACTAGATGTTGCCACAGGGAACAAACACGACGAAGTTGGTAGGACCCCTCATCTCAGTTCATCTAAGAAGCTAACAGCAGCGCCCAAAACAAGCAACAAATCAGTAAATGAGGTTGTAATTTGATGCATTTATACTGTTTATTAGTTACTGTTTGAACCACAACTTCATTCAAACAGGCTACGGTCTATTGCCTACTGGGTAACCTTTCTCAGAATTCCCCCACCCTCCCTGACTATTTGACGAAAAACATTCAGCATTACATGGCATTTTGCATAAGTTGCGCACTATCTGATGTGCTAACATGATAACTGGATAGCTGCAACAGCACTGGACCAGCTGTGACAAACCAGCGATGACACATTGAACTCATAAAGACCGTGACACGCAAGCTAGCCATCACACATTGAACTTTTGATCGTTGTCATAAAGACCGTGGCACAACAATTAAGTGTGTAGTCGAGCTTGATTGGTCGCCGGTACACAGAAGAGAACTGGCAGATGCTAACCGACTCACAGTGAAATGTCTGCCGATGCCGTCTACACACATACACACGCATGCACACCATGTGATGTGGCAGCGAATAATATTAAAATAGTGCAGTTTCGATATCTTGTTGAAATACGCAAACAGTAACCTGATTTAGGTAAGTTTGAAGCAAAAGTTATCGCTAATTTTGGAAAACGTCGTACCAGCAACCAGAAACGTCCGACGGCCGTACGAACTGAATCAACAGTCACGCACAATGAGCCGGTGTCAGATGTCGAAACGTAGCCAATGTCAAGACGTGACTTCAAAGGTTGGAGTGATGTGATCGGCAACACACCGAGGTGCCTGCAAACGGTACTCCGATTCACCTGCCCAACAGGGATGAAAGGCTGAGTTGACCTAAGTAGACAATTTTGTAATGTGGCATAGACAGTCACCCACTAATGTACTGACCAGGCCCAGTCTGGAGCAAATACGTTGATCAAACACAAGGTATTAATCACTAGACCATGCCGATGCAGTTAAACCTGAATTGAACAAGAGATGAAACAAGTGATTAGTATTTGCTGTAAACAGCCCTTACCCCGTGATGTTCAATGTCAAGGCATTCGCTGGAGGATGGATCATCACGCTGTCTGCATAGCTGCACCAGCTCTTCATTCTGCACACAACACACCCACTGACAGTCTTAGGCTCTGAGAGTGTACTAGGCCTAACAACAATTAGTCCTAGCTTGCAGTCTGACATCTTCAAAGTTTCTAGGCTCTGACAGTGAACTAGCCATAGCTATGATACTACTCAGATATCACTCAACACTGCCTTCTACAAATGTTTAAATGATCGTTTTTGCTCATCATTAACATCTCCAAATATTCTCGGAAAAAAAGATAAAATCACGTACACGACAAGAAACTATGTCTTTGGTAAGCTCATAAGGGTACGTAGTCTGCAGAACTACTTGACTGTGATAGATTTTAAGTACAAAACTGGGTGCTTACGATCTTTAACTTGTCTAAACCAATTTTTGTTGTAATTTGTGATTTCTGTGATTTTTGTTCCTACTACTAAAGTAGTAGCAGCAGCAGTATTAGTAGTAGTAGTAGTAGTAGTAGAAATAGATACCTGTAGTTCAAGCTCAGCAATTCGATGACGCATTTCAGTGACTAACTGCGTGTGTTCTGTATCACGAAGTTTTGACAATAGTGCCTCCTCTTTCATCTGATAACAGCACAGAAATAAGTTGATTTTCAATAAATTGATACAGAATACAAAACAAGTAACCAATCAACTGATTTACACCTATTCTGTTAATAGAACGTCTAAAAAAATTAACTAATTAATTCATCAATCAATTAATCGAGTACAAACTGATCGATCGATCAACAAACCAGACCAATAAGTCAATCTAATAATCAACAAAAGAATGAAATCACTTTCCTTTCTCTTAAATATTGGGCCCTAAAGAACTTCAAACCTTGGACTTTAAAAAACAAAAACAAAGAAATAACTATTTAAAAACATAATAAACTGACCCCCTGTTGTATTAGTAGTAGCAATGAGAGTGGTAGTGGTAATAGTGTGCATAGTAAGTGTTACCTTGGTCTGTAGGTCAAGAACGTTGCTGTCAAGGCGTTGTTGCATCTCTAGCAGTTGTGTCTGAAGGCCACTGACTCGTTGTTCTAACGTCTCATTCTCTAGTTTCAGCCGCTCGATCCTTCGCTCAGCAACCGAGTTCTGCACAACCAAATACATCACAGTCCAGAAAACAGCTCAACCATAACAAAGTTGCTAAAAATCTGGGAACATCTTCATAAAAATTCTTAGGTGAAACAGGCCTCCACTGCTTGAGCAAACACGTTAGACGTTTTTACAATAGAAGCCCAAACAGGACTAACAAACAGAGAGACAGGTGGACAGGAAATGTAATGCAGATTATTAGGATGCTTGCATAATAACTCCAAACTGCTGTTCAGTTTATGTCTATTCATTGAGCTGACAGTTAAGATAGAAGCTGGTGCGAGACAGACGGACAGACAGACATGCGGACGGACCAGACCCATAATGTGGCTAATTAGCTCAGCTAAACAGTGCGTCAAACCTGCTGTTCAGTAATGAGGAGTTTCTCCCGGCATTCGTTGAGCTGACAGGTCAAGTCAACCTCCTTGAGTCGAGCAGCCATCGTTACGTCGTTCACAGTCAGCTGAGATACCGAGGCAACATCTGTGTCATTAGTTGACGAATCGCGACATTTCTACATGTCACACCAACCAAACCACACACTAGCTACTCAGCACAATCAGCCATGCTACTACACGTCTGACTAAACAGCTATGTCAGCGCAGTGTCATCTTCCTAGCTATTCACAGCGCACACTTACTGTGGAGTGTGGATTTAAATCAAAAGTCCACTACGACACTGATTATACTAGTAGCTGCACTTGGTGTGCCAAGAGATTACAACAGCTGAAAAAGGTAAAAAAAAAGGTAAAGATCGTCAATTTGTATAGCACATAGTCGCGAGCATGTGCACGCCTCTAATGCGCTTTCGTCACTAACCAGGGCCGCCTACCGCACGGCCACCGTGTACAGCCTGCAGACACAGGCTGGCACAGCGGCCGGCTAGGCAACCCCAGTCAGCTGTGCCAAGGTCCCCACCTTCCGTAACCCATATAAATGAGTTACTACTCATTTTACCGTCCCACGGAGGGTAGAAGGCTGAGTCGACCTAGTTGGCAGGCTTCGCACCGAGATGGTTTACC
>Ga0056128_1009451_pt1 | contig 12240 bp, 9 predicted proteins | sample WorMetLIZISLAND2_FD_71113 | JGI IMG/M metagenome (GOLD analysis project Ga0056128, IMG submission 71113) | Marine gutless worms symbiont microbial communities from Max Planck institute for Marine Microbiology, Germany - Olavius geniculatus... ...
CTAAGTCGACTCAGCCTTCTACCCTCCGTGGGACGGTAAAATGAGTAGTAACTCATTTACATGGGTTACGGAAGGTGGGGACCTTGGTACAGTTGACTGGGGTTGCCTAGCCGGCCGCTGCGCCAGCCTGTGTCTGCAAGCTGCACACGGTGGCCGTGCGGCAGGCAGCTCTGGTTAGTGACGAAAGCGCACTAGAGGCGTGCGCGTACTCGCGACGATGCGCTATACAAATTGACGACTTTTACCTACCTTTTTTATCTGAGGAGTTACCAATAATCAGTGTGGGAATTAGCTCAAATGAACTAAAGAGGTCAGATGCCGAAGTGTTTTGTGAAATAATCAGTGGTGTCGTAAACTGAAAGTGTCCCAACCAGCCCCGGTCTCCCCTAACGTTGCCTGGTGTCTCAACCAACTCCGACGAGGGTGACCCAGCTTCGCGACTCATAGCAGTTGCATTATCTTTCATAAATTGATCGCGCGTACGCTTTTGATAATCTTTATTTCACCAGGCAAACATTGGTAGACAAAAAAAACAAACAAAAAACAACAATATAGAGCTAGACTCAAAGAACTGTCATGTTGAGCAATTATCTATAGAGACAGCAACATCGAACAGGGAAGAAACCTGAAAAATCTCAAATCGCCTTAGCTCTGGCTGTGAATTTGTCTACTCGTATCGGAATGAAAACACTAGGTAATTTGAACGAAAAATAACTTTGACAAGCCTTTATGACTTCCATATTATTTGTATTTGAACCCAGTGTATAGTCATCGATATTGATACAACTAAAAAGCTCGTCACTAGTGCTTGTTGAGATAAACAGCATGCTAATGGTGATCTGCAACTATTTTCACGAAAGACTGGCCAACAGCGGTAAAATAACGACTTATACAGGTGTACCGCTATTTGATGCCCTCGTGCGCAGGTTTCTTTGAACCTAGAAAATCGAGACTTGGGCCGTCGAAATCTACATTTGATGCTGAAAATTTTATATGCAGCTTGTCCGTGTCTATCTCAATTGATTTCAGCGCAGTTCGCTTTTGAAATGTATCTCGCAGCCTAAAATCGCCAAAAAATTCATTAAAAACCGATATTTTGGCGTTCAGGATTATCCAAGGTCATTGACTTTGGTGCCAATTGAGAGCCAGTGTACGACTTCCTACTAGTGCTTAATAGTAATTTAAGCCCTATCTTGCACCGTTTCTGAGATATGGCGACTTATTGGCTGAAAATCGCCAATTTTTCTTACCCCCCTCTCATTTAGCGTTCCCAATCGTGGTGATTCTTTTCGAATTTATGGAAAAGCTTTACGGATCCTGAAATTAGAGTCTTCCAGGCAGCCGATGGTAAAGATTTGATGATTCTAGCTTGCACCGTTTTTGACTTATACAACTTATATGCCATAAACAAAGCACAACTCTGTGTCTCAACCTATCCCGTTCTCCCCTAGGCTAGTTAGGCCTACTTCTGCCGAAAATGTGCAGCTGCAGTCTGATGAAATATTGTAGCCTAACTTTCTGCTCACGAACTTTGCTAATCGGTTTTTTGGTTCAATTTTCGGTTCAAACATTTTTCATAAAAATACAAAATTTGGAAGTAAAAATCACCCAATTCGGATAATTTAGGAGCAAAATTAAACTTTTGACCATCCACAATCTCTTCTGTTGGACATTATTTGCAGCTTTAATTCTGACGGAAAATTGCATTTTCCTGCCCTCCCGTTTTACTTTCATATCTCACGACGCCGCTGATTAATTTCAATTCTCTGTCAGCTTTTAAGCGTTCGTTGTATAGTGTTCAGCTTTTTTCTGTATATCTAAAGTGTATTGCATAATGAAATGGCTGTATTTTAATGCGATTTTACTTTGGTTTTTAGTTCCCGCAATATCACATTTATTATTACAATAGACATTTTGACTAACTTAATTAATTCAAATTAACTTAATTACACCACAATTTATCGATGTCAGTGAGACTGGTAACTATTCGGCTTACCGAGACTTGAGTCAACAACAACTTAGGCCTATGTTCGATTTTTTAAGTAAGCTTACATGCATATTGATAAAATTGACAATGATGATGCTTATTATTATTATTATTGCTGTTGAAATGGATCAACACAAATGGGTGATTAAACAAACGAATGAATGAACGAATTGACGAATAAGGGAATGAACTGACGAACGAACGAACGCACGCACGAACGAACAAACGAATTTATGAACGAACTCACGAATAAACGAACGAAAGAAAGCAGGAACGAGCGAACGAACAAACAGACAAAGTGACGAAAGAACGAAGTAACTAATTGATGAACTCGCCAACTGGCGAACTCATAAACTCACAAACGAACGAACGAACGAACGAACGAATGTGTTTAATTAAGTCTTAGAACTTTTACAAAGATTTCAGTAGATTAGGAGTGTCGACCTTCGAATAAGCTCATAGTGTGAAACAGTGAGAATGAAACTAATCAGCGGTATATAGAAATCATCAAATTTGTCGACTTTTTTGAATGCCGACAGTGGAGGGGTGGAAGCACTGGTGCGGTTGCTGGAGTCTAACCTGGAAGACGTTCTCAGTAACGCTGTCAATGCGCTGCGAGTGCTGTGCACCGGGGACGTGGCGGACATTCGCTCTGCGGTCGGAGCGACACCTGGCGCTATTCCCGCTCTCGTTGAATTTCTTGCCGTCCCTTCAGGCAAGCTGTGCAAGCATTATGCCCTGTTTACACGATGAAACAAACATGAATACGTTTGCTTCATATTTGCTTCATGTTTGCTTCATCGTGTAAACGGGGTATTAGGTCGCCCCTAATACGCAGTAACGGGAGGTCTCGTGTTTTCGCTTTGTTTTTTCAACTAAGTTATTTGTAGTTTTTAACTTTTTAAAAAGTTTTTTTACTTTTTCTCCGAAATTGGACAGCGAACAGAGACCAAAATTGAGGGAAAGTCAACTTTGGCCTGAGCGAAATTGAGGCCAAATTTCAGCGAGATCCGTTGATGCATTTTTATAGTGAAAGGCATTTTATCACGTTTCGGTTTACAATAGACAGCTTGACTAATCAGCAGCCGCGAACCAAGACAATCGGACTTAAAAAGGCGCCGGGCGGCCTCACGTTGGGCTATGCTCCAAATTTCTAGTTTTACGACATTTTGGGTGGGATTACGTTACGTCACGCAGCGGCTTCGCGAGTTAAAAATGTATGGGGAGAAAGTTGCAGAATTTCGACGCACAATTTCAGATTTCCGACAGAACAGATATACGTTTTTCAAAATTTCTGCAAAGTCTGCATTTTAGACGTATTTTTTTCTTCATGAAAACGAGTTTTCGACGATTTTCTGACAAGCAAAAATTTAGGGGGATTGCCCCCCCCCATTTTGTTCACTTCCCCTGCGACAATCAACTGACGTCACTTATCAGTGAATCCGGAATTATTTAAAAGGTGGACCTACGCAGGGGACTGATAGCAAATTGCGTTAGTCAGGCTCAGTGATGATGTCGTAGCGCTTCTAGACTTTGAAAGATTGTTTCGTGCAAGAAACGACACATTTGCTTAGGCCTACGTGTATTTTGTTGATCCAAGATAGAAAAACGAATCAAAGATTTCAGTAGATTATGAGTATCGACCTTCGATCAATAAGCTCATAGTGTGAAACTGTGAGAATGTATTTAATCAGTACAGTATAGCAATTCATCAAATTTGTCGACTTTTATTTACTGATCTGTGACAGAAATTAAGCGAAACAGGAAGCTAAAATCAGATTATTTTATTTATTTTGGTGGGTTTTAGGCGTTTTGGGTGAGTTTATCCTACTGGATTTTAGGGGAAATCGCTCTGGCAGTGCAAACAATTTCGCCTATAGTATACCTGCACATTTCTTCGTGGCGTGGTCTGTCTTCTGTCTCATTCGGGCACTCTGCTTCGGCCGTCGGATTTAAACGCCATTTGGCAGCAGACACATTTGTGGGGTCCAGTGACACATTGTGTTAGGTGGCGGCCGCTGACTCCATAATGGAACGGTAGATTTGGAGGTCAAACCCACAGCAAATGCTGTTAAAAACCATCAGTCATAATATAGCTGCCACCTGCCGAATACAAACGAGGAGTTGGCTGGTGGACTTGCCAGTTGCCACAGTGGTTCCGCCTATTGCCAAATTCCTGCTGTCCGACGGTCTGTTGTCGTATATATACAGAGATTCTGCAGGCGGGGTCATCGGCAGCTATCGCAGCGGTGGCCTTTCAACACAGAGACAATCAAAACGCGTTCGTAGCCGAAGATGTCGTCAGGTCAATAGTAGGTCTAGTAGTGGTAGCAGTGGTAGTGGCGGTGGTACTATTTAAGTAGCCAGCCTAGTAGTGTTTGAATTGGTAGACTGTTTTTCAACTCCCACCAACACACTGCCAACATACCCGGGGTCAGTTGTGAACTATGTACACCGTGTCCGAAAAAATGAGTCTACGTTTTTTCGACATATCTTTGACAAAATTAAACATATTTTCATAATTTTTGGCGCGAGTCTGTCCTCAGTATCCACTTTATTAAACTATTTAGAAATTTTCTTTTTTATATTACGATGCCACTGTACAGTGCTGACGTAATTATGTCGTCATCGAAAATGCCATTTTTAATGTATTCGAGATGAAAAAGCTAACAGTGTTCCAGATAATAACTTTACCAAATTCAAATGCACGTTTATACTGATGGTGTACTGAATGTCCACCTCACCTAATTAATGATGCCACTGTACCGTGTGAAATGGAGCACTGTCTGTATTCTTACAAATATTTACATCAAAATAAACAAAAAACGCACGAAATAGTTCTGTTAGCTCGTAGCTGCTTGTTTTGTAAACAGCGTAATAAAACTTGCTATTAAGCAACTTCCGAGTCAAAAACTTTGTTCAAAATGTTGCTGTCGCGACGCTAATGGGGTGTTTACACGATCCAGCAAACGTCCAGCAATTCACGCGTATTCTGAATACATTTGCTGGAAGTTTGCTGGACGTTTGCTGGATCGTGTAAACACTTCATAACGCGTGCTGCAGAGATGACGCTGATTTATAACGGCTGCTGCACAACGACGTTCTCGTAGTGCACGATACGCGGTGACGCTTAACACGGCGAAAAGCAAAACTAGGTTTAAAATGCTGGCAAAGAGCATTTTATTTTCATGCCAACAATTTGTCAAGTTTTTACTGCATTTTTTTTCATCAGTTCTTCTGTTTTCGTATTGCCGAGTATCATACAGACGTTATTTTTTTCACAAAAACGGCACTTTTGATGACGCCATTATTAGGCCGACGTTAGCAATACGTAGTGACAACTAAAGTTAGAAGATAGGTTTTAGATGTTTCTAGTAAAGCATATCATCGACGCGATGTGTGCCAAAAAGTGTAAAAGTAAGTAAAAATGTGTTGAAATTATTTTGGATAAGTGTAGATTTTTTCCGAACACTGTGTACATACGACTTAAGTACATTACAGTTTTAGTCCGACTTCGACAGTTAAAAAATTCAATTTTTAGCCAATTTTTTGCAATTTAAACACTGTGTCGTAATTGTAGTTGTAGTTGTAATAGACGTAGTAGTAGTAGAGATCTTTTTGTATGCTGTTTTGGTGCACTGGCGTTGATGCCAAGAGTATAGCCTAAATCAGGGGGTAGGAATTGACGATTAGACCTATGGCCACCCCTTAATTTCGGCTGTCAGAAAACTGTCCGAAAATTTACCAGTTGTCGGCAATTTTCGTTTATTATGACCCACATGTTAGGCCTACATTTTGAGCGTTAAAATATGCAGGCAAAATTGGCATTTTTAACCAACTCCGACGGAAAATTTCAACTTTCTATCGCGCATAGCCTACGTGTATGGAGTATGCATGGGTTAATGTAAGCAAAAGGGTTAAAGACTGCCAGACAACAGTTGGGCCGGCGCAACGCAGCAGCTAGTTGTCAGTTGCCGCTCTGATCAGCTTGATTAAAGACGTGCGTAGTTCGCACTTCTTTCTATATGGGTTTTGTCTAATTACTTTCCACGGTCCGCTATTCTCTCGCAGATGCATAATTAGGAAAAAGGGGAGTGCCTTTTAAACACACTTACATACGCTCCTTGACTCTGTTTTTGCAGATCATTGGTTCGGCTGCTTAAGGGCGTTGTGATGAGCGTTCAGATCAAAGCGGCTCTGGCGGTCGAGGTTCTGGCCGATCACAATGAGATCAGTCAATCCGCATTCCTTGCCCACGACACTGACAGCGCTCTTATCAGGCTGCTCAGGGTATCAGCCAATCTACAGATTTTAAAAAAACGTTTTATACGTTTATTTTTTTATTTTTTTAACGTATTTTTACTTTAAAAACGTGGGTCGTTTTAAAAAAACGTGCATTAAAAATCGTATCAAGAACTTGGAAAAGCACTTTTCGAATTACAGACACGAATTAATTTAGGTCATAGTGGTGTTAGTTTAGTTAGTTTCTGTTCATATATACTAAATAAAAAGTCTAACTAGAAAAGCCCGCACACCTCCGCCAAGGGCTTGTCAGATTGTAATGTAGATTTCACCTACGCCTTTCAAACTATAGTTGCATTTTCCACAGTGACCTAGTTCTACGTGACCTAAAAACCGTGATTGGATACACTGCCGCTTTGCCAGCGGTTCCCGTATGCCCCTTTAGGCAATGATAACGAAAACTTCAAAGTGATCCAGAATGCAGGATTCCTGCCGGATTGCCCCCAAAATTGAATCACCTATATTTATGCCATACCCAACATACCCTCAAAATTTCAGAAAGATCCGTCCATAACTTTTTGAGTTATGTTGCTAACACACACAGACAGACAGACAGACAAACAAAAACCGGCAAAAACATAACCTCCTTGGCGGAGGTAACTAGTATATTTGGTTAGTCTAGTGCTACTTGTATAGTTTTATGGCCGCACGGTTCAATTGAAATTACCTAAAGTTTTTTTTTTCTATCTAGACTATATAATAGTTTCAGGTATACTGCACCTGCAGCATTAAGCATTCGGTAAGATTTTAAACAAATTATGGCCACTGTTTTTTCAACGTTTTTTAACGTTTGTAACGTTTTAATGTTTTTTTTCTGGAGCGTTTTCTACATCTATGAATCAATCAATAAATCAAGAGTTTTTTAAAGCGGCCTAAGCAATGCAAACTACCGCTAGCTATACTAGAAAAAGAGTTGGTCCAACTAGAAATAGTCAGAAAAAAAATTTATAGAGAGATGAGTTTTTAGTCGCTGACAGAAGATGGACACCGACTCGGCAGTCGGCAGACGTCACGTCGTTTGGCAGGTCGTTCCAGGTCCGTGTAAAGAGCGTGGTAGGGGGGGGGGTAAGTTACCCCGGGCCCCGCGACATTTGGGGGCCCCGCCGCCGCTCAAGAATATAAAATACACCAGAATGCACCACTTAAAAACAATTCGAATTTTTTTCCTAAAGGGGCTCCTCGAAAATGTTTTCCCGGGTCCCGCTCAACGAGTTTGGGTCATTCCACAGGGAAAGGTATCATTGCATTAACCTTGGAACTACCAGATATGTTTTTTGATTGATTTTTTTGACAAATATATTTTGGTTTTTAAAAGTAATCACTGCAGCACATTAAAATAAGCTTTTGAAAAACTCTTAGGCCTAAATGATATATTAGGCATATTTAGGACCAGAAATAAATAAATTTATTTGCGATTAAGGGAGGAATTTTTTGATAAAAGTGAAAGATAAAAAATCTGCTAGATGTAAAGAAGTTCGATTTTCGACTTTGTTTGTAGCGTTTTACGATCGTGTTTGCTGTAACAGATGTTCGTGGTGAAATGTAGTACTTTTTGCCGTCCAAAATTTTTGGGGCTTGGACCCACAAAATTTGTATCCAAATTTTTTATCCTTTTCTCACAGCACGTCACGTGTAAAAAGTTTCGTTCGATTACTATCCCTGACCCCAAACTTATTGGCGTTCCTGCGCTGAATTATGGGCCATTTTTTGAACTCTTATTCTTATAAATTGTTATGATATGGGTTAGCAAGCCTGGGCCGTTTTCTAGCATGTGCAGTCGAGTTGAAAAGGCAGCATCCCCCTGAGAGGCCGAAATATTGTGTTCTGTAAAGTGTTTTACCGAGGACGTTCGTGTTTGCTGTGTGATAGATGTTTTCTGTGAAAGTAAAGTAGGCAGTAAGCAAAGGTCGTTGTACCGGTAGTAGTAGTAGCTTAGTAATTTGGATACAAATTTTGTGGGTCTAAGCCCCAGTAGTTGGTTAGTAGTTGGTTAGTGGCGTGGCGTAGTTGGTAACGCGTTTCGGCTGAAACGAAGTTACTCTACGCCGGGCCCGGTTAGTACTTCAATGGGTGACTGCCTGCGGGCAGGTAAACCATCTCGGTGCGAACCCTGCCAGCTAGATCGACTAAGCCTTCTATCCTCCGTGGGACGGTAAAATGAGTAGTAACTCATTTACATGGATTACGGAAGGTGAGGACCTTGGTACAGCTGACTGGGGCTGCCTGGCCTGGCCGCTGCGTTAGCCTGTGTTTGCAGGCTGCACACGGTGGCCGTGCGGCAGGCGGCTCTGGTTAGTGACGAAAGCGCATTAGAGGCGTGCGCATGCTCGAGACGATGCGCTATACAAATTGACGACCTTTACCTTTTTACCTTTAGTAGTTGTGGAGGAGGAGTTCGATTACGGACTCCGCTCGTAGTGTTTTACGCGTTTGCGGATGTGATAGATGTTTTTGCTGGAGTTAAAGGAGCAGGCAGCACTTGCGCTGTGGTCGTTGGCTGGGCAGACCAAGCGTCAACAGCACGAGATCGCCGAATCCATCGGAATACCAATGCTCATCGAGATCCTTCTGCGCGACTCCGACAAACTGCAATTTGTCGGTTAGAATTCGATTTCCGCATCGTAAGCCGTCATTGGCGGCAATATATCAACAGACTGTTCATGTTATCAAAGCAGAATGTTCGAAGTGCCACCCAACAGTTCTCAGATGGGTTGGTGGCGTGGCGTAGTTGGTAACGCGTTTCAGCCGATGAACGAAGTTGCTCTACGCCGGGCCCAAATCGAGTACCGGCCTATCTGGCTGGGGTTAAGGAGAAACGCTTGCACCTGTGTCGGGAGGCAGGTAAAACTGTTGTGATCCCATACGGCAGGTGACGCTTCGTAGCTCTGAGATGGGCTTCCCATAGAGTTATATTACCACCTTTGACCTTTAGAGGCACAGAGCCGTTATGCCACTGGTCGATTGTCTCGTCAGTGACATCCTGCTACAGATACCGTGCAACAGTCAGGCGCCGCTTGGAACATTTGCTTTAATAATATAACGATTTTTACAGTATTATGCTAGCAATAGGCGTAAAAACATTTTCATGTTTCCGGTTGCAGCCAGCAAAAAAAATTGGGGACGGGGGCGGCGGAAATTTTTTATTATTTATTTTTATGGGGCCGTCCTTCCTAGAAGGAGGCCCCGTTATGTATCGATGCTGTCCGTCTGTCTGTCCGTCTGTCTGTCCGTCTGTCCGTCTGTCCCGTGTCTCCACCTAGAGGGAAAACGAAAAGGCCTACGAATACCAAACTTGGTAGGAAGGGTCCCTGGGACACGAGCACGCAGTGGACCAATTTCAAGGTCAAAGGATCAAAGGTCAAGGTCACGGCGGCTATCATCTATAGATCTCATCCGTACGGCTTTTGGCTAGATTCACAGAAGGCCCAGTAAAACATAATCATTCACCAGATGGCGCCAGACGCGTAGGTCCTAAGCTTATAGTGTCTTACTTGTACTTACCAGATGGCGCCACTATCTCGCTCTGGCAACGCCATATCGGCTGGATGTCGCAGATTTTTCCTAACCCCTCTAATTGCGCAGTTTGCAAAAAAATCCTCATCCAGTCGCTTTACTTTGCGCCGAAAAATATCTAACAAAGCCAGTAATGTCACATTGTTATGACTAAGTGTCGCATTCGCCTGACTACTGACTGAACTAGACCTCGGTTTCGTGCCCTCTGCCGCAAGAACAAACAGACCCAGAAAGCCCCAAAACAGCACGCACGTACTCAACTGCAAGGACGGCCCCATAGCGGGCGGCGCCTCAACGGCTGCACCCTCTTGTTACATCGTGATGTGTGATGTAACATTACACAGAAATTCATAAAAAAAACAAACTGACACGTACACTACACTGTACTCACGAGAGCTTTAGGAAAGATACTGCAACAATTTACGTTAGATGTAAACAGTATTTTTGCAGTAAAACTTTGAAAGCATACTAAAAACTGCGCTGATGTTTTTGAAGGTCCAATAAAAATTTTAGGGATGTAGGTTTTTTTCTAGCGACTGGCGGCAAACGAAAGCACGAAAAAAATTTTACGCCTTACTTGATAGTCCCTAATGTGACAGCTGGACTTATAATATGTGACGACTTAATATTTAGTGTTGTTCAGCTTGTGCTGTATCGTACAATAACATTGTTGCCAGTTGTTACAAGGTAAAGCGTGAACATGTAAAAACGAGACATGATGGGCGGTGTCCATGTGTTTTTTTTCCAAATTTGCTATGGTATGTTTCTGCAAAGGATTGGCAAAATCGGATAGCATCTGACATCAAGACACTGAAAGGGCGACGTTTTTTGAGACACCGTGTATTGCTACTACACGTATGTGAATACTGTGCAGGCTGTATGGGGATGATGGCGTTGGGTCGTGAAGACGTGGGTGGTCAGTTGCGGGTGGCCGAGCAGGGAGGTATTCTGCCTCTGGTCAGATTGCTGCGAGTTCCGCGCACCTCGTCGCAAGTCCTGCTGGCCGACGTCTGCGCATTGGCTTCACTCTGCATAGGTCTGTGTTTCATGATCCACGATCCAGCAAACGTCCAGCAAACTTACAGCAAATGTATTCAAAATACACGTGCTAATGCTGGACGTTTGCTGAAAATTTGCTGGACGTTTGCTGGATCGTGTAAACACCCTATTAGTCTTCCTATCTCTCACTGTGGTGTCCGGAATTTTTTTATAACTGCCCATTTATCTCACCCCACTCAAGTGTGACGACTGATAACGTCTCGCGTTTGTATATCACACATGCGCCCAGGCAGAACACGCTGTCGATCATGGCCATGAAATAAGTACGTTACAACACTGTCTACACTCGTACAATAATACACTATAGACCGCGTTGCAACTTATACGTATTCTAACCACCAATCTTTATAACATTGTTGTAAGGCTGATGAACGTCAAGCATGGGAAATGGCATTGGGGTAGGGTCTTGTAACTAACTTCGAAACCCCGTTGCCGCGCTTAGCACACAGTGCGTCGCGCGTAAAAGTGACCAACAGAATAGGCTTCCAGTTGCGATTTTTTTTGTGGCACCGACAGTAAAAACGTCTGCATGGTAGGTCTACTACTTTAACGATATTTTAAACGATTGAACGTTAAAACGTTCAAAACTGTTGACTAGTGGCTTGAACGGTGTGTGTGACTCAGGGGTATTCAGCATTCAGCGCCAAAACAAAACAGCTACTCGGTGGCCTCGTGGCCGGGGGGGGGAAGGGAAGGGAAGGGTTAATAACAGGATAACAGAGGGCATTGACCCTCTGTCATTGCGCACAGGTAATGGCAGGCCTAAATTTTGGTCTGCCGGAAAAATGTCGGAAATTTTTTTGTCCGAGAATTGTCAAATTGAAGCCAAAAACTCATTTTGGGACAAATTAAGGGCAAAATTGCAATTTTGATTACTTGTAATCTCCCGTGTCGAAAATTTGCAGCTGTCCATTAGAATAATTCTGTCGAAAAATTGCAGCTTCATGTCCCTCCCGCCTGTACTTTTTAACCCACGACGCCGTCGCCGCCGCTACTACTACTACTACTACTACTACTACTACTACTACTACGACCACCACCACCACCACCACCACTACTACGACCACTACTGCTACAGTGAATGGTGCGTGTGATTCAGGGGTAGCATTTCGCGCCAACCGAGTGTTACAGACACGCATAGCGCAGGAAAACGCAATCGCGACGTTGGTCCAACTGCTGGTCGACTCAAACAACGTGGCTGAGGAGACGCGCGTAGAGGTTGCCTACACGCTGGCTTGCATTGTGCTCTGTCACTCGGACAACCTTGAACAACTTCACGCGCAACAACACTTCTCGTTCGATCTCGTTCGACGCATGCTCTGCTCACACTCCCCGGTATTGTAGTAGTTGTAGTGGCATAGTAGTGGTGGTGGTGGTGG
>Ga0056128_1009453_pt1 | contig 12238 bp, 6 predicted proteins | sample WorMetLIZISLAND2_FD_71113 | JGI IMG/M metagenome (GOLD analysis project Ga0056128, IMG submission 71113) | Marine gutless worms symbiont microbial communities from Max Planck institute for Marine Microbiology, Germany - Olavius geniculatus... ...
TATCTTCCGGCCCCGGCGGCGATCTCCCACGGTCGTGGGGTTTTTCCTGAAGCCCGTAGGCTGTCTGTGAGCCATCGACGAGAGACATAAACTATTCTTAATCCTTTATTAAATGAACGCAACAACTGAACTCCGGACTAAACTTCCCCCAGCACTACCTGCTCCTGGCTCTCCTTCTTCCGGCTGTCCCCTCTTTATATACTCCCACCGAAAGTGGCGGGGCCAGGGGCGGGGCTATTGTTTAAGCTGGGGCCCCGCACCATGAAAGTGGCGGGGTGTGGCAGGGCTAGTGGCAGGGCTGTTGTTTAAGCTAGAGCCCCGCACCACTAAAGTGGCGGGGCCAGTGGCGGGGCTATACTTTGCACGGGGCTCAAAATATGGAGTTGTGGCGAGCCGTCCCACCGCTGGGCAGGCACCCATCCCACCACGTACTTGGGCAGGGCAAGGACCACACCACCACGGTAAGACGACTCTACATTTCTAGGTTGTTTATGTTTTGCTACAGTTTTTTTGGTGAAATCTCTGAGGTTCGTAGGCCGATCTCCGCAAAATTTTGCCACATGTTCGAAAGCATGTTCACTTTATAAATGCTGCTCCAAAACTTTGGGGGTTTGCCCTCAAAAAATTTTGGGGGCAAAAAACATGCTAAATTTAGCGCAATCCCACTTTGAGTGCAAATATCTCCGAAACGAATAAAGATATGTAAAATCTGAAAACCTGATGCACTACAGCGTTCCCTCTCGCGTTCAACAAAAAAGCTCGGTGAACTTTGATCCATTAATTACGGAGATTTAAAAGTGTAATTATACCAACAAACTTGACTGTTTTGGAAGACCATATTTCGGCCTTTAGGGGGTGTTGCACCCTGAAATTTTTACACGTGGCACAGAATGGCCAATTTTTGCTAGCCCATGCCCCACAGGGGATGGGGGTTCCCCAACAATTTTTTCAATGGGGGTCAAAAATTGGCTTATAATTTAGCGTATTAGCGCCTATAACTTTATGGCCAAGAGGATTAATCTGATGAAACTTTGCCACATGATGTGCCATATGGTGGGCATTATTACTTATATACAACATTTGGGAGCACCTCCCCCTTAATAATTGGAAAAGCAAAAAACGTCCAAAATTTGGCGTGATTTAGGACAACTTTCGACTTTGACCGCAAATATCTCTGGAACCGATTAGGGTATCGACAAGCGGTCAACGGCGTTATCAACTACCATTTCTTCTGCGTTGAACAAAGAAATTTGATGAACTTTGGTCTATTAACCACAAAATTGTGTTTGCTTATTTCGATCTACCCAACGTCGACAGTTTGCAGATTTTCGGACAACTTTAGACTTTGATTGCATATATCTTGAGAATGAATAGAGATATCGAGAAAAGGAAAACAGCGTTTACAACTACGATCAATTCCACGTTGAACACAGACAAATTCGTGAACTTGGGTTCACAAACAACAAAGTTCTGTTGTTTTATTTCGAACCACCCAAGTTTAACATTGTGCTTGCTATACATGTATATGATAATGCAGTTGCGTTTGGGCCCTTGACTTTGCTGCAAACTAAATTTCAATTATATTACTGTCCCTCAATCGGACTTACGGCGCCGGGCGTTTTTACGTTGGGCTCTGCCCCATATTTCTAGTTTTGCATGTGTTTTAATACTTTTTTTGTTTGAAAATATGTACTTAATTTGCTATATAGCTATCAGAATTTAGTATTTTTTGTTCCACTTTCTGTTTTTGAATTAGTTTTATTGTTGCTGAAAACGGTTGAGAACTAAATTATTAGTTGTGGTTTTAGTGCTATGCATGTCTTGCAAAGTGTTGACAAGTTCTAAGCCTCTGTTATTTCTTTTTGCAATTGTTTTATAGCGTTCATTCGTGCTGTGTGTCCATGTCTCTGTGTGTCTGTTGGTGTTGTTTTTCTTGCAGTAACTGTGTTATGTGTTGAATGCTGATGGATTTTCACCAAATTTTCATCTGTAGTACATCTTGGGTCAAAGACGAACTTATTTGTTTTTGGGGTCAGATGGTCAGAGGTGGACTGATGGAGGCATACGAGATATTGACAATACAGTATTGTTTAACTGTCTTAGTTATTTATGAATTATGCCTGAATTCTGCTTGTGTAGTATATTGTATTCATGTCAGAAATTTTCGATATCAGCTAAAGGCAGTCTAAAGTGAATTATCTGAAACAGATATGATTATTGCTTACTTTCGCTTGTGAGGCATGTTGGCGTATTATATTTCCCTGTTTAGTTTCAGCAGTGAGAACAGAGAAGGTGAAATTGTGAATCTATATTTGCAGGCAGTAGTGGACTTACTGAGAGTGAAGTCATTGCAAAATACGAGATCATGGATGGGTTGCCTGTCAGAGGTAAAAACTTAGTTGTTTTTTGATAGTTTGATTTTGCTCACGCGTTGTGTTTACTTGGTTATTTTGAACAATGCATATTTGTAAAACTTCAAATTAAATTATGTCGCCTCGATGTGACTGATGGTTACATTTGTGACATAGGTTGTGTCACAAAAGAGTTTGCAATTTATGATGAAAACAGTTTATATTATTGGTTTGTATTTGAATTTGGCATTATTTAATATTTGTATAGTCAGTTTGCCACAGTAATTTAATGTGATTTTAATTCTACAAAATGGTCTTAGGCTGGACCAAGTCTTGTTTGAACCGTTCACCTAATCTCATTTTCATGGTCTGGCTTCACTTGAAGTATCTGCAGAAATTGGCTGGTGAAAGAGAAATTGGAAGTAGCGATAGCAACATAAGTGCATTCCTGGTATCACTGGTTGATGATCTGTTGTTCATTTTTTGGTGTTCTGCTGTTAGGTTATTATTATGATTTTTTAAAAATTTTTATTTTTATGCTTTCCATTACCAGCCGCACAAATGCCGCAGCTTGAAAATCAAACAACGTGTAAAAAAACTGAATGGCAGACTAATCGGAAGAAAAAGTGCCTAAGAATGAGAATGAGACCGCATTTTTCTACTGCAGAGCCATGGACATTTTCTGAAGCTGGAAGGCAGTTTTCCTGCTGTCCTTGTTTATTGCTATTATTATTATTACTGTTGAGTGTGTGTGACATGTGTTGTTGTAATTGCCACTGTCAGGAGAGTCAATACCAATACGCTTGTTTCTGAGTGGCTATGAGCTGACGCCAACCATGTGTGACATCAACAAGAAGTTTTCAGTGCGCTACTATCTCAACTTGGTGCTTCTGGACAACGATGATCGTCGATACTTCAAACAACACGTAATGTATCTTTTTTAGGGTTTAACATCTCACCCGACACAGTATAAATGACCTATACTGTGTTGGGCGGGACGTTAAAACCTACTCACTCACTTTCTGAAAAAAAATTATTAATGTTTTTTTTATTATTGCCATATGTTTTGGGTAGGAAAATAATAAAATGATACTGTGCATTTTTTGTTTGTTGTCATGTTAAATTAAATGAATGAACACGTAAAATTATTATTTCTTGCTAATTGAAGAGTAGCGTTACAGTGTTCTATGTGATTCTAATGCATAAGATATTGGTTCTGTCTAACTATTTTTGTACTAATAATTTTTGTTTTATGTTATTGAATGGGCGTGACATTTCTGCAGATTATTTGGAGTAACATTATTACAATTTTTTTTGTTTTTTTTTGAGTTATGGCAGTTTATTTTGTTTTATGCCCCACCAGTTTTGGACTTAAACTGTTTGCATAAATTACACAGCTAATTATTCAGTGTGAAGTAATATGGTTCGGGAAGTAATGAGAAATTAACAATAGACTGATTGCTCGTGTAGTCATCAAAATGGTAGTTCAAAAAGGCAGATCGTGTGGACAGTTTGGTGTCTGTGCATAGGAGATAACGTTGTACAGGCGTGCTGACAGACATCACCAGCATAGTCTAGTGGCATCACAGTCAATGACTAACAACAGTTCAGTGTCGTCGGCTAGTCCACTGTGTGCCTCGGAAGATTATGTTCCGTCCAAATCTTCACCGTCCAAACCTGTCTCCGACTGAGCTGTGGCCGTGTGCTGGTGATGCATCAATTGCTGATGTTGATGTTGCATTTTATGCAAGTCATTTGTAGCCAGTTTGTGACTTGTCAGCAAGTGTTCATGTTAGTTACCGGTAGCAGCCTTTAGTGTTTGCCAGGTTCTTAGAACATTTTTATTCTCAAGCTCATTTTGAATACCGGTAGTGATCTTTCTGTGATAATTGTTTCCAAAAAAATCGAGATTTTTCAAATCATTTCGGTTTACTCTTTTTCCGAATTTCTATTATGTCGACGTTTCTGTTTGTGTGTGTTGGCAAGGGTTCATTCCTTTTCTGCATTCCCATTATGTGGATGTTTTTTTTGCCAGTAGCAGTGAATATATAGTTTAATATGATTTAATGTTTGATGTTTAGACATATTGCTAGTGTTTTGCGAGTCTGTTTTAGAACTATTTAATCATAAGGTTCGATGTAATGTTTAATATTGTTATTTTTCAATGTAGTCAGCTTTAGCTTCTTGTGGTCAAATTGAGCTCAAATTAAGTGGCTGGGAGGCTGACCAGGTTATTTCAAGTAAGTCGTTTTTCTCGAATGATATCCCACCCTTGTCGTCTAATTATGAGATTGATGACTGTCTGGAGGATAACAGGGAAGATTATTAGAACTACCATTAAGTTAATTACCTATGCACGTGTATAATGGAGTTCTTACAATTTTATGTTTAGCTCGTTTTTTGTGTGTTTAGTGTTTCTGTAAAGGTTAAACTTACCATTCCATTACTATGTGTTTGTGTGCATTTTGCCTGAGAAGGTCGTCTTTGAAATGACCTATATTGTGTCGGGTGGGACGTTAAACCTTACTCACTCACTCACCCCCGCAAAGTAAAGTACTTGCACACTCGGCGTGATTGGAGTCGAATAGGTACCAAGACGTCACACTTTAGGGATCAGGAGATAGTACCATAACGTCACACTAGTCAGAAATGCATCACACCCACAGGTTCAAGTGTTGTTTTCAATGTATCACAATCAGCTGGGTATACGGCTGTACCGAAACGGATGAGTTTTAGTCTTTTAGAACTTTTCCCAACCGGTTGGGTTTAGGCCGTCATCGAACCGGTGAACCGGTTGGGTATTAGCCGACACCCTTTGTACCCGCAGTTGCTCATATACATGTCAAATAGACACACTATAGCCGCGCGATGCGCAGATTGGACAAAGGTAGGCAAAAGGTGCAGTCAGAAAATCAGAATTTTTACCCCAAAAAAATTTTTGAAGAGGGGAAAGTGGGTACTACCTGGTCAGTATAAAGCAGATGTCTGAATATTGTGTGAAAATTTCACGAAGATCTACACATACAAGCTGGAGTTACACGCTGGCGAATTTCTAACACCATGCAATTGGCTCACCCCTCAAATGAGTTGCGCTTTACATTCAGGGATACCCAGTCTATCGTGCTAGGTACCAAAAAATTTTGGGTTGCTTGCAGATTTTCTGGGAGAATTTTTTCAATAATTGTTGAAAAATATCGAAAAATTTGGGTCAACTTTGAGGGGCAATTTCTGAGAAATAGGCGGATGTTTGGAAATGCTTACCCCGATGACAAATGAACGTTATTCCCCGACAACTTGGTGAACGAAATGGATTGATCGACCCCATAGTTTTCACCACAAGGGTCATTGTGCAAGTGACCTCCCAAAATTGGGGGAATCACTTAATATTTGCCCCTTCATCCCCCATTCAATCGAGGGGGCCAAAATTTTACTAGAACACGTCCCCCTTAGAGGCCCTTTAGCAAAAAAAATTTCAGTGCCCCAGCTCCTCGAATAGGGGAAATATGAGGGGTCAAAGAAAAATTTTCCCTTCACGCCCCCTTTGATATTTTTGACCAAAATTCTGCCACTGACCAGCCCTGTGTGTCCCCTACAAATGACCAAAATTTGGTGCACGTAGCGACCATGGCTTTTCGTCCATGGAAAAAAGTGGGTTGAGCGAATGCCACAGTACAGCCTCCAGAAATTTCTCAAGTTCGGAGATAGCTTGACACTCCTCTCAGAGCTGAAACTTTGTTTGTAGGTAGTCCATCATGAGAGGCTGATGCCTATTCTGTTTTTGATTTGGGTTGTTTTGAGTAAATTAACAAACTAATGGTATTGTGTCAAATTACTAAGCAAACCATCACATATTGACTTTGGCCTTTGGCATATAATTGAATTGCTTGTGTACTAAAGCCCAGAGCCCTGTACAGGACTGAAGAAATTTATTAACCTTCATTGTTAGAAATGGTAGAATTTTAGTCTTAAGGCTTTTGTAATTTGTTTTATATATCACGTGTTACATTTGTGTGGATTAATAGCATTTGTAGAGACCTATTTAGAAAAGATAGATTTGTTCTCTAGCTAGTATTTAGTTGTATTGTTGATTGTTGCGAGATTGTTGGTTGATTATAATGCTGCTGTACTACTCGTTATGTATTGTCAGTCATCTGCTGCCAAACTTAATAGTCGCTTCAGCATTAATTGAGAATTTCTGCATGTTCTTGTGTCAAGTGATCATTCAATGTTGACGTGCGAAGACTGTCAAATTTTTCATGTCTCTACTGGCTTGTATTTATCATGATGATTGATCTGTCAGTATTTTGTTGTATTTATCTGCAAAGCATGCTCTTGTTTTATCTTTTCTGCTTTATTTTTCCCATTGTTATTTGCACCTCTTTTCTTTGTCCTTCATGCATGCTGAGTGAGTAATTGTTGTTGAAACTTGTGCTTCTAATGTCTGAGCTTATATTGTCTCTAATTGAAATGTGTCAATCTGAGGTGGTTCTCAATCAGGTAATGCTTGTGCTCTTTGGGGCTTTTTGCTGAGAACCGAAGCTGAATCGTTTGCTTGAATAATGTTGTCAGATATCGTTATCTGCTGATAATGAAGGACTTTATAATATGGCATAACTTTAGGTGGTACGGCACACTTTTTCTCGTGACAATCGCACGACAGGTAGTAATCGGCGACAGTTCGTCGCAGCGACGGTTAACCGCAGTGACAGTTAACCGAGCGACACTTAATCGCGCGACAGTTAATCAGTTGCTAATGACACGAGCGCCTGAGGTAATTAGTCGCGCTCTACAATGCATACTTTGAAACTTCTGACAATGCCATGACGTCGTTCTGCGACGATTTTCGCGCTCCTTGATGTATTCAAAATTGTGATAAATAACAGTTGGTTTGCCTTTACTACTAGTACTGAATATGACATTCATGGCTGTTCTGACAACATTACTACTACAGGTAAATGGTACAGGGACCATTAGTCCAGGGTCTGCTACCAGTCAACAATTAGTCTAGGGTGCGCTGCCAGTCGACTAGGGGTGAGATTAATTACGGCTAATTACGGTGGCTAATTACGGTGCTGGACGTGTGGACGACTGCTCGCTCGATGAAGTATTGCATGATGAAATTGCACGCGATTAACTGTCACTGCGGTTAACTGTCGCCATTGTGAACTGTTGCTGATTAACTGTCGTGCAATTAAGATAGGCAGCGGTGGGCAGCGATAGTAAGAATGGCGTCAGACACCAACGGGCATTGAGCCCACGGTTGTCGATGATGATGATGATGAATTAAGTGTCGCGTGATGAAGTGTCATGGAACCCTTTATATTTGGTTTTCATTTTTCATTGATATTGATGCTGCTGTTTTGGGGCACATATAGTGAACATGCTTTATCTAGTGTTCTGTTCATAAAACATTAATTTATTTGTGTTGCAACACCTAACCATGTCAGCAGTCATGTTTCTATGTTTATGGAGTAATTTTTGCTTCATATTACGTGTTTATATTTTTGATGCATCTGAATCTAAGGCCGTGTTTTTCAACCTTTTTGCTGCAGCAGAACCCTGCGTAAGTGTCAGAATCGCTCACGGAACCCATGGCATGTGATGGTCCGGGAGTCCAGTGGCGTAGGCAAAGTGGAATTTTCAGCATGTCTGGGGACTGATGTCCTCAGCGGAGTCGAGAGGCAGAAAACTTCTGGGAGTCTGGGGCAAAACCCTAAAACGCTGGCGATAAAGCAGCAGGCAAAAGAGTTGCTTAATTTTACCATATTAGATAATATTATTTAGCATTTTTGTTTCACTCGTAACCAAAAACACTTTACGAGGCGGTCGCCAACGGCCCAAAAATTATCATTGGATCTTTTATGTTTTTACGCCCATGGACCGATCAGGGGGTCTGGCCCACCCAGCCAGTTGCGCTAATGGGCAAAGATTTTATATTTTTCAAGCAGAATGTTTCAGGAAATGAAGGTCTTCCAATGAATGAACACACAATTTTTTAACACTGACAATAATAAGTTAGTGTTCGGTGTTCAGTGCAAATATTCTAACATTGTTAACAACAAGAAAAATATTTAACACTGTATGCATAAGTGGACGGCTAGAAGAGCTAATTTGGAACTAAGCATTGGTTGCGTAGTACTTCTGTTTTGACGTAATGTCGCATGCTAGGTTATTTATATTTTTTAGTGACAAGCCGCGGAACCTTTGACAGATGCTCACGGAACCCTGGGGCTCCGTGGAACCCCAGTTGAAAATCACTGACCTAAGGTTTCTGTTTCAGTGTTGAGAAACTCCCAGTTCTGATAATTGCACTTTTTGATTGATAGTTAGTGTTTGGCTTTTTGTAACATTATATTTTATTTACATTGTGTTTCAATATGTTTGTAATGATTGATGAAACTTGCTTATGTACTTTCTTGTCAATTTTTCAGCCATTTTGAAGCCACTCATACATAATATGAGACTGCAGTTTTTTTTGTATTCCCATTTCTCTTAACAGTATTGTCATTATGTAAAGATTTTCCCCATTACTGTTCACATATTTGTATAAGTTTTTTTGTGCATTTTGAAAGTCATTAATCATTAGTTATTTGCTATGCAGACCATCCAGCATATTGAAGGAGAATAAAATTAAAAAAGCAGCTGAGGTTTTTGTGAAATTATGGAGTTAATTTTATTAGGCCAAAATAATGATAGGATTGCATTTTCTGAGTTATTGTGTATGAATTCATATACTTCTGTGGCTGAAGTGCGTTGTAGTAGATGTGTAAATTATATCAGCTAATTATCATTCTTTTCACAGCTTTTTTTCATTCTAACTTGTTTCTTTTTGTTAGCTATGTTACCTTTGCAAATAGTGAAGTCTAAGCATGGCAGGAGTGCAGAAAATCATAAGGTGCCAGCATTTTGTAAGAAACATGACTGTTATGTTTAGCATAGGAGACTAGTTGCCATGATATTCTGGGTGGTCTGTTTAATGTTTACGGTGGCTGACCTGTGTTAGTTGTATGTTGAACTGGTTCCATGTTATTGCTCATTACAGCATGCACTTTGGTGCTGTTTTTGTGACTTATTGCTGGATCTGTATGCGTTGTGTTTAAGATGCTTTGGTTGAGATAATTATTTGTATTCAAAGTTTGGTTTGCATAGTTAGTAACTAGTCTGTTGATTAATGTTTAGGCTGTTTGGGGTGAGGAATTTTTGTTATCAACCTAGATTATTTCTGAATGAATGTATTTAATGTTAGGTTGCATGTGTTAATAATTTGACATGATTCTCTTTTTGGACACACATTTCAGCTACTTACATCATTTTGCAACATATAACAAGATGCCCAGCTGTCGCTAGGAGAGCCAACCATACTCATTGTCAGTGACCTTCCAGGTCATCCAAGGTCAATGATTTTCATGTAATCTGAAATGGCATGTGCCACTTTCTAATAGTGATCAATAATAATCCTGTCTCTCACCGTTTCCGAGATATGGTCACTTTTAGCTTGAAACTTTCCATTGAAAATTACAGCCAAACCGCTGCAGATGGAGACATGGTTACTATTGACAGCCTATAGGAAGTTGCCAGCGCTTTATCTGATGGTACCATCGCAGACCCCCTACTACTTACCGTTTAGCCACAATACCACACGATTGGCATAGCATAGTGCATTATGGCTCTTCAAGGTCATCCAAGGTCAGTGATTTTCATGTCATTTGAAAGCCATGTCTTTTTAGTGATCAATAGCAACTTAGGCCTATCTTGCATTGTTTAGCCACAATACATTCGTGACAGATGACAACAGACGATGAACGACAACTGTACCATAAGCTCAATTGTTACTTAAGTACGGTTGGCTAGAAACGTTGAATCTGAAAGGGGCAATAATATTAATATAGTGCAATCACGTTTAATTTCGGAAGTCGTGTTTACAGGGTAATTTCAGATATGTCGCCGAGTTGTGATTGCAACAGTATCTGACTGTTGTGATGCCTGCAGAATATTGTGTGCTTTGGCATGATGTGTTATGTGTTCTGTCTGTTCTCACATCCATGCCGTCTGCATGTTAAGTAAAGACATATATTTCCGTAGTTTGACATTCTGCTCTTTGTAATCTTGTACAGCAGTCTTATTGCAAGTTATTTAGATTGTAAAAAAAATCCAGTGCTTTTTGATGCTGAGGAAAAATATGCAAGTTGTATGTTCTGGTGCATTGTTTTTGTTGTTTATTTTTACGTTACTTCCATGTCTAATAGTGAGGGGGATTATAAAAAGAGGCAAGGAACTAAGTAGAAAAAAAAGAAAGGAAATAGAAGAACTGATCTGTGAATTCTCATATCCGTGTTTGACAGTTTTTCTTGCTGTCATACAGATTTTTTGAAGAATCACGTCTGAAAAATCTAGTCTTTATTAGCTTTTAAAAAATGTAAAAAAAACTTAAAAAGTCCACATTTAGGTTTTTAAAGTTTTTTATTTGTTGTGAAATTTATTACATATTACATTTTAATTTATACTTTAATCGTGATTTTTTAGTTATGATGTCATTATGTCATTCATTTCAGAGTGTATAACGAATTTTTCCTGACTTGTAATTTTGTGTACGGCGTTCATTGGACACTAAATCATGAAAAAAAACTTTTAAAAACTAAAGCAGCTATGTTTTGCCGCACCCAGAATATTCTGTACCCACTTCAGTTAATAGCTAAGACCTAGCACTAGATCTCAGCATCTTGCTGGAACAGCAGCTCTTATTGTGCATCAAATTACGTCTAATCAGCCGACAGCCTTACTTCTGGTGGAGGTGTGAATATCTACTAACCATGTAATTGATAATTTATGTCAATGTATACACATATAGCTAATCGAATTCGATATGGTTATCGTTGGCGTTGGCGAGCTTTGAATACTTGGTATGCAATTTCGGTTTCTATTGGACTCACATTTTGGAATATGCCCATCACTAGTTTTATGGTTTGCATTATTCTATTATATATTCTCTGGATTTTGTTTAGTTCTTACTTTTATTTTACTATTATTTTTAAATAGTAAACTAATATACAGAGAAAAACATTATCAGTTTGCGGAAAATATAATTTCCTGGTGTGTCTATATCGTGCATGTTGCGCGCGATAGACGGATATGCGCTGCGCGACCAGTCGATCCCTTGTTGAACTATGGCAGTGTTTTTCAACCTTTTTGTTGCCGCGGAACCCTACACAGGCGTGAAGATCACTCACGGAACCCCATGCATTGATCCGTGAGTCCAACGACGTATGCAAGGATGAAGCTACGGGGTATCTACGGACTCATTTCCCTAGCAGGGCACTGAGGGCAGAACCGTCATGAAGACGACAAAACAGACAAAGATGACCAATATAAAATTTGACCGCATTAGTAGGCAGCATTATGCTATTGTATTTAACCAAACACGACGGGCGAGGCGGTCGTCGACGGCCGCTTAGCACGGCCAGCAACCTAGAAAATTTATCACTTAGACGCCCTCGGAAAAGACAGGCCTTCGTGTCTTTCTAATTTTTTTTAGCTGAGTTTTTGAAGAATTGAATTAACTAAGTAAATGGCCAAAAGATTTCGTAACCATATATCCTAATCAATACGTTCTTGTTTTCCTTTTTTATTTCCGATACCGCCTCGGAGTTGAATGATGTCGTGCGTAGGAAGCTTACGTTATGATATAGGCTTAAGCCTAAAATGCAAATATGTCAAAATTTTACTGACAACAAAAATGATCGAACACAGTAAGTCTATGCAAAAATACACATAGAAACGCAATTTCAAACAAAAAAATCGATGCTGAGTATTTCGACGACATTGTCTGGCGTGATTTCGCACGCTAGGTTATTCGTTACTGGCCAGCTGCGGAACCCTTGGCAGACGCT
>Ga0056128_1009457_pt1 | contig 12236 bp, 7 predicted proteins | sample WorMetLIZISLAND2_FD_71113 | JGI IMG/M metagenome (GOLD analysis project Ga0056128, IMG submission 71113) | Marine gutless worms symbiont microbial communities from Max Planck institute for Marine Microbiology, Germany - Olavius geniculatus... ...
CGCAAAGTAATACATGCTATTAAGTGCTGATTTTCTAAAGATTATTTTTGTCAAAATCTATTGCTATTGAACCAGGACTGTTGGAGTTATTGCAAAAGGTAGCAGGGGTCCGGTTTTTTTTGAGACACAGTGTATATACACCGTGTCTCAAAAAACAATCAAAATTGTTTTTGTCATAACTTTGTCAAATTTTAGTAAGTTTAATAATTTTTTTGCACGTTGATGACCAAGACAACGTAATTATGTAAGGTGCACTTATTTTTTTACCTCACGTAATTTATGTCAATGCACTACCATGTGAAACACAGATGCTCCAGATTGTTGCATAATGCTGAGTTTTTGTCTCAAGTAAACGCTGTAACGAGTTAATTAGGCAGAAAATACACTAAAATGTAAATTATTTAACAGAATTATAAGTCTGTGTAACAACGCGCTTGCAAATTAGAATTTATGTTAAAGTGTGCTCGGCATACAAAGACGCCAGTGGCTAATAGCAGAATCAACGATCGACAGATCAAATGCATTCAGTCATAGATTAGAGGTGTTTTAAGCTCATCAGCCAGCTATTTTGTTGTCTGCTGTTTTTAGCATAAGATATTTAATACCTCAAAATTATTAAACCACGTCGCACTTTCTGTCGAATTGATGATGCAAAGGTGAGCCATCTGATACAAATAATTGCCACGTAAATGTAACAATTTGGAGCATCTGCGTTTCACACAGATAGTGCGTTCACAGAAATTAGGTAAGGTGGTAAGTAAGTGCACCTTACATAATAATGACGTCTTGGCCATCTTTGTACCAAATATTATCAAAGTTGGTGGAAATTTGACAAAATTATGCCAAAAACAATTGTGACTGTTTTTTGAGACACGGTGTATACAAGAAATGCATTTTACGATCTTTGCTTCTCCAAGCGTAGCGTATACGTAATTATTGATTAGTCGCAATAATGACAAGTGACATTTCATATTAGCGTCATTCATTATGCCTTTGTCGACTCGTTCTTTCTCACCGCTTGTATTTGTAATATAATACACGTTATGCAATATATTATCTGATATATATGCTTATATTGATCATGATCGTGATTGTTCCATTATACTTATAGTTCATAATCTACTGTATTGTATTCACGATGGCTGTTAGGCCGTGTTTACAAGAAAAAATGAAATATTCGCACAGTGTTTCGTTTCACATTTGATCACTGTCTTGGTTAGTTTATTCAGTGTTTGTCTCGCGCGCAAGGCGGAGTTGTGATTTTGCACAGAGTGGCCCTGTGTCTCTGTCACTTTAATTAAGCCTTCCAGGCACTAGCTCTAATTGCATTTATTAATTGCATTGCTAACAGGCCCAATTTAGACGAAGAGAACTTTCTGTTTGCACTGCAAATTGCATTAATAAATGGCTTAAGTAAATAAGCAAAGCAAGTATTTTACTCAGCGTGTTAACTATAAATGGAACGCGCTCGTTGTTGTAACTGAACTATGCTTGAACGTCACCCATTTTCACCAGCGGACCACCTTGTAGTTAGTTACACAGAGCAATAGGCAATAGCAATAGACCTAGCTTCTGTGATTAAAACAAATAAATGAATGAATAAGTAAGAAGTAATTAAATAACAAAAAAAAATTAAATGCTTAGAAGTCATGGTTAAGTACACGGTGTTTCATAAAAGGACTCCTTTTTGTTTTTCATAATTCACTCAAATGATGATCAGTTTACACAAAAATTTGTACCAGTTGTAGCTGAAGAAATACTGATTCAAAATATTGCAACAAATTATGGCAGTTGATTAAATATTCTTTGCTAGTCCTGACGTAATGTTGACATCATAATGTATCACGGGTACTCAACTGGTGCTGTTAGGTTAGTTGCTACCCTGCTCCAATGGTGAAAAATCTGCTTCATTCATGACAAATTGTTGAAATTTTACAGTTACAGTTACAAAAACATGCAAAGCGATGGCATTTACGTGTCTGTGGGAATAGTTGGACTTTTAGGCGTTTGAGCAAGACAGTGCACTAGCACACCGAGCTTGCAAAATGGTTGCATTTTTGGATCGCAAGACGCCTGATTTCATGTTTCCATGTTGCTTAGTGCTGACACAATAAACATTTCTCATTAGCAAACCAGATTAAGCTTACCATCGAAGCAGGGTAGCAACTGACAGCACCAGTTGAGACTATCCAGTTTGTACCCGTGACACATTATGATGTCAGCATTACGTCAGGACTAGCAAAAAATGTTTAATAAACTGCCATATTTTGTTGCAATTTTTTAAATTAGTATTTCTTCAGCTACAACTGGTACAAATTTTTGTGTAAATTGATCATCATTTGAGTGAATTATGAAAAAAACTAAAAGGGGTCTTTTTTATGAAACACCGTGTATATTTATAGGATGCTCATAGATTGGTGATGAGCCATCGTTTGTTGGCAGCACGGTCTAAAGTGTCTTGTGTCTCGTTAGACCGTGGCGAAAGATATACGTAACTACGTAACTTGTTGAAGACAACAACAACACAGTCAGTAATGCCATGCACTTGTATACTTTTACACACTCTGTAAAGAAAGAAGCCGGCATGGCGTGAAATGTGACCTGTGCTACTGCAGTGCACGGAGGACAATGTTTGCACGAGCGTAGGCCTATAGGCAGCAGCAGCAGCAGCAACGTCGCACGTTCACTCCGCATCAGATGAGTCGCTGTCGTCGACACTGGTTTGCTATTCGCCTAGTAGCGATGATTCAGATAACTTGACAGTTGACTTCTATACTCACAGTTATTAGGACTTGGTTCAATGGTATCACGCGCTTCTAATTGTATTCATCTCCGGAGATCATATTCGATTGCGCTTCGATTACAAACTTGCGATTTGCGAAGTCTTTCTGTCTGGTGTTGTGTCAAACACGCACTAATTGCCAAGCACGCCGGACAGCGTTTCGACGGAGCTACGCTGATACACTGTCGCAAAGATCATGTCGTCTTCTTTTGGGCTACTAGGCTACATAGGCTATACATGCTACAATTGCTACCTACATGCTGGAAGTCTGATGTCTACTTTTATTTCACTGAAACTACAAAAAGTTAATACTAACATGGGGATGTTTGGCTATACCGCAACCGCTTGTGAGCACGTGGCGCAGCAGCATTTCTATTTCCCTTCGACGATCTGACGTTACTGTTTACTACTCTTTTCGGGTAGACAGCAAACCGGAATCTGCTTTTTTATCGTATTGGTTGGTCTTTTGTCGAATGTATAGAAATCAGCCACATTTCACGCAGCGAATACATCGGTTATATAAACATTTGATTTTTATGAGCACGTGTTCCAGATGGAACTATTTTTCGTTAAATCTGTTACGGCCTCTCCGACCATACGGTGAATGTTAGCCAAGTGCTTACCTGGTAACAAGTGGTGGCTATTAGAGCTAGAGAGGACGTCGATCAATGAGTCTGATGTAATCGAGGATGTACGGCATCTTACTGGAGAGTGTCCAGCAACTGATTCGTGACCGCTACGGAGACGACGCCTGGAGACGTGTACTAGTCGAGGCCGGACTGTCCCCGCACAGTGTTTTCGAGGTCCACAAAGTCTACGCTGACGACGTTCTGCCGCTGATCGCTGACGCCTGCTCGGCGGTTCTGCCTGACAGCGGTCGTCGGTCAGCCGACGAGTTTCTAGCCGAGTTCGGACGGTTGTTTGTCAGCTACACGTCGCGTCTCGGCTACGCGCCGCTGCGGTCAACTCAGCCTGGCCATCCCTCCGTGGCTACGCGCCGGTGCTACGAGCCACCGGGCGACACTTCCGTGACTTTCTCACCGGCATCGACAACCTTCATGAGTCAATGCGCTTCAGCTATCCTCGCATGGTCAGTCCGTCATTTTACGTCAGCACGGAAGATCCCACTGGATGCTATCTGCACTACCGGTACATCAGTCAGTCAGTCAATCAATTAATTCCATGAGTAATTACTTCTTTGTCTGTAAGGCCATCTGCATGTTTATGATACGTATAAACTACGTTTATGTAGGCCTAATGCTTATGTAGCCATTTCACTTTCAGACGGCTTCAGTTTTTTTCTATGACATGATTTTACTATGAAATGTTTTAGTAGCTGCCACCTGTATAGACGAACAAGCGGACAACGCATAACGCGTCCCGTGTGAGAGTCGCATAACTATCATAGAGCGATCTGTGACGTCAACAATAATACAAATGTGCGCAGATCTTGCCGGAAACGCTACACTCATTACGTCATCGGTCAGCTAATTCAGATCGCTCTGACGCTTTATGACGTCAAAGTTGACGTCAGAGTAGTGGACGAGCAACAGGAAGAGGACGGGTGTCACGTAACGTTGCGCCTCGATTTCGTCAACAAGAAAACGGGGTCAATTTCGTTAGAAGGCAGGTGCCCTTTGCCTATCGTTACCAGGCAACGATTACCGCCCGTCAGCGGCATCACCTTACTCACGGTAAAAAAATCTTTGTTTGTACGTTTAAAAAAATGGCAGCATTGTGATTTATCACAGAATCGTAGCTTATACTTGAAGCAGCAAACAAGAAGCTCCGGACCACATTATTAAGAGCATTTTGTTTACGAAATACTGTGGCAGTTCGTAGTCTTCCAGTTTTCATTATCGTATAGTTGCGATGTGTTAATCAGTTCGCCCGGAAACGGTAGTTTCCTGGCGAGTTTATATTCTGCTGGCGTTCATTGTTTATTAAAAATACTTTACTAGATTTAGCTTGATTTGACTTGGATCACAATAGCCCCGTAAGCTACTACTACACTAATTGTACTAAATAGGCCTACAACGTAGTATAGCCTAGTGCAAATGATTGGAGAAAAAGTCTGTTACCACGTGCAGTGAAACGGAAGTGTTTTCCAGGTGTTTCCATTTAGTGTGGTCTTCGACGATCAGCTGACGATCGTCTACGTCGGTAGAACGCTGCAGAAGCTGTTCAGCGCCGAGACACTGTCAGTTTGCCAACAGTCACGCCAAGACAAGACGAGTCAAGCCGAGTTGAGACGAGACGAGCTGAGTTAAGCCGAAATAAGCCAAATTGTGCCGAGTCAAGCCGATTCAAGCCGAGCTACGCCGAGTCACGCCGAAATACGCCGAGTCACGCCGAGTCACGCCGAAATACGCCAAATCCGCCGAACCAAGGCTATTTAAGCCGAAATACGCCGAGACAAGCTGAGTCAAGCCGATTTACGCTGAGACAAGCCTAGTCACACCGAGTTATGCCGAGACAAGCCGAGCTACGTTCAGTCACGCCGAGATACGCCAAGTCCGCCAAACCGAGCCGAGTTAAGCCGAAATACGCCGAGACAAGCCGAGTCACGCCGAGACGAGCTAAGTCAAGCTAAGCCAAGAGTCACACCGAGTTAAGCCGAGTCAAGCCGAGCTGCGCCGAGTTAAGTCGAAATACGCCGAGACAAGCCGAGTCATGCCGAGAAAAGCTGAGTTGAACCGAGTTACGCTAAGACAAATTTAGTCACACCGAGTTATGCAGAGACTAGCCGAGACAAGCCCGAGTTAAGCCGAGTCGGCCAACAGTCACGCCGGTCGTCAACGGTTCACTGGGATGACGTGAGAAGTCAGTCGCCTTCAGAGAGGCAAAACGTAAAGTTGATCGGCCGACCTCTTGCTGAACACTTCAGTCTGATACGGCCCCAGATCACCGACTTTACCTGGCAAAATGTTCGTACGCAACATAGGCCCTATCTCTGCTTTCTGCGTGCTCACTGCGTGAAACCGAGTTAACAGCAAATCTGCTAAAATCGTCGATTATCACGCAACCATTTCTAGGCTGCATCATTAATGTGCTCTTGATTCGTTATTAGCTACGTATACAGCTACATGAACATCTTTAGATTGATTACCCAGCCGTCCGCCCGTCTTACCGTACACTGACTCTCAACTCAATAACGGCTGGCTCGCAAAAACCGAACTCTTAATAGAGTAATCGCGTGTCAAGATTAAAATCACCGGACGTCAAATGACGCTCATCCTGCGTAATCAGCGCATGCGCAGTAATCTAATTTACAGTCAACGCCCGAGACGCTCGGAAACTAAATGGACGGCGGCATATTGTGTCGACATTTGGCGCCGACATTGTGTCTTGTTTTTGTGTGCAGATTATCCGGATGTTGCAAGTCGTGTTCGAGCTCGAGACGACTGCACCGGTCACGTGGTCTTTCGATGTCGTCACTTCCGGTCACGTGGTCTCGCAGTGACGTCACGTCGAGTGACGTTAGCAACTCGTCGCGCGCGCTCCTGCTCAAAGGCGAAATGAGATACATCGAATCGATGCGTCTTGTCATTTTTCTCTGCAAGCCACTGTGAGTTGGGCCGTCCGTGTTTTGCTGTGTTTTATTATGCGGCGGTCTTAATATGCTGCATTACGGGTCATGCCTGTCGGTCTGTCTGTCTGTTTGTCTGTTTGCTCCGTTTTGGATTTGAAGTCGAAAAATCTAAAATCATAGAAAAGCCATAAAAGTTTCTCGGGGGATGACGAAGTGGTATGCAAATTATTGTCAGCTAACAGTGTTAAAGGTCAAAGTCGTCGGACGTCAAAAAGCTCAATAACATAACGCGTTCAAGTTTACTTGCGGCTGGTGGATTGTGCGCTGCCTGAAACAGTCTGCCGCCGTATAGCATGCTGTAACAATAATGTCTAAACAGCCTTTCTTTAAAACAAAATTTTAATAAAATGTTATTTTCCAAACGTTGTAAAAAGATTTTGGTTGTATTTTATTTTTCGGTTTTCTCTATTTACCTACATAGCTACAGTCTGCATCTGTGTCGTTTTTCCGTGCAGTTTGTCGAGCTTACGAAACATGGAGACACTGGGTTTGTTTGTTCATGACCTCAACATGTACGACTGCAGTCGACTGCTGGTGATGTCTGGCTGGCAACATGCCTCGCGCCTTGAGTGCTCCATTGAGAAGGTTGCTTATTGGTTTTTTCATGCACTTCGGTAGCGTCGTCTGTCCGTCTGTCGCAGTCAGATGCCACTCGTATTGACATTTGTGTGACCTCTAGTAATATTGCACTGCCCCGCGGGAAAAATAGGGGTGCAACTTTATTTAAAGTCGCAAATTGTGGTGAATTAGTTACATATAGCAGCATAGATAGATACTACTGTATTGGACACACAGCAAAGCCCCATACAACGTTCTCATCGCCGACCCATAAAACCCTTCTCAAAAGTAATATGCTGGCAGTTATTTCACTTGTTGCCAAACTACTTTGGCTCTTTTTGTTTCAGCTCTTGTAATATAGACCTATGCTTGCTAGTAGTCAGGCAGCAGACGGTTTGATAAAAACTCCCTCATTTCTGTTCTTCGTGAGAAAATGGGAAAACGCAAACGTTTCGTTTCTCTGTACAAAAGCACAGTTCGTGTGAACCGCCAACGCGAACGAGACTTTGTTATTATTGAAAGGTGCGCTAAATGCGAATCGTTCGCTGAAAATATTTTGCGGACGAAGTTGCCGCTATTACAGCTGCTGCAAATGGACCGGCAGATAAACCGGCTGTAAACGGGCGCTGAAAGTGAGTTACTTCGCTGTGTCGATGGAAAGCCGAAGTAAATTACGATTGAACTGCAACAAAGATGTCTAGTATACGACTTAAGTGTGAAAAAGACGATTGGGCCAGCTATGCGGGTAGGTGCACACTGTTAATGCTAAGCTATACGCCACGCGAGCATTAGCTTTTCCGGGCGGTTCTACGGACCGAATGTTACGACGCAGTTTGTCTTCGTTGGTCAACAACTAGTCATTGACCTTGGTGTCTCTTTGACCTTGGTCACGTTGCTGTGTTCGGGTTGACTGGTTGACTGGGCCAAAAGTTTTAGTGGCTGAAGCAACGACAAGTTAATTATGATTAACAATTAATAACTAATAATTCCGATAACTGCATTCCTTAAGAAACTTTACACAACAAATCCATCACGTTTCGACGTGTCAGAATGTTGCACAGCTCATTACGACTAGTCAAAGCAGTGGAACATGCGCGTGTGTTGTTAGCAACGTGACAAGAGCGAGCAGATCGTCAGGACGATGGAAAACGTTGACGCGGAGCGACAACACGCAGAACGTTTGCTCTACTCCATGATTCCTGAAGCGACCGCGATCCGCCTCAAGAACGGAGAGGACCCGATCAACACCTGGGAGGTATGGGCTGAATTCATCTTGTGCACCAGCTTCAGATCTCACTGTGTTTGCTTTGAGCACATACTTTTACCGCGCCATGCACGCTGTGCAAAGCAACGGCGTCGTGAATTAAAAAAGTGGCACGAAGCTCTAATTTTTTGAAAGACATTGTAACATTTCCGACAGAATTGCAAATTTTTGACGGAGGAGATAATTGATGTTTAAAATTTTAATTTAAATTCCTTCAAAATAGGGGTGCTTCAGGTCCGAATTTCGCATTTTTGGACGAAAATTTTCCGTCAAGAAAAAGATTTTTCGTCAATTTTCTAATAGCCAGAAATGTAAGGTAGGTAACTGCTTTCCGTTTCCCTCCGCCATGACGTTACTGGTGCAAAGTGTAGCAATGCAGTCGAAGCTGTCCAATGTCCCTTCAACCGAGCGTCTGTGGCGTTAATGTATCGTGCCTGATACAAGTTGCGTTACTTATAGTGCTCACTGCATTCGATGTTCGGATGTAACATCTGCAACAACTTGTTTGCTGCCTTAGAGATCAAACACTGTCCGGTGATATTTTAAAAAGTTATTCGGCATCTCTGTTGCTCTGTGTCTACTAACTTTGACGCCAGAGCGCGTTAGAAACTTGCTGCGCGTAGATTTGCGCTATATAGAGCTGTACTGTTGCTTTTTGTCGCATTAAACGAATATTGTACTGTATTGTATTGCGCAATGTTCAAGTCGTTCGACCAGGCTACAGTCATGTTCAGTTCTCTTATCGGTTTCACGGAGCTGTCTGCTCGCTGCAGTCCAGCAACGCTTGCCATGGGCGTCAACTCCGTCTTCGAAGTCTTCGACAGAATCGTCGACTGCCACAGCGTCTTCAAGGTCTGCACGATTCTATCAGTCATTGTTTGTTCGTTAATACGTCTGTTTCTAGACACGGAATAAGGCCGTACGCAGTAGTTGTGATTAAATGTATTTAGACATTTTTTGCCAAAAATGTTTTATTGCGAAATATTATTGCTACAACCCGAAACATCATTTTATAGATAAAAACCTTCAGAAAACGATGTGTCGCAAGTCTCTTAACGAATAAATACGCGTATGTTCGTTTCTTTATTTCTGCGCTGTCTTGTAGCCCTACTCAATGTTCGTGTACGTTCTCGTGCGTTTTTTGTTTGGTTTTGGTCATTTAAAGCAACCGCAAAAGTAGTTTCTGCCAGGTTGTTTCCATCGCATTGTTGCTTCGTTTTATTGCCTTTTCTACCTGCTTTGGCAAACTGAACGCTGGCGATGATGCTAGATGACTTGCTACTGCTGCTGCTGCTGTTGCTGTTGACGATGACGCACACGCCAGAGCGGTCCATAACAGAATGCATCCTCCTGCCAACGTGATAATCTCTTGCCCCTCTCCGAGATGTACTGAGGGCGTTCAGTAACAGATCAGGACGTGCAAAAATGCCAGTTCGAGTTTGTTTCAGAGCTGTAAAGTCCAGTAGTCAGTGTTTCATACTCAGTGGCTACAGTTAGGGCACGTTGGATCGATGGAAGAGTTCATGCTGTGTCTGAATACATGGCAATGTCCTAGCTGAGCAGATCCGAGCCGACCGAACAGCGTTTCTTCTATTCCGTGCTGCTGCTGCTGCTGCTAATGCAGGTAGAGACGTTGGGTGACAAGGTGTAGCTTACATGATGCACTCAGTCCCTGGGTGAAGTGTACGTCTCCGTTGTCAGTCGGTGGGTGACAAGGTGTACATGGTCGCTGGAGGAGTTCCAGATCGTCGGCCTGACCACGCTGATCGTGTCGCCGAGGTCGCGCTCGAGTTCAGAACAAAAGTCACTCAAATCAACGTCCCAGACGCCGACCAACTGCATATCAGCATTGGTAGTACAACTTCGCCTTTATCACACCACAAAAGCCGCAGACTTCATGCACAACAAATTTACAAGTTGTTCAACAAGCGGTGTACGGTCATTTTTTTATTTGGCTATTTTTTCTCAAACTTTATAATTATCAGAAGTTATTTTTAACATTGTGCGCTATATGGATTTATGTTTTACTTACTTACTTACTTGCTGTCATCTAACGCATCTCTTGCTGTCATTATAACGGCGTTTCAACTGAGACCAGTTCCATAGTCATTTGATGATACTGGTTGTAGTAGCGTAACATACACTCGAGTTCATTCCAGTAGTCAGTAATTCAGTATATATAGGAGGTGGTTGTGTGGCAGGAATTCACACGGGAAGTGTCGTGGCTGGTGTGGTGGGCAAGAAAATGCCTCAGTACTGCTTGTTCGGCGACACCGTTAACACAGCGTCGCGCATGCAGACTCACGGCTTGGTACTTTGGAACTTTTTGCATTGTTTTAAAATTATCCCAAAACAGTTGTTAGTCGTTCTGTCGTACGGTATAGGCCCAGCTATTTCGTGCATTATTTGCAACAGTGAACAACGGAAAACAGTGCACATACATGCATGAATAAAACAGTTTGCACTAGAAAAATTAGGAGAGAAGTAATCAGTTTTTATCGAGGGCGGAAACTAAAAGAATTAAAATTATTTTAACGAAACTCAAATGAGAGAACTGAAAGACGTGTTTTAATGTAGAGAATCTAAAGACTTAATAATAGTAAAGACGGAAACATAAAATAAGAATAGGCTTGTATAAAAAGATTTTAAAAACTACAACTTAAGAAACTGGATGAAACAAAACGAAAAACTGTGAACTAAAAAATCCAAAGTCAGTATAATATAAAAACCGTGAACCGCCAGTGCTACACCTACGATGTTAAACAGTGATTAACGTAATAATCGATAGTTGTTTATTTCAAAGTTTTTTATTTTCCGCATTTCACCGCTTTCAAGTGACGCATTAATAAAAATGCAGAACAGACAGTTTTAGTAAGCGAACTTAACAAACGTGGCGTCGGAGTAGGCCTATTTTTAATAAAACGAAAAAGCAATAATCTACAATGACTTCATTTTTTGTTGAACAACATTTGAATCGTAAATTATGATTACCCATAGTGTAAGTTTTGCGAACTATGTGCCTTATGACGCCCAGTGCATAACTATTTTCCCTCGCTCGAGTATTAAACGCATTAAAGCACAAATCGATTAGAACAAAATGATAATTATTATTGGTTGTAGCCGGGTCGCATTCACATCAGCGAATCGTGCCAGCGTCGTCTCAAACAAACCCAATTCGTCACCGTGTTCCGAGGATCGTCCAACATTAAAGTAGCGTCAACTTTCTTCTGAATTTATACTACGATAGCTAAATCTGGTCATGGCATAGCAATAGAATAAAGACGTCCGTTGTAATTTACACACTGTGCATTATTTTGTTCTCTCTCTGTCTTCTTGTTCTCACTTGGCTTCTCTCCGAGTTCCTATGCCACTATAGGCGAAATATGTCGGTCGTAACTTGCCCTGCACTTAGGTCTACGTTTATAGCGGTTTCAATGTTTAATTTTTTGTTTCATCCTCGTTAAACACAGAAAATTAAGCCGAGTACTTTTAGGCCTACTGGTTATTTTGCACCACCCAGCATGATCATTGCGCACTTTGCTGCATGTTGTTTGTTCTGAAATATATGAACAGTTTAGTTAAACGTGACCTGTGTGGACGCAGGGAAAGGGCCACATGAACACGTACTGGTTGGTAGGCGAGAAGAATGACCCTCAGACGGCAGCACAGTTGAAACTGTTGCTGCGCGAAGTTCGCAAAGACGGCAAACAGCTTCGACACACTCTGTAAGAACCGTTGACTTGAAGCTGTTTGGTGTAAAAAATCTAAATTTCAATACCCCCTCTTCTGTTTTAGAACAAGTGACCCAGACCTCCTCCATTTGGCTTGTTATAGAGACATGGCCGAGCAACCAATAAATTCACACCCAGATTCGGATATAGGCCAGTTAGTTAGTTACATCACAGGCTGCGCGGTAGCGACAGCCCTGTTGTAAAGGTGACCAGCCATTTCAATGGGAAACTCCAAAATTTGACCCCTCGTATTTCCCAAACCACTTAATTTTTCCACACCAAAATTTGCACAGATGATTACGTCCAGCA
>Ga0056128_1009460_pt1 | contig 12233 bp, 6 predicted proteins | sample WorMetLIZISLAND2_FD_71113 | JGI IMG/M metagenome (GOLD analysis project Ga0056128, IMG submission 71113) | Marine gutless worms symbiont microbial communities from Max Planck institute for Marine Microbiology, Germany - Olavius geniculatus... ...
TCTTTATACATTTATGGTAGCAGTATTTCAACTGTAACAGTGTGGTAGCATTATACTTGGACCAGAGTGCAGTGCCATATAAACAAAGGCAATAACTTCTGAATAAGCACAGCTTAACAGCCAAAGAACACTTACCAAATCTACGTAACAACATATTAGTCCTAAAATACATATTTCGTATTTCACGCTCAATATCCGCATCATCTTTCATATTGTCCTTTATATAATGACCAAGGTACCGAAATTCGGTCACAAACTGGAGCTGTTGCCCATTATATGTACATGCAGTCACAATTATTTATTTATTGTACGTTATCTGAGCATATTACTTTTCTCTGCGTTGTGTTCTTGTCGTTATAAAATATAAGTATCACGAATGAATGGAATGGTATAGAGAGTAATAATGTGATTAAGCTGATCAGTCATAATCGTAACTGTTCGGGGACTCAATTGCTAGGCGCCGGACACAGACGGACACAGCCACAGCAATAAGGGTCGCTTAGGTCCTATAGCTTGCAACGTTGCCAGCCAATATTCAGCGACGTTCTTTGTGGTTGATAGTTCTCCATTCTGCTACGACCAAACGTGTGTTAGTGCCTCCGGTCAAGTTGACAACCGTCGCCAACCAACCGGGCTTTCCCGGTTGTTGGTCTACGGACTTGGAACTAAACTACCTGTCGGACGACGTGACGTGACGTCCGCCAGCCTCTCAAAACTCATCTCTTTACTAAATCCTTTCTTGCATATTTCTCCTGACTAACCGTTTTTCTTTAGTGGACCTGGCGGTGTTTTTGCATTACTCAGGCCAGCTTAAAAACCCCTATTTCATTGATTGATTGATTGATTGATTGCAGTGTTTGAATTGTGAAAAATTAGCTGGGGGTGTTGAACTTTTCGATGGTCAGAGTCCGACCAAAATTGTGATGTAAATCGTATGTATGTAGTATATAGCTGACCCGCAGTACATAATTTGACAGTGTGTTAGGGGGCTTGAAAAGACAGTTGGGGGTTTATCCTCCCCTTAACCCACCGGCAATTCAAACACTGGTTGATTGTCCGTGTTTTAGGTGGAGTTTCAGTTCGTGCTGTTGACTGACACTCTGTACTCACCGTTGCCGACAGACCTGCTGCCACCTGGCGAATCAAACAGACATCGACCGTTCCCACACACGGTCGTAGCTGTGGAGGTCAGCGACCGTAAGAACGGAGCCACGCACTACTGGAGCATCGCTAAACTCAGGTGAGTGTTTTCTTCACTCGTCTTTACTTGCACACTGTCAAGTATAGTGCAGTCTTGGGGTCTGCTGTGGCGTAGCCAAAAATGTCTATTGGGAAGCTCCCCTCCTTTTCCCTTTTCTTTCTTTTTCTTTCCTTTTCTTTTTTCCCTACCTTCCGTTCTCCTATCTTTCCCCTTCTTCTTTCCCTTCTGTTTCCTTCCTTTTCGTCCCATCGTTTCTCTTCTCGTTTTTCTTTTTCTCTTTTTTTGACTTTTTTCGTCTTCCCTTTTCTTTCCCTTTCTTCACGTAGAAGTAGAACCTCTAAATTCCAGCTAGAAGCTTTCGGGAAGCGCTGTGAAATTTCCCTGCAAGGCCGGTGACAAAGCCCCAGTTAATATCGAATTTGGTGCATTAAAATATGAAATCTGGTGGCAACAGTTTTAATTATTTTTCCGAGTCTCTAATAAGCTTTTTATTTTTAACCAAAAATTGTGCCCGGCAATTGTGGGACTATAGCCCATCGGGTGCCCTTTTGTTAATCCCACTGGGAGTCTGATACTGCGATTGTTTTTTTTGCATCACGGTCGCAGTCGCACAAGGAAAAGTTGAATACGATCTCTGACGAGTATGCGTAGGTTAGAGCAAAGTGTCAGTTGTAGTGTACAGTCGTACAGTACACTCACGCGCGTGTGAGCCGGCTGACTGACTGAGGTGAGACTATCTATGGTGGCTTACTATCTATGATGGGTGACTTGGCAGTGTAATGGTTAAGACGTTGCAATGGCGATCGAGAGGTTGTTAGTTATAAAACTCCAGGTCAGGTCGCTATCAGGTGATTACTAGTCCTCACGTGGGTGACTGTCTGTGGACAGGTAAACCGTCTCGGTAAATAACCAACACCAAGGTCAATTGAGCGCCTTACATTTCTGCGGGATAAGTAAGTCAAGGCAGGGCGCGTTCACCCGTGTCGGGTGGTAGGTGCGATCCTATATGACAGGTGACGCTCCGTAGCTCTCAGATGGGTTTTCTATGCATTTAACCATTTTTCACGCGCTACACTTATGGTGTAAGCGTCTATGGCACGATGTGTCTGTCGTCTGTCTGTAACGGATGTATTGTGGCTAAACGGTGCAAGAGGTTGCTAAGGTTGCTATTAATCTCTAACAGGAAATTGCGTACGCCTTTTACGATGAGATGAAAATCATCGACCTTAGATGACCTTGAAGCACTGCAACAGGAACTGCATAGGCTGTAGCGCTTTTTCCTGGCGACAGCTGGGCTTTTTGTGAAACCATTTTGTGCACATGTAGAGAGCGGTTGGTGGAGATGCGAGAGGCGTACGTGCGTGAAGCGGAGTTGTCGCCGACGTCACCGGCTCCTACGTCAGTTGACTGCGTCACTGCTTCTGATCCGTTCTACGACCGCTTTCCTTGGTTCCGTCTCGTCGCCAGGTCAGCACACTTAGGAGCCTATACACGCGCTTAGAACATTGTCCAAACTCCACTGCTGTGATTTGTTACTTTTGCCATGAAGGTTATGTGATACCCAGCACATGTTTATTTTTTAGCTGTTGGTTTGTAAGAAAAATTACGCAAAAATTAGTTACAAGCGGATTTAGCTGAAATACTGCAGGAAAGGCTAGAGGGGGCATAACTTAAGCTGCGTTCACGTAAACACGAGTACGAGTCCAGCACTGTACGGATTCCCGTATAAGCTTACGAGTTCCGGCAAACACGAGTTTGCGTTTATTTCAATGGCGGCCGTTCACATACACATTCACGTTCATGGGTTACCTGTAAATTTTACTCGTACGAGTAGTTTCTGTGCAGGTCGTGTTTTTATCCAACTCGTAAAAAGTAAACTACTCGTAAATAGCATGAGTATAATTTAGTGATGCTTCAATATATCGAAAATATCAATATATCGTTTTCGATAACGATATATCGTATCGTATCGTATCGTTGGAAAAATATTGAATTTTTCGATATATCGCGATATCTTTTATATATCGCGATATTTTACGCCAAAGGTTTAGGCCTATATTTTTATTACTGCATTACCAAAATAGCGAAAATAAACGAAGAAAATGACAAACTAACAGAAGCAAACTAACTATAGTGTCATAATTTAACGACACTAACGACAGTCTGTAGTTGATTTTTACGCGCGAAAGCAGTTACTGTTTTTAGCGTGTCTTAGCCATCGCAATTCTGTCTGTCCGTCTGTCACACGGTGCAAGCTAGAATTACCAAATCTTCCCCTTTGGCTGCCAGGAAGACTCTAGTTTCAGGAACTGTAAAGCTTTTCTGTAAATTCGAAAGGGGTCACCCCGAACGAGCGTGCTAAATGAGAGGGGGGTGGGCAAAATTTGCGATTTTTGGCCAATAAGTCGCTGTATCTCAGTAACGGTGCGAGATAGGGCCTAGGTTACTATTAATCACTTATAGGAAGTCGTACACTGGCTCTCGATTGGCGCCAAATTCAATAACCTTGAATGACCTTGAACGACAAAATAGGGGGTTTTATAGATTTTTTGGCGATTTTGGGCTGCGACACAATCTATATTATTCACAAGGTGGCGCCACGAAACTATTGTTATGTGATCCAGATAGAGAATTTGGTATTTGTATATTAACTTAGCGTGAACACCTCAATTTTCAGCTAAACTACTGAACCGCAACTGCTATAGGCTTTCGCACGTCTCGTGAGCATTAGCTCAAATTTCTTGTTAAGTTCACTGACACAGTTTAGTATCTACGGAAAGCAAACTGCCTTGCTGAACGTTTACGTCTTGTTCTTGTGTTTGTACAAGATTTACATACTTATCATTTTACTAATATCGATGTCGATATCGATATCATGATATTTTCAAAATATTATATCGATATCGGATCAAAATTGAAATCCCGATATCGAATCATCACCAGTATAATTTATAAAAACCGTGGCGCATATTTGCCGTCAGAACTGACGTCATCGTAAAATTGTTCATCGTTAGAGATTTGCGGTTTGTAGAAATAGTAACTTTGTAGTGGAATATTGTTGTTTTAATGGCGATGCATTTCCTCGATTCGATTTCACTGCAAATTTTCAATATGACCGACATGCGTTGAGTTATGTGCTTGTACAAGTGACCGTGAACGCTGCACTCGTACGAGTGAAGCTTCTACGACTTGTAAACCGAAACCCTTACTCGTACTCGTACTCGTGTCTGTGTGAACGCAGCCTTAGAGGTGGTTAGATGTCAGTGGTGATCTGGATATAAAGGATGGGCGAATTAGAAACGTGTCACTTTACTTTTGTCTATATCTTCGCCAATTATTGACCGATTTTTGACATTTTTTACGGGCAGACTTTGCAGATTCGTTGATCGTGTTGTAGGGGTTTCGTTTATTTGTCGAACCTGCTACACCCTGTGGACATGACTCGTCGAACGTGCCTCGTCAACGAGCGTGGTGACGTCATCGGTCACATCAAGGTCGCAGTTCAAGCCGTCACAGGTCTGCCGCATTTTACCCCTCCCCCTTCTGTCACGGTTTTATTTTCCATTTTTTAGACTCTTCAAAGTCGTATACGAAGTACAAAGAAAATCTTTAAAAAATGCAACCATACGTGAGTAAAGAAAAACTGCATATATAATGCATCTAACATGGATGGAAACTCAGTTTACGTATCAAAACGGTGTCACTTTTTGGCGCGCCCTGTGGAGTGGACATTGAATTAGTTTGGATGTTTTAAAAACGATAAATGTTTTATTTTGCGTTTATGTTTATAGTGGGTACAGTTTGCTACACTCTCAGTCTGCGAACCAAGTAGGATTATCTAAAACCAGATTCCCCCACATTTTGAAATAAACCTTCATTCTGCTTCGGCTTTTCTCAGGACTCTTAACAGCACTCGTGTGTTTCTGTAACTGTAGACATTGCAATGTAGCCTGCTGTCGGTTTTCGTAGATGTAAGCTACACAGGGCAGTAAGTAAATGAGTAAGTAAGTAAGTAAGTAAGTAAAATATTTAAAATGGCCGAATCTGAGGCACTTAGGAGGGGGGTAGCTGAGGCGCCAGGTGGTATATAGGTCTGCTGGAAGCAAGGAGTTTTAAGTAAATTATAACATTTATGATTATGCATTACGACTAATAAAATGTTGTAAATAAGCCTTGCCTTTTGGCTGATCGAGTCCGATGTTATGTCTGCGACCAAAATCATTGTTATTTCTGAGCTTAGAAATGATGAGTGATTGATTAATGCATTTATCGACCGCGTACAGCGTCGGGGTCGTATACGCAACAGAACGGCTGCAGATGGCAGCACGCGTCGCTAAAGTTTACCGATCTTCGCTGCACTGAGCCCAGTGTAATTATGATCAGCTGACTGCACTCTTAGCCTGCGTGCGTTTCGTGGTGCAGTGTTGTTGTCGCGTTTTCTGTCCAGAAACGTCGAGAGCTACAGCTGGGCCCGAGGAAACATTCTCGCGGGGCCCCTCTGAAGAAAATATTTTTTTTTAAATGGCGAATTTTGGTGTACTTTATATTTTTGAACGACGTCGCGGGGCCCTGGGTAACTTACCCCCTACCCCTGATCTCGACGGGTCTGCTTCTGTCCGTGCATGTCTTGTGAACTCTGGCGGTCTGTATGTCTGTTACAGTGGTGTCGTGGCAAAAAGGGGAGGGACTGCTCCCCCAATAAATTTTGGGCTGTCGGCAATTTTTTTCACGTCAGAAAATTTTTGTTCAAAAATGCAAACTCTGGGACTGAAAACCGTCATTTTAAAAATTTAGAGCAGCAATTAACATTTTGAGCATCCGTAATTACTTTTGTCGAAAAAATGCAAATTTCTGCAGCGCCTATTTTTACCCACAACGCCGCTGGTCTCCTGGTTTCGTTTTTTTGTGGTCGGTTTTCATTGTGTTAATTTTCTGCGCACGTTATTTCTGTGTTTTCGCAGCTGGCGAGCAGTCGCGGCACGTTGGTGTAATGAACTCGAGAAATGCAAGAATTAACTTTATTCCTTGTCAGAACGTTAAAAGCCAGGTCAGCTCGAGTGTTCCACATTTATAACCTATTGCCTTGCTTAAGTTAGGACTACCCGTCTCACCAGCAGCGTTTTTCTTACTTAATTTTTATGCATTTTTAGCCTACTGTACCAAAGTACAGTATAGGCTAAAATAGATATATTGTAAAGGTCGAGTTATTAGTCACGAGTTATCGTACATCCTTCTGTCCGCCTGTCTGTAACGGATGTATTGTAGCTAACGGGTAGGGCGTAAAAAAGGTCGTCAATTTGTATAGCGCATCGTCGCAAACACGCCTCTAATGCGCTTTTCGTCACTAACCAGAGCCGCCTGCCGCACGGCCACCGCGTGCAGCCTGCAGACACAGGCTGGCACAGCGGCCGGCTAGGCAACCCCAGTCAGCTGTACCAAGGTCCCCACCTTCCGTGACGCATGTAAATGAGTTACTACTCATTTTACCGTCCCACGGAGGGTAGAAGGCTGAGTCGACTTAGGGCGTAGAGAAAAACATTTTACACGAATAACCAGAAATATGGGGCAGAACCCAACGTGAGGCCGCCCGGCGCTGTAAGTCCGATGGCGGGTTAATTCAAAAGAAGGGGGGGGGGTGAAATTTACCTGGTAGCAAAGTCATGTGGCCCGAAGTCAAATGCAGTAGCAAAAGCAGAACGCGCAATGTCGACTTAGGGTGTGTCAACATCCACGCCTGCAGCTTGTTTGTTAGCGGACCAAAGTTTACCAATTTTTGGTTCAACGCGGGAGTGATGGCAGTCGATGAAGTTTGTTATCGATTTTCTGCATGTCGATCCGCTCCAGACATATTCGTGGTCAAAGTTTGAAGTTGCCCGAAATCGCACCGAATTTTGAACTTGGGTAGGTCAACATCTGCGTCTATAACTTTTTTGTTAGTGAACAGAAGTTCACCAATTTTTTTCCAACGCGACAGAAATTTTTCTCAATGAAATTTGTGTCCCCTTGTCGATATCGTGACACGTTCTTGACATATTTGCAATCAGATTTGAAAGTTGTGTAAAATCGCACCGAATTTTATACGTTTTTTGCCTTCCCAAATTTTAAGGGAGCGGTGCCCCCCAAATGTTGTATATAAGTGATAATGGTCCCCTTTATGGCCTGTCACGTGGCAAAGTTTCATGGGGTTACTCCCCCTAACCCCAAAGTTATAGGCGCTAATACGCTGAATTATAAGCCAATTTTTGACTCCCATTTGAAAACAAATTGTTGGGGAGCCCCCATTCCCAGTGGGGTGTAAGCTAGCAAGACTTGGACATTCTATAGCGCGTGTAAAAATTTCGGGGCGCAGCAGCCCCTAAGGGCCGAAATATGGTATTCCGAAAAATTTGATTTTTGGGGGGTATAAGTGCACCTCTAAATCTCCGTAATTAGTGAACCAAAGTTCACCGAGCTTCTTTCGCCCAACGCGGGAGGAAACGCTGTCGGTCAAGTAGTTTTGCGATTTTGGATATCTTTATCCGTCCAGGAGATACTCGCGCGCAAAGTGGGAAGGGGTTCGAAATCGGGCCAAAATTAGCGTGTTTTTTGCCCCCCCCCAATTTTTTTTTTTTTGGGGGGGGCAGACCCCCAAATTTTTGGACCGGCGTTATGAAATAGAACATGCTTTCAAGCATGATGCAAAATTTCGCGGCGATCGGCAGAGGGACCTCGGATATTACGCGTTGAAAAAATAAAATAAAGAACTGCAGTAAAACATAAGGCCGTCCGGGAATACGCCCGGCGCCATAAGTCCAATGAGGGGTTAATTTAAAGAGAGGTGAAATTTACCTGGTAGCAAAGTCACGTGGCCCGAAGTCAAATGCAGTAGCATACGCAAAACGCGCATTGTCGACTTACAGTGTGTCAACATCCGCGCCTGCAGCTTGTTTGTTAGTGGACCAAAGTTTACCAAGTTTTTTTTATTTCAACGGGGAAGTGATGGCAGTCGATCAAGTTTGTTATGAATTTTCGGTAAATTGATCAGCTTCAGATATATTTGCGGTCAAAGTTTGAAGTTGTCCGCAATCGCGCCAAATTTTGAACTTGGGTAGATCAACATCTGCGTCTATAACCTCGAGTGTTGACATTTTCTTTTCCTGTAATTAACTTGTATGTCTATGAGATCGTTTCTTAAAATTTTTCTTAAAAAATCTAAAACGGCCATTACCTTCACCAAATTTCTTCTATAGGTCAAATAAGCACTAGCAACCATTTGCGACTATAGAATATAGAAATATCTATGGTAAGTGCACGATGAGCCTTTATAGGAGTTTGAACTTTTAGCAGTGTTTTCTTATTGCTGTTTTTGTGATGCAAAAAAATTTTCTCTCATATTTTCGCATGACTTCATTTATTGTATGTGATCTGATCATATTACTTTTCTCAGTGTCGTGTTTGTCGTCTTGAATACTTTATAAGTATCACGACTTCACTATCTTGATTTGCTAATTTTTAAGACGTCATTATAAAACGTAAAAATATATTCTGTTTGAGTCTTTTTGACACGAAGGAGTTTTATTAAACCCAAATTCCATTACGCCGACTTTTATTGAAACTTCCCCGCGGGAAAAGTCGTGGACACAAATCATGAAAGTCACAAACGGTGACAAATCATGAAATCATAAAGTTTCATTGAAAGTCGCCGACACAAATTACGGAAGTTGCGGACACAAACCATCTCAACATGTCAAGATGTTTGCGACAAAGTCCGTGACAAGTTCGGCAAGTTGCGGACTTGTCGTGGACACAAATCATGAAAGTCGGCGACGTGATTTGTGTTGCGAACTTTCATGCTTTGTGTCCGCAACAAGTCCGCGACTTTGTCGGGAACTTGTCGCGAACTTTGTCGCAAAGTCGGCGTAATGGAATTTGGGCTTTACAAAGCAACAAGTGATTGAGTTAAGCAGTGAAACGAACTGTAATACAATAAACTGATTGCCAGTTGAAATGGGTAATGGTGGGTATAGTGAGTAATAATGTCATTTAGCTGATGTAAATGTAAACAAACATTTAAAAAAAACCAAGAGGGCAAGACTTTCCATGCAGCGTAAAATGTTTTAGCTTATTAATGTCATGTACTGATTAGCAAATTTCGTCAAAGAATACCCATAATTAGATGTGATAAAGTATGCATTGCATGCTACTCGATCGATGGAAACCGTAATATTAACATAATGATTGTTTTACTACATAGCTAGTTAACTGATTTCGAAATATTGAATACAAATTATTGCTAGCAAAAACTCCTCAAACTTGCATGACATTTTTTCTCAAGATCAAGACAAAGACTTTGTTTTCAAGAACAATGACAGAAGAATTTTGCTGACTGTGTAATGGTAAAGTTTGAATTATCAAAGTGTGGTTTGTGCTGTTTTATATCTACAACCACGCATATAAACTGCATATAAACTGAACAGTTTTTTTACATAAATTACTTTTAACAGTAGAAAATGGCGAGAAAGAGGAAAAGAAAAAGGGAGAACAAGGGACAAATGGGGAAAAGGGAGATGTGAAGGGAGGAAAGTAGAGAAAAATGGAAGCAACCTTCTCTAATTCACATTTTTGGTTACACCACTGATTGCAGTGCTGTGCGTATAGGAAAGATCATCCCAGCAGCGGCAGTGTACGTGGGATGTGTTGGGAGCGTTCATCAAACCTTCTAAAGATGAAGTCGACAGTGCAGACTGCTCCAGTAAGTTCCATTTTCTGAACACATTCGACTTTATTCGATAGACATGACAGTAGCACGTATATAATAAATCAGACTACGTTAACAGTCTTAAATATAGGTCAACAAAACTGACTGATATGCACTGAAAAACCGCAGTGCAGTAGCTCACTTCAGCGCACCATATTCCGCATTTCACAATTCCATAAATTATTTTCACTCGTGGATTCGCGGTAGACTTTCGATTTGCTACCTAGATTCTATGTACAGCTTGTGAGGACGTCCGTAGGTCGTAACGAGAAGCCTTGTGCTTTTTCTTTGGTTTTTTTTTTTTTTTATTTTTCACGTTTTTCCGAAACCAGACAGTGGACGAAGACCACAAATGGGTGAAAGACAACCTTCGTCGGTAAGGAATTGAGACCCACGTTCAGCCAGATACGTTGAGGAGATTTAGGAGAGAGGAGCATTTGAGATTTTCCTCCAATCAGGTTTACGGCCTCGCTTTGTGCTCTGTGCCAAATTTCTAGTTGTTAATTTTCTACAACATGTTTACAATAAGACCGCAACAAATCAAAGTTTATAAAGGTTTGGACTTTTAAGGGTCGTTCATAAGTTGCAGTCAGTGCAGTAAAGTGAGACTTTCGTGTGTTACGTATACAGAAGACAAAAGCATCGAGACGGCTGCCGAGGACAACTGTCTGAAAGGTGAGATAAAGACTGACGACGACTCAAGCACTCAGACCAGTACTAATACAGGTACAGGTAGCGGCACGGCGGAACACCTGGCTATTGGCTCGCAGTTCACCTTCTGCATCAACCTACTGCAAGCTTCCGGCATCCCGGCCGACTACTGCGACGTCTACTGCCAGTTTAGGTTTGATCAACATTCAGCATATCTTCTTAACGTGAAATGCAACCTTTATTATTTAATAAATGCACAAAACATCAGTTTATACACTTGTTAATGGCAATATTAAAAAACTCACACATCTAAAACAGCAAAAATCACAAAAGGTGATATTGCCTGCATCACACTGACTGCGTGTCAATGTGCTGCTAAACAATATCACCTTTTGTGATTTTTGCTGTTTTCGATGTGTGAGTTCTTTAATATTGCCGTTAACAAATGTATAAACTGATGTTTTGTATTTGTTTTGTATTTGTTTTGTATGTTTTGTATTTTTGTTTTGTATTTGCTGTTTTATTACTAAAATACTGTTTTCCTACTGGTGATCAGTTACAAAGATATTGCGCTTCAGATTTTTTCTTACAGTAGCCAAGCCGCTTACAACAGTTACTTACTACCTAATGGCGTGACTGAACAAACCAGACGACACGCGTCAGGCATGATGTCACCGCTGGCCTGCATTGCTGACAATACTGAACAAAATTCCTTTTATATCCACAAAATGGCCACATAAATAAACGAACTAATATTGCACGCATCACCCGCTTAATATAGGCCCAGAAAATACTGTAATAATGCTAATTTAACTAGAGAAAGCACTCGGAGAGTGCAGGTACCTCCGCCAAGGCAAAGCGTCACCATCTTCGCTTTGCCAACGGTTCCCTTATGCCCCCTTTAACGCAATGGTAACAAAAATTTCAAAGTGATCCAGAATCCAGGATTCCTGCTGGATCACCCCTAAAATTTGATCACTGGTAGTTTATGCCATGTCCGACATTCCCTCAAAATTTCAGAAAGATCTGTCCATAACTTTTTGAGTTATCTTGCTCACACACAGACAGACAGACAAACAAAGTCCGGCAAAAACATTACCTCCTTGGCGGAGGTAACTAATCGTATTATTGCAGTTATTGGACCGTTGCGTAAAACGTCTGTAGCCTAACGTCAAGTCAAACTAAAGTCTGAGCCCATCTCGTAGACTTTGGTTAACCGAGTTCTAGCCAATTTGTGGTAAAAATTCTACAAATTTTGTTGCCATGGCAACGAGAGTCAACCATGGTAGACTTACTAAAATTATTAATTTGCTCTACCCTCAAAACCCCTTGGTAGATGCAAAAATGTTGGAGATATATCGTACATATGTCGAGTTGTAATAGCCCATTTTGTTCCAAATTTCGTTCCCATTGCAGCGAGGGTCAATCGGGGTAAAATTCGATTGGCAGCATTGGCTGGCATATCCCCGAAAATCCCCCTATAGACGCAAAAATCTCGCAGATATCTCTCACACAGATAGAGTTATAGCCAATTTTGTTCCAAATTTCCTTGCCATGGCAATGGGGGTCGGTCGTGTAAAAATGCGATAAACGGCATTCAATGGCCCGTCCCCGAAAACCCCCCTATAGACGCAAAAATCCCGC
>Ga0056128_1009461_pt1 | contig 12233 bp, 8 predicted proteins | sample WorMetLIZISLAND2_FD_71113 | JGI IMG/M metagenome (GOLD analysis project Ga0056128, IMG submission 71113) | Marine gutless worms symbiont microbial communities from Max Planck institute for Marine Microbiology, Germany - Olavius geniculatus... ...
CTTCCCTTCTTTATGCTTTATTCCTCTTTCCCTTTACGTTCCGTCCTCCTCATTTCGTTGCCCAGTGAAAAATAGGTGAGAGTTTTATTTACCCTTAACAAAACTCCCCCTAATTTTCATTGGGCGCGAGCTGGGCTGACCAGGCATAGGGATAAAAGCCACTGGAAGTGGTCTGTCTATACAAATGGACCAGCTGTGAACTATACGCACCGACTCGGCCAAACAGTTCGACGCCGAGCGCTGCGAAGATGAAGAAGAGAAGGAAGAAGAGAAGACCGAGATTGCTGACTTCGGGCAGCGCCTGTACAACCGTATCGAGCAGAGTACGCACTGACTGCGCCATCTTGAGCAGCTTCAGAACTGGGCATGCAAAATACACATTCACACATTACTGATGCAACAATGCTCTTGGAGACGTGGAAAATGAAACGACAAAAGCAATAGTGATCAATAATAAATATTATCCACACTACCGTATTTGATATGAGTAAACAACAACGAGAAAGTATAACGATTTTTCTATAGTTTTGACACATTTGTAGCCTAATGCACTGGCCAAAAAAAAGAAAAATACAAAAAAAGAGAAAGAACTGGGAGAACCGTAGTAGCTTATACTGCACCTGCACTTTACAGTTGCATCGTGCGGTAAAAATTGAAAGAAAAATAAGTGAGGCTGCTAACCACGAGCAATCCTAAGCACTCTCATAACTCGAATTATCGTTGGATTAATGTTGATAAAACCGGACTTCATTTCTTCCAGAATAATTCCGACAATAGACAAGCATACGATTCCCATATCCAGCTGATTCCACCTGCAAAATTATACAAATACTGACACAGTGATCAATAAGTTGATACGTTGATTATTATAATATAATGGGCTTTAACCGTACCAATAATGTTGAGTTTAAGATCATGGTGTTGACCATTGTTTTTGTATTCTTATGTTTTATGCCTGATCTGTTCATCATTTCTCCACAAGCAAAAATAACTTTGAACTCATTTCGCCTATGCAGTGTCCAGTTGGTATCAAATCAAAATAGTAGTAACATCAACTGAACTAAGCAGAATATATAGATTAACCTGTCGCCAAAATATCGAAGAAACCCTTGTGAAATAATTTTGACGGCTGCCTCGAGAACGAAAATGGATGTGAAGAAGAAGTTGCATACTTTCAGTGCATAATGCAGTTCCTGCAACAGAACATGCAGACGGTATGAACACTGGAGCAAATGCCAAGCGACAGAAATTAGCTACACAACGCAGTAGGCTACCATTACAACTAGACAAAATATACTGGCAACATCCAGAGCAACGCAATGTATTCACTGCAAAAAGACTTTTGTCTCTGCGCTAAATTTTACAAAAATTGTGCAAAAATTTTCACAGAATTTTTCGAGAATAAATCTTTAAGACAAGAAATCAGTAACTTAAATTTTTGAGATTTTTCTGTCCGTATTTAAAGGAATACTTGCTGATTTCTAGAAACTAATGAACTACAGCGTAGACGATTATCTTCCGCCCAAACAAGTGCCAAAACACCCAGAACAGTTTATAGGCTATTACTTTTTTGCATCAATTATACTTTTCAGGCGAGCTTTTTTTCAAGCAGTCTTGCACACGTTTGGCACTCTCTGTGACTTTTCTAGTGCTAATTTTTTGTTTCTCATACGACGTTGATTAATCGCCTAAATATTAAATATCCAGCTATGGACGAATTAGTTTATCGCTAGAATGGCTACTATGTAACATCACGAAACAAGTGCACGTGTAGGAACTATCATTAAGCTTATTTGATTTGCCAAATAAAGATATAACAACGCAACTTTACCAAAAAAAGTCAAGCGGCAGAAACAACGCAACAGAAGGACTGCATTGGTTTATTTTTTTCATTGTGCAGTAAAACTAACGATTTGTATGCATTTTATTATCTCCGCCAAGGTGAACGAAGTGAACATTAGAGGAGATTAAGAGATTGGTCGTTCTATCCGTCGTTCTGTGTACACGATGACTCATCATCATCTCTACATGTCATACAAACCCGGCAGGAACGGTGGCGCCCTTCTGTAAAAACTTCTACATTTTACAGCAGTAATGTTTAAATCACTTCACTTGGCGGAGATATGCACTCTCACGAGCGCTTTCTGGTTGAAACAATTGAACGTCACGCACATATAAAACAGTTATCATATGTTTAGGCGCGTATGCAAAGAGTGTCAGTCTTCCGCCTAGGTTTTCACCTGAGGCATGTTGTAGTACTCCATTGCCATGGTAACGACGTTGATGCCGATGACGGCGGAGATTGCCAGGTCGAAGTACTTGCTGCTGGTGACCGTGTGTAACGCTAGACGTGGTCGCGAGTAGCTAGTCCAGTACTTCAAATTTCTCAGCTCTGCAGACAGACATATTCACCAAAATCATAAATAAAGATAAAGATGATGTATAGTTTCTAATAGGAAACCCAACACAGGGCTACGGAGCGGAACGTCACCTGCCATATGGGATCACAGAGTAAGAATCATTCAAAGATTGATGGCATTTTGTCGTCTGTTGAATTATGCACAGAGTCAATAACGCTCAATCGTATCGGCTTTTTACTTCTACGTGTAACACTTTCTTCGACGTTCAAAACCAAACAGGACGACGAAGTTTTAACTAGAAAGCACTCGTGAGAGTGCATATCTCCGCCAAGTCAAGTGATTTAAACATTACTACTGTAAAAAGTAGAAGTTTTTACAGGAAGGCGCCACCGTTCCTGCCGGTTGTGTATGACATGTGGAAATGATGATGAGTCATCGTTTACACAGAGAGAGAGACAGACAGAACGACCAATCTATCTCTTAATCTCTTCCAATGTTCACTACGTTTACCTTGGCGGAGATAATAAATTCTAATGATGCTTGACTCAAATGCAAAGTCAAGACGCGAGACTTACTGCGTATCAATGGCGTAGCGGGCTAGACAACAGCAAATTTCCGGCAGAGGCGATTACGGGAGCACACAGTTTTAATTTTGTCCATGAATTTCCCCAAATTGGAGATTTTTACCTCAGACTTTGTATTTAAAAAAATGAAAATCTTCCGACAAAAATCTGCCGACCAAAAAATTACTGAGAGGAAAACTGTCCAACGGGACAACGAAGACGCCAGTGCTGAAAACTACTCAGTACGCACTGCGTTGTTTGCGGTCGACGCTCTGCGCGGCGCGACGACTGAGTTCGTCGTCGTTCTCTTGGTTCTCACGACACTTGTGAAAGTTCTCGACGATGACGCCGACGAACATGTTGAGCACGAAAAAACCGACCAGCAGCAGGAACGATATGAAATAAAGCAGGCACCACTCGTTGTGATTGACTTGCGGCTTCACACACACAGAGGTCAACTCAGCCTCCTACCCCCGGGGACGACATACTCAGACATACAGACAGACAGACTGCATGACAACAGGCACCACTCGTTGTGATTGACTTGAGGCTGAATATATACAACAACATGGCCCCAACAACATCAACATTATACCACTGCCACCGCTATAACACGTGTATTGGTTTAAACACGGTCTACAGTCTACAACTAATCGTAAAATATTGCCTCGAGATCGAAGATCAAGGGCAACATTTTACAAACTGATGGGATAAAATTTTCAATGACGATCGACACGCCAGTCGCTAGTTGTTTTGTTATACGCCAAAACCAAACAATTCTACAAGTCAACAAGTAAACAATTACAAAAAAGCTGTGACGACTTCAATGTTGCCCTGTTGACCGGGCAACAGTGCGTATTTGTTAATGTCACGTGACGCGGACCGTGATGAAACGTACTTAGTTTGTGGTCGTGATCGACGGCGTGTTCTGCCTGGACTCACACGTGATATACAAACGCGAGACCCTATCAGTAGTCACGATTGAGTGAAGTGAGATTATGGACACTTATAACACTCCGGACACTGCATTGACAGCTAGAAGAGCTAAGTAAATCATGTCTGTGTCTGCATAATTTCCCCAAATTTAAATGTAATATTTTCGTAGAGCTTAGCACAAATTATCCAAAGTTTTTTGTGGACAAACAACCAGTACAGACACAAATAAACATCAACCCATCTTCCTTCTTCTAGCAGAGCTGACAATCATGCGTGCAAAACTACACATGCGCTAACATAGTTTTTTTCGAAACTCATTTACTTCTTCAAAGAAAACTTTCACGATATATTATCTGTCTAAATTACTGTAATTATACGAACTTGGAGGTCGACTCCGACAGCGTCAAGTCCACTGTACATAATGTTGACCCAGCCGTCTTTAGACGCCAGTACGAACAGCGACATCAGAGCCTAACAGTATTAGCACATTACACGTACTCATCAAGTATTGTAAAATTAGTCATCAAAACTATCAGTACAAAAAGCTAACAATAACAATAACATTTAACTTAACAAAACTTAACAATCCATTCAAAGCTAACAGTGGCAATTGTCAAATTATGTATGTTTTTGTTTATCAGTTTTTTTCCAGTTATTAACCTAATCTAAATGGCTTCGCAAATGCAAGTTTTTTATGCGCGACAATAGCTACTGCTGTAGCGCGTCTTAGCCATTGCAATTCTGCCCATCTCTCTCTCTGTCCGTCTGTCACACGGGTGGATCAGTCAAAAATAGCGCAAGCTAGGATCACCAAATCTTTACTGTCGGCTGCAAAGAAGACTCTAGTTTCAGGATTCGTAAAGCTTTTCCACAAATTTGAAGGGGTCACCTCGAGCAGGGGCGCTAAATGAAAGGGGTGGGAAAAATTTGCGATTTCTGGCCAATAAGTCGCCGTATCTCAGAAACTGTGCGAGATAGGGCCTAAGTTACTATTAATTACTAATACTCGTACACTGGCTTTCAACTGGCAAAGAAATCAATGACCCTGGGTGACCTTGAACGCCAAAATATTGGTTTTTATGAACTTTTTGGCAATTTCGGGCTGCGTCACAAATTTCAAGAGCGAATTGTGCCGAAATCACTGCAGATAGGCTAGACCAGTACAACCTGCATATGAAATTTTCTACATTAAACGTTAATTCAAACAGTGCAAGTCTCGATCCCGTAGGTTCAAAGTGGCCTGCGCACGAAAGCATCAGAAATCGGTATCCCCTATAAAACCGTTATTTTAGCGCTATCAGCTGCGCGAGACCGATTACGCCCTCTGGCGAGTATAAATTAAACGCTATAAATGCCAGCCTTTATAATCATCGTGTCGCATGTCAACTGCTGGGATCGGTGAGCTTAGATTTTGGTTGCAGTTGGCCTTCAAACATGCACCGTTGTCGCGCGTTCCCCTTTGCGTTAGCTGGGCTTTCTTGTAACCCGCTGTTGTAGAGAGTCCAAAATGTCAACTGGTTTTTATATAATAAATAATAGAAGCGATTTCAGATGCTTGTCATGATGTGAATGTGTCTACTTCATAGGCCTAATATTTTCTGTTAATGTGACTAATCAAAACGTTAGCTTTTTAGATTTTAAAGCTCACCTGCCCAAGGTCGTCGAAATTGTATTTATGCCGAACCCATTTATAGGGCGGCGTTGGTTTGTTGGTACAGTCGCTCTTGTTGTAGACGTCACGAACGTTGGGTCCTTGGCAGTAATAAAACGAACCTTTAAACAGCTTCCAAACAGCAAAACACCGTATGATATCGCCTTTAGTTATACAATCAGAAATAATCACTATCAGATTGTTTCCATATTGGATCGCAAACTCGCAAAAGTCCGCCATTACGGTTTGGCGCACATTTCAACTGACATTGTTGGCATTCCAGTAATGCATTTGATAATATTATGATATTACGTGACACCGCTTAAAGTTAAAATGACTTCGAATTATTTGACGATACATGCGACTTGTTGAAAAGTCAGAAACAAGTTCACGTTTTTAAAAATCTAAAAACCTTAAAAGCAAAATTCTAAGCTTTTTGGTTTCTTTTTATTTTTTTGTGCAATTTATATATAAATCAAATTTATTTGTTTTAATCGTGATTCGTGAGTTCTGACCTCACGTCATTTATTCAACAAAACGATGTCACACGGAAAGAAGAATGGTGTATAAAATTTTATGGGTCTTAAAATTTGTGTCCCGTCTTTTTTGCACACAAAAATTTAAAAAAAAAACCTTAAAACCTAAAAAACAAATACTTTTTTCTAGAACCTTGTTTTTTAGTCTTGATTTCATAGTGCATCAATAATATGACTGATATACACCGTGTCTCAATAAAAAAACGTGCCACTTGTATTTTTTGAAAAACTTCATAAAACGTTGGCCGATACTGATAATTCTTGGCAAGCAACATCATAATAAAACTTGACGTAAATGACTGTAGTTTAGCCCACATCACCCTAATACTGTTGTTACACTAACTTCTGAAATTTAAAAGTCACGGTTTGGCCGTTTACACAATGAATTCATATTGGGTAGCGCACGTGTCGTCTCAGAAATGAATAGCAACAAACACGAGTAACAGTTATTATCTTTCATGTGCTCAAAATGTCTTCGTGGACGTTGACGCGACTCGCCAACAGCACGTTCAATAACGCGCGACCCAGAGCCGCTCACTCGCTATTGATGCGTCATTTCAGATCCTCGACATACGATCTCAAAGTGAATACAATTAATGTTAAACATCTAACAAATTGTTAATGATTTTTTTTCGGTTTTAATGATTTCTTGAGCCGATGCGTGCGCTTCCTAGTATGAATTCATCGTTGTAAACGGCTAAACTACGACTTCTGCATTTCACAAGGTAGTGTAACGACAGTATTAAGGTGAGGTGAGCTGAACTAAAATCGTTTACGTTACGTTTTTTCGCGGTGATGTGTGCCAAAAATTATCAAAATCGGCCGATGTTGCACGAAGTTATTCAAAAAATAAAAAAATGTTGCGTTTCAGTGAGACACGGTGAAGATACCTGGACGCCGAGAATGCCGAAGACGACAAAAAAAAGACAGCAGATGAGAACGATGTTGCCGATAGGACGCAATGAATGCAGTAGCGTCTGAACCACAAGCTTAAGCCCAGGTGCCCGGTTGATCACCCTGTTAACCATAAATGTAAAAAGACGTTACCGAAATTTTTTTAACGCTAAAAGGTAAAAACAACGTTTAAAAATGTTAAAAACGTTTATTACATCTATGCCGTTAACAAAAACAGCGACAACTGCAACAATGTCTGCTACAGACAACTGTTGCTACAAAAACTAGGCCCTACAAGGTGCAGCAGCATGTCATTTTGTATCTGACTTTCTCGTAACGTGTCTGCGTCGTATGTATTGAAATTTACAGTATCATAACAAAGAGATTTCCATAACAAAAGACTGCCAGTTCGCAGATGAAACGTGAATCAAAATGCGCTATGTTCAAAGACAAAATTCAAAAATTTTCTTAAGAAGAGGCGCATCCCAATTCCACTCCCTGACCCCACACCACTAAGAAAAAAAGGACACCCGAACCATACCGTCTCGTGGCCTTCGCTGCTCGATTACTTAGCTTCTCCCCGCTTCTTACTGACCACCTTAAATAGCCACGGAACATTCATCTGCGTTCTGTTGGTCTGTCAGTGCGTCGGGTCAAGTTGACAACCGTCGCCAACCAACCGGGTTTTATTTCCGGTTGTCGGCCCACGGACGTGGAACGACCTGCCGCACGGCGTGACGTCTGCCGAGTCGTTATCCAGCTTTCTTCAGCAACTCAAAACGTACCCCTTTGCAAAGTTGTTTTTTTTACTTTTTCCCCGAACTGGATTTTGTACCTTCTCCCTAGTGGTGCTAGCAATAGTTTGTATTACCTAAGCCACTTTAAAATACCCGATTGATTGACTGATTAGGAACAGCTCAATAATCCACAAATTCGACAGTCTGAAATTCTGATAGTCCAAAGTTTTCGGGTTCTTTCCTACCACTTCTTCTTAATTCCTACCTACTCAATCTCTACATTTCCTCTTAACTAACAGTAGAGTTAGGGTTAGGGTTAGTGTGAGGGTTAGAGTTAGTAAAAATTCATGTTAATATTCATACACGTTCGGACTATCAAACTTTTGAATTATAGACACACAACCGATTGATTGCTACCTCAGTGGGCGGAGCGCTCGTAGCAACCGGAAGACGCGGAGGATGCCGAAGATACGGCTGCTGGAGCCGGCTGACAGCGAGATGACGATGTCAATGAGAGACACCAGCACCAATGCCCCGTCCATCACGTTCCAGCCGCTACGCAAGTACGAGCCCGCGTCCAGAACGAGACCACTCGACAGTACCTTATATATACAACACAACGTCACGTTAAGTTACGGACGCATTAACCGGCGTCGCACACAGACCAAACTTATATAACAGTTAGTCACAAGGGCGTCTATCTTTATTTTAGTTACGGGAACAAGTTTCCCTCGTTCCTTTCCACCTTTTTTCCTTTTTTACGCCACTTTCCCTTTTCCTTTTCCTTCATTATCTTTTTATTTCCTTACTTTCTTTGAATCTGGTTAACTGTTCTGAGGATATGCTTCTTCAATGGGCTCTGTCAACCCTGAGACATTCTGGGCCTAAGTACGCCAAGCAGGTCCTAAATTGTGCCAAGTCCCCATCAAAATAAAACTAAAATACCTTCCTTACTTACTTTTATGATGGATTATCTTTTTGTAACAATTTACTATTTGAACTGACTTTCAACATTTGTTCTGCCAACATTTAAAGTCATATCTGTCTCAGATTGCGTTTAACTGATTTTCTCAGTGATTATTTTGTTTGCAATATTTCGGTAGCTATAATACTCAACAAACGAAAGCAAAAAATATACGCTGTTAAAAAAAATACCTTGATCGTCATCTCCAGCAAAAATATCACAGTGAACACATAGTTAGAAAAACGAAGAAAATGACGCTCCTGAGCAAATACATAGACACAAAACAGTAATTGCTTATTAATAACGTAAAAAGTGTGCATTTTCAGTGCTGATATTAAACTTCGCTGCACGTGACAACAAAGAATAGCTAAAAGATATTGTGCTACGTGATAACGAAATAGCAAATATTATTCATTCATATGTTTAGTTTACCGAATTTCGTAGTTGCACAAAATTAGCAGTCAATTACAAAATAATCAAAATACAAAAAAATAACACAAGAATAACCTACAACAAAACAAATTCGCCAAATCTCACAATTTATAGACCTTAAGACATGGTGTCAAAAATGACAAGAAAAGTATTGAACAGTGGCGTCATTTCGGTAAATCATTGGGGGTCTCAGTGATCTTTGCGGGGGTTCAGTCTACGTAACGTATTGTTCTTGTAGCAGTAACAATGTTTCAAATGTAAGATTTATAAGAAAAAATCTCATATCCTTGGGGTCCGTAGATCCCTCCAGCTCCCTCCCCCTTAAGTGACGCCCCTGGTATCAAAAAAAAGAAAAATACTGTTTATCGTACAAGGCTGTTTGTTGGAATGTTGGGTCTTTCCATGGCAAGGGTGATGCAGTTAAGCATGATGAAGACGAGAACGGCGTTGTCAAAAGACCTCCATGCAAGCAGGCGACAGCACAGTTGCCGTAACCTGTAAGCAGTACAGAATATCCTCTGATGATTACGACTCTAGAGATTTATTCGACGCAAGCTGTTTTACACGAAATATTTGTTTCGTCTACAAGTCTGCAAGTGTCCCATAAATTACAAGGTAAGGCACTCCGTGTATGATTCAGTTAGTGCGGCAGCGCTTAAAACTCAGTTAACAATAATTTAATATAAACCATCGCAAAACTTAACAAGTTAACTAATCACATATTGTTCAAAATGGCACTATTAAAAGATTTTTTTTTAAACTAACATTTTGACGTACTATTATTAAACACACATTTACACATTTACGCATGTGCACAGTTTCATTTCACCAACGACAGGCAGAAAGAAAACACAAACATTTAAAAAGCTAAAATATTATAATAAATGCAATGCAAAATATAGGACCTATGTTCTAGCTTACTTAAATCGACTATGAAAGTGGTAACTTGCCTGTTTGTTGGCGGAATTATGAACATAATATAATCGGCTCTGTTGACGAAGCAACGCCGTGTCATCCATCGGTCCCACATCGCACACAAACGTTGTCGGCAATTCTACAGCGTCAAATATTAACAAAAAGCCTAGCTGTCGCAAAGATAGCCGACCATACTGGTTGTCAGTGGCCTTGAAGGTCATCGAAGATCTCATCTAAAAAAGCGTATGCCACTTTTTATTAGTGATTAATAGTAACCTTTGAACTATCTCTCACCGTTTCCGAGATATGGCCACTTATAGCTTAAAACTTTCCACTGAAAAATGCAATGAAACCGCTGCAGATGAAGACATGGTTACTATTGACAGCGTATAAGAATTCGCCACCGCCCTATCGTATGGTAACATCGCCGACCCCCTACAACTTACCGTTCAGCCGCAATACATCCATGACAGATGAACGGACAACCATGTTAATAGCTCGACCGTTACTTAAGTACGGTCAGTTAAAAACATTTCAGAAAATAAAAATTTACGCCGAATCAAAAATGGCATAGGCTTATCACTATTTTAGCTGATATAAACGTCACGGCAGAAGCGTCGGCCTTAATCGATTCGGGCGCCCAGTGCGCAGAATACCGCGGAACGACTGAATTTGACCGACCAAAGAGCTGGTGGTTTTACGATCTTTTTCTACCTCGTTATTCATTGCTCACTTGTACTTATTTTCCCCAGAAAATTTTATGGCACCATATGGCCTTTCGCGCGCTGATGTGCTGTGCCAGCTAAGAAACTACTCCCTCGAGCACGTGCAATAAAAAAATACGATAAAGCACAACAAAAATAACTCAAAACGCGGTTTCTGTCGAATCCTCTGTTTACTGTTTATCACGAAACAGAAGCTGCAGAACGTGGCGCTACAGACTTGCAGAGAACTCGTATTTTGCTGCAGAGATTCTCGTAAAAATGCGATACAACGAAACATATTGTTTTTATTGTAGTCTTTAGCCGACCGTACTTAAGTAACGGTCGAGCTATTGTCAATGTTGTCGTCCGTCTGTCTGTCCGTCCGTCTGTAACATATGTATTCTGACTAACCTTTAAGTCGTAGTGGAAAACTTTTTACACGATTAATTGACCATGTGTGATAAACTCGGGCATGCAAAATTTCAGCCATCTAGTGCAATGGAAACATTTTCAAATTGGGGGATGAATAGAGGTGGGGGTAGAAAAATGTGCGTTTTTTAACGGAACATTCGCCACATCTCGTAAACGGTGAGAGATACGGCCAAGGTTACTATTAATCACTAATAGGAAGTGCCATAAGCCATGACAGATGAAATGGAAATCAATGACCTTAAATGACCTTGAATTTTGCTACGCGACATTGTGGCTAAACGGTACAAGATATGGCCTACGTTACTATTAATCACTAACAGAAAGTGGTATACTCCCTTTCAAATAAAATTAAAATCGTGGACTTTAGACTTAAACTTAAACTTAAACTTAAAGGTCACTGACAAATAGTACGGTCGGCTATCCCAACGACAACTGGGCTTCTTGTATTCTATGTTATTGCACACTGGGCGAACGTTATCTATGAATGTATCAACAACTCAATAACTTTGTGTCCGAGACAGCTGAAAGCCAAAGGAAAACTTTCATCCAACGTTCGAGGCACAAGTGGCTTACTGTAATTTACACGGTGGATCATAGTAAGTATCCCCCCTTCTAGCGCCAAATAGCAAAACTTTGTTATTCCTACTACGCTGTTTTGATACATAAGAATTTCACAACTAAGCAAATTGGCGTTAGATGGTCCGGTAATTATATGAACTACACAAATATTGCATTACTATAACGGCCTTGCTGCAGCTACAAGCGATTGCGCTTATTGCGACACATTTCTCCGTAGCGCGGTCTGTCTGCCTGTCGTCTGTCTGTCAGATTCGTGCAACCCGCTTGAACCGTTCGACGAATTTAGATGCCATTTGACAGGTACACCTGTGAAGTTTGAAAACACATTGTGTGTTAGATGCAGTTACGTGACTCCCCCGGAAAAGGGAGATTAGGGGATCAAACCAAGCCAAAACATGCAACTGCTTTCGACTTACGAAAAAAAAATAATTTATCATTCACCAGGTGACAGCGTCGATCAGCGATGCCGCCGTGTGGCAAACTACTTCAGTTAGGCATAGTTTTCGTTAATTTCATTACATTATTATTAT
>Ga0056128_1009462_pt1 | contig 12232 bp, 17 predicted proteins | sample WorMetLIZISLAND2_FD_71113 | JGI IMG/M metagenome (GOLD analysis project Ga0056128, IMG submission 71113) | Marine gutless worms symbiont microbial communities from Max Planck institute for Marine Microbiology, Germany - Olavius geniculatus... ...
CCCTGCAGGAGTTAAGCCACGCTGCCCTAGATAGGCAGCGGTGGGCAGCGATAGTAAGAATGGCGTCAGACACCAACGGGCATTGAGCCCACGGTTGTCGATGATGATGATGATGACAGCTAATAAATAGCGATGGATTCTCAAATCTACTGTTTAAAATGTAGGGCCTTTACACCTAACGAAGATTTACACGTTGGAACAATAACAACAAAAGGACAGCAGAGAACGATGCAGAAAGCTAAGTGTTCGCTATGTGGGAAGAAAAAGAACCGATTTATAAAAAAACGCTTTATCACTTAATTGCCTAAATAAATGGACAGTCTAAAAACAATAAGCGGTATTCAAGTATTGGAACATAATTTAAGCAGACATGTTCGCGATCAGCTGGATATTGATTGGAGTGGCAGTACTTTTGCAGAATACGGTAAAAGTAAAAATAATGTTTCTCTGGCAATATTAAAATGGCCATATAGACGAGAAGATCTTAATAAAAAGAACTAAACAGATGTATGATTGAAGCTGCTAAGAATGGTCAAATTGCTATAGTGAAATTTTGTGCAGAAAATGGCGCTAATGATTTTAACGAGCCAATGGCATGGGCAGCAAGGAGCAGTCATATGGATATAGTACGATTTTGTATAGAAAAGGGCTGAAACACTTTTTGCTTCTGAATGTTCAATGGAAACCGCAAATTCGTCCATTTTTCTGAAATTTGGAAACGCAAAAGACTATCAAACATTGTTGAATTTTGCAGTTCTTGCTGGAAAATGGCAAAAAATGCACCTTTTCATGTAAAGTTGCCTGTAAAAAATTTTCATGGTCGGGCCAAAGGGGGGAAGGCCATCGCACCGTGCCCCCCTAAATACGCCACTGCATGTTAACATTTTAGTAATAAGATTACATTTAGTTCGATGAAGTTTGTAAACTGGTAGCTATTGGTGATTGTAAGGAATCCTATGTTTGCTTGAGAGTCATCTAAGACAGTGACTATAAGGCATTTAGTCGGTTTAGTTGTTCCAGCCTAAATTCTGACTTACATTTCAACTCAAATTTTGGCTTACAGACAGATTAAGTATAGGCCTAGGCTACTGCTAATTCTGTTAACAAACAACTATCGAGACTAAGATATCGTTTGTTTGAAAGTACATCGTATAACGTGAATGTTTGCTTTTTTGCTTAACATTTTACCATGTAATGTTAGAGCTGAATAATTAGGCCTACTGAGTTAGTTGCCTGATTGACTCTATTCCTGATTGACTCTATATGCAAGCCAGTAGAACCTTTGCCAGACAGTATGAAACTTCTGATATTGCTAGTATGTTTGGGCCATTCGTTTTACGCGCCGAGGACGTCGTGAAACGGAAGGGGCATGTTGTAGCAAATCCAAAAGTGTTTAAAATTTATGTTTTATTATCGAAACTAAAATACTCATATATTTACATAAATTATAACACACAATGAATGTGGACGTTACTATTGGTTCAAAATTAGTCCACATCCCAGTTTTGACTCTTCTCATTGGCCAGCCTTGTTCCGCGTATGCCTCGGCAGTAGGCATGAGAGTTCAGTAGAAAAAAGTTGATAGTTGTCCGGAGTGCTGAAAAACCGTTTTTACATGTTATAAATTGGTTCTTCTGGTATCAGACATTCAGGTATAAATAAATGGCAGAAGTGCGAAGATCGAGTCCGAGTGCTGGGAATGCATTTTTACATTTCATACATCATGACGTACATTTAGCATATTTCGTCATGCCTTCGTATCCGAGCATGCAGTGTTAAGCATCACCCTGTGCGACCTTGGCCTTGGCAACAGTGGTGCGCTTCGTTGGAGCTTGTTTATGTCACCAAACTGTATCAGCGGATACAGAGTCGGGTGCTGACGGTACCATGGAGCACAAGAGTGGGGCCAGTGCTGAAACAGCCATCTTCGGTGTAGATAGTCTGCCATGCTCAGCCAGCAGTATACAGCATGTTGAAACTGATTTCGATCCGGTTGAAATGTTAGTTGATTCCAGCAGTGAATCAGAGTCTAGTGATTCCGATAATGGGGACTCTTTGAGAAATTCGCTTGCTGGCTGGGCTACGCAGTTCAACGTACCGAAGAATGCTGTTTCAGCTCTGCTGAAACTACTGAATCAGTATCATCCCAACCTTCCACTTGATGCACGAACACCACATCACACACCCCGATCTCAAGTTAATTGTAGTGTTCCCGGCGGTGGTCAGTAGTGCATTTTGGTTTGCAGAAAGGGATCGAGGGCTTGATACAGTCTGGTGATGTAACTGTTCAGTCAGGAAAACTCGAGTTGCAGTTCAACATTGATGGGCTGCCAGTCTTTAAGAGTTCAAACACGACATTTTTGCCTATTCCGTGTATTATATGAAATTCACAGAGCAAGATCCCATTTGCTGTCGGCTGTTTTTGTGGTGAATCGAAGCCATCTGATTTGGAAGCATACTTTGCACATTTTGTTACTGAAGTACAGAATCTATTACAGTTTGGATTTGTTTGCACCGGTGAGCATTACAACATAGTGATACATAGTTTTGTCTGTGACGCTCCAGCAAGAGCAATGGTTAAGAATGTGAAAGGCTATAGTGGCTATTCTGCGTGTGATAAGTGCCATGTAGATGGGGAGTGGCATCAGAAGGTCACATTCCAGGACACAAATGCCCCTTTGAGAACTGACGCTGAGTTTGTAGAAATGACCGATGCTGATCATCATTTAGGACCTTCTGCTCTACAGAGTCTCCTATTGGTGAGCCAATTCCCCCTTGATTACATGCATTTGGCTTGCCTTGGAGTAATGTGGAGGTTACTGCTGTCCTGGTTGAAGGGGCCTTTAACACTGTGCCTTGGAACTGCTTGCATCAATCAAATTTCAAACAAACTTGTTCATTTGATTCCGTACATACCCAGAGAGTTTGCACGTAAGCCAAGGGCACTCAACGAGATCATGCGCTGGAAGGCCACCGAGCTAAGGCAGTTCATGCTCTACACAGGTCCCATTGTGCTGAAGAATGTCCTCTCAAACTCGCTGTACCAGAACTTTCTTTTGTTTTCTGTTGCCATGACGACACTGGTAAGTCAACAGCTCTGTGGACAGTTGTGTTTCTATGCCAAGCAACTGCTGGTAGTGTTTGTTGATAACATGAAAGCACTGTATGGCAAGGACATGATTAGCTACAATGTGCATGGCTTGATTCATCTTGCAGATGATGCACATAAGTTTGGCGCATTGGATAACTTCTCATCTTTCCCGTTTCAAAAATACACTGAAATGAATAAAAAAAATTAATACACAAGCCAAATTTTCCTTTGCAACAGTTAGCAAATCGCCTCACGGAACAAAATCTGCACATAACACAGACAGCATCTCAGCAGCGGGGTTCTGCGATTCAAGCTAGGATCACCAAATCTTCACTGTCGGCTCTCTGCAAAACTCTTAGATTCAGGATACATAAAACTTTTCCATAAGTTCAAATAGGGTCACCTTGAGCTGGAGTGCAAAATGAGAGGAAGTTGGAAAAATTAGCAATTTTTAGCCAATTAGTTGCCTTATCTTAGAAATGGTGCACCAATAAAAATGTTGGAGGATGGAGATTTTTAAAGATGTATGGCAACTGGGAGCACAGAATTTCTTTATGCCTCATCTTGTGCGTGAGTATTTTGTTTGTGTATATTGTGTTTTTGTGTATGTCTCTAGGTTTGTCAAAGTGCAAAGTACAATTCCAAATTAAATGGCTTACACTAGGCTTTCTGTGTTGCTAGTTTGTGTGACTGTTGTCTGTTATTATGTACTTGTCACGTGCTACTAACGTGCCATTCTGTTGTAGTGTTATATACTGCAGTGCAGAAGCTATGTACTCCGTTGTGGTTTTGGCTGCTGATGATCGTGATGGTGAGGAGAAAGTGGAGGCTGTGCCATCTGTCTGGCTGTCACCAGGCCGCAGCCATTGCCAGAGGCCACCTCTGCGTTCACAGGGGTCTATTGCCAGAGCGATGCGTGACCTCAAGAGCTCAGAGCCAGGCTGGAGCACACATGCCGCCAAAGTTCTGAAAACGTGTGGTGTGTGTTATTTGCTTACTGGTGAAAAACTTCTGCTTATGTTATCATCAGCATATCACATAACTGAATATACATGAAAAATCATATCTTATGGTAATTTGCACAATATATGGATTAAGGAAATTTAAAAGTTCATTGGTATTATATTAAACTCTAATAATAACGTGATGGTCATGTTTGTCTGTTGCCCATCTAGCAGCATATTTACCTCAGCCGAAGAGGAGGCTTTTTCGTTTGTTGTATGTTTGTTTGGTTCTTTGTTTGTGTTTGTGTTTGTCAGGTGGACAAGCGAAAATGTAATAAATAGGTTTTGATGGAATTTTGCACATGCGTCGGTAGCAGTTATTGAAGAAATGATTGCATTTTGCGCAGAATTATGTAGTCTTCTTTGTACATCATTTGTTTTTTGCTTGTGCTTAGACAGTTTAGCAGTTGCGAGGCTCAAAGCCAAGAAGGCAGAGGTCACGTCGAACCTGGACTCAGCGGCGTCAGAGGTGGAGAAGGAATCTCGAAAAAGCCGTGCACGGGCCTTTCCTTCTGACGACTCTGATGAAGCAGAGTCCATTATGAATGTCAAGAAGAGCAAGAAAGTATCCACTGCGCTGCTGCCTCCACTGCCTCCACCTGTGAAAATGACCCACAGCCTGCCAGCACCGCAGCCAACTGCCAGCACTTTGACTCAGAACACACCTGAGTGCAGTTTGAACAAGGACCTTGCTACCACAAAAAAGTCTGCTACTGCGAAGAAAGTTTCCGCTCCACTGCTGCCTCCACTATCTCCACAGTCACCTCAAGCAAGTAAACAACGTATGAGGCAAAGCTGGCTTTTACTACATAACAATATAGTTTGACTATTGTGTGATATGCCTGTAAGTGTAGGCTAAAAAAAAGCTAATGGAAGGGATCGAAGATCTCAACTCTCTCTTAAAAATAATGTTGCCACCTGGCGAGTATAACGCACTTAATAAAATGTATTTTTAAAATATCCGAATGCATCTAAATCTATTGGTAATGTTGATAAAGTGCATTGCAGGGGTGAAAATTTGGGGCAAAAAAGATGCGATTTTGTCTACAGGTGCCTTTTTGATCAGTGTTACTGCATACATTGTATCTGCCATTGCAAGAAGTTGTTTTGCCAAAGTTGAAGATTTGAAGACTGCACGAATTTGTATACCGGTAACTGATTTAAGCATTTGTTTGTGTTACAGACAAGGTGTTTTTGCAGTACTTCGTTGAGCTCAAAGCTCAAGGGCAGCTAAACACTCAGATGCAGCAGTCACTGATGGAGATGCAGGATCTGAAGGGTGTGATTGGTAGTGGTGGTGGTCTGGAAACGACTAGCAGCTCTAGACCGACTTTACCAACCGGTGTCAGTTTGCCACTGACGTCACTTCAGCAGGTTCAGCGTGTGGAGAAGATGCTGCGAGGAGCTGCTACATCAGAGCGACAGAAACTGGCATGTGCTGTAGTGCACTTCATAGTCAGCTACTAACCAGTTAGCTTTACAGTAACTAAATTGTTTTCCACCAAAGGCTGACACAGAAGACAGATTCACTGGGGAAATGTATACTGCCTTTCAGTTCTGTGAAAATGAATCAGACTTCTTGCTTCACTGTGGATGTTGCTTTTGGCTTATATATACAGCATTTTGACTGATCTTTAGGGGAAATTCTGCCAAAGCCATGACCAGAGCTAGATGTTCACCATATTTGAATATAATAACCAGATTTCAGCCATACCCAGAAACCAGTAAACCCTTAGTCAATAACTCAAAATCGCTTCCATCAAGGGAAGGCTACTGAAAAAATTTGTTGTAATGTACACGGCGGCTTACAGCCAGCCAATCAGCTTAATGGGCGGACACTGCAGCGGCGCGTGCAGCATCGATGCAGTGCTAGCAGTCAGTCTTCAACAGTTGGTCATCAGGTCGAGTCGTCAATAGTCATCAGCAGTTTTCAGTAGCAGTCGAGTTGAGTGAGTCACAAGCGTGCAGTAAAGATGTGACGATTGTCGTTGCTGACGGCGATAGCCGTCTACGAGCGATGGGGGCCCCAGTCGTTAATGTGTAGTAATTGTTGCTGTCAATAAAAGAATGATAATGTTAATAATTACTCGCGTTGATCCCCCATGTTAACAGAAAGACCCTGTTACTTCTAGCTAGGCGAGTTGCTCTAACCAGTACAAAATGGGTAAGCTATAATAAAAATAAGTAGGTTCAAAAATAAAGAATAATAATCAGAGCAATTAAAGCGGTGAAATGGCTAGAATGGAGCTGAGAATAGATGCAGATCAGCGGAGTAACAGAAGAGTATTCAGTGAAGCTGACTGGAGAGTTTAGAAGACAGAAGAAAACAAATAAAAAAGAAAAACAATAATAATAAATACATAACAAATACATAAACATAACAAATACACCCTAAACCTACCCTATTTTCTGTAGACTACACCTAGCAATCAGAGCAATTAGAGCGGTGAAATGGCTAGAATGTAGAGTGAGTGACTAGTGAGTGAACTAAAGAAACTATATTTCACTGGAAACATAATTTGAAAGAAATGTGTTCATTTTATTAGTTGTTAATGAACGGTTTTTTGCAGTTAATGGTTGTGCGTCAATAGTCCAAAGGTTCGATAATCTGAAGGTTTGATAGTCCGAAACTCCTGTAGTCCCTAACACTAACCCTAACACTGACGTTTAACTGCTAACTAACCACAACCTCCCACCTGACCCTAACCCCTAACTTAGCCTCACTCTTTCCCTAACTCCTTTGTACAAACTCAGTTGACGTCTGTAGAAATGTATAGAAATCTTCGGACTACCAAACCTTTGGAATATCAAGCTACCCCCACAGTTAATGACACCATCTGGCCATTGCTGATGATTGTGATTATTGAGGTTTACTTGCCATTCCCACCTTTACCCAATGGCAGGCTGATACTGGATTTAGTTGTCTTGGCCTAAATATTGATAAGCACTCATCTTGGATGCTGTATGTTGACCAAATGCACTATCAGTAGATTGGCATGCCTCATCTCATCTCTGGTGTAACTGTACCAAAACTGTGGCACAAACGTGCACACCAAGAATGCTAAAGCAAGTAGCCAGTTTCTAATTAGACTGTATTTTATTATTTGTTTTACAGTTTCCAATGGCAAAGAAATCTTGAGCGGAGATTTAACGAGAATACAGACTGTGCCGTGATGCTGACCTGGTCCGACGGCAGTCATACCTTAACAAGGAACGCGAAAAGTACCTCAAAGACCTTGCCGCAGGGAAGCGAAAACATGTTGCTGACATTGAATGCGAACGGGAGTTGCGAAAACTCCGCCGTGATTGGCGAGCTAGGCAGCACAACTGTCAATCTCGCAGTAGAACTGAAATCGAGTCACCGCATCCAGCATCTGCAGCTACCCAGTACTGCAGAGGCATCACCAGGATCACATGAATCGCATCAGAAAACAAGAGAAAGAAAAGTCCGTCGGCGAGAAAAAACTTCTGCTTACAGACAAATCAAACATTTGGAGGCTGAACTGGTGAAAGCAAAGCAAGATGCTGAAAAGTACAACGGTTCCAGCGGTTGAAGACCGCCAGCAGACTCACACCGTCTGCCAGGACACACCATGGACAAAGACACGAAAGCTTCTCAGTAACTTTCATCGTTTCAAGAAGTCAGTCAGGAAAACGCTTGTTTTCCACTATGCGCTTGTTGATCAGATAAAGAACAGATACCGGGAGACAAGAGGTGAACGACAGAAGCATACATTTTCAAGACTATTGTCTGGTCGCATAATTCAACGATATCGACTGCAGAAGATGACGAAAGAAGAACTCGGTTTCTCAACACGAAGATGGGCCAAAGGAGACACAGCAGCAGACATTTTTAACCACTCGAGGAAGAAACGCTGTCATGTGAAACGATGCAAACTGATGCAGAAAACTGATAGCTTCTACACACGTGATGATGTATCGAGAGCTACTGCTGGCAAGAAGGAAACGGTCACGAGACACAAGTCAAAAATGCAGAAACAGTTACTTCTCGACACGTTGTACAACATGTATCTCAAATTTTGTTCCGAGTTTCCGATGTGCCAAATATCACACAGCATGTTTTACAGGCTTTTTGGGTAGTGCCACCAAAGAGCAGCGACAGAGACACATGTTTGTGCAAAATTCATGATAATTTGCAGTTGGCGCTTGATAAATTGGTTGATTTGCATGTATTGGAGCGCACTTCTGTCGAGCATCTCTGCGAGCCACTTGCGTGTGACTCTGCTAATATGGAATGTGTGTATGAGAAATGCTCTCTGTGTGCAGGACGTCAGCTAGAAGTTGTGTGTGATCATGAATTCAGCAGTGATTGTGCATGTTGTGTCCAAAACTCTTCCAAAACTGCGGTCATTTAATAGTGAGGAAACTGTTTCATATTTTTGCTGGAAAGCCAAAATTGAGGTGCTAAGTGATGGGAAAAGAAGCAGTACAGTTGTGAAAAAACTTGCAATGGTACAGTTGGGTATTTTGATTGAGTCTTTTACTGACTTACTGTTGAAGGCAAAGCGTCACAGATTTAATATTCGGCACCAGTATCTGCAATACAGACATCTGCGATCTCAGCTTGATGAATGGAGTTGTTTGTTGCATACTGACTTTGCAGAAAATTACTTACACCAGTATCACAGGGAGATTCAGTTGGTCCATTTTGGTGGATCTCATCATCAGACAATAATGCACATGGGTGTTCTTTATGTGGGCCAACATGAACCCAAGCCATTTTGTACGCTGTCAGACTTGTGGCTGCATGACCCAGTTGCCATTTGGGTTTATTTGGCGCCAGTGTTGAAAAATTTGCGTGCATCTTACCCTACTCTGAAAAACATTCATGTTTTCAGTGATGGACCAACCACCCAGTACAGGCAGGAGAAAAACTTTTTATCAGTTTTGTACAAAGCTGTTTGAATACGGCTTCAGTGCGACAAGCTGGAACTTCTTTGAAGCCTCGCATGGTAAAGGTGCTGCTGACACTGCGGGAGCAGTACTAAAACGAACTGCTGATAAACTTATCAAGCAAGGTACTGATTTACCTACTCCGTGTGATGTTTTTACCAAACTTCAAGGCATAACAAATGTTGAACGAACTGCATTTTGTTGACAGTGATACAGTAAACACTGCTGTTGAAGTGTTCAATTCTGCTCATGTAGACTACCAACCTGTCCCTGGTACGATGACTTTGCATTAGTTGCATGCTGACAGAAATGCTCTTGGGCACTTGCTATATCGTGAACTCAGCTGCTTTTGTCAGAGTGTCTCTAAGGTTTGCTCATGTTTTGATCCAAAAACATTCCAGTTTCAGTTTTCTGAAAATGATGTTTTACCACTGGCTTCTGGCACCGAGGCAAGCAATTCAGGTGTGCAGTCTATCGCTGGCACAAGTGGTTCTGTTCAGACAAACACTTCATCCCCTGGTGATGCAATGGTGCAGAACAGTTTGGTGCCTATTACCACAGATAATGATGTGCATTTGGTTGGCCAATATTGCGTTGTCAAGTATAACAACAAAGCCTATCCTAGAAAGATTCTAGCTGTGAATCAAAGTGACATAACAGTGGGATGTATGCACTGCATTGGCACAAAGTATGATTCAAACAGGTTCTATTGGCCCGACAGGGTGAAGGATGTATGAGTTTGCTATGCCTTGAGCCTTATTATGGAGCCAGAGCCGTGGTCGTGCATACGCACATTAGGGTTGAAACCATATTATGGAAGAAGATTGAGACATTGCTGAAATAGTTAAGTACTCCGTACTCACAAGTTAAGTAATTAGTGTGGTAATTGTTGTCTGATTTTTATTTTGTTTTCTATTTTCATCACTGCTGTTACTTTGAAGTCACTGCTGTTACCTGCAGTATTATTGTTTCCGTGCACTAGCTTTTCTGACTTAGCAAATGTTTTGCTGTAATTTTGATTCAGCAGTTGCATGCAAACTATTCATAGAACACTTTTTAAATCAGTTTTACATCCATCGTTTTGGGGGTAAACTTTGTCTAGTTGTGCATTGTGATTTTCTTGTCTCAGCTTCTCGGGGCATGGTGTGCTTTTCAATTTGGTTGTGCTACTGCAGTCTTTTTTTCTTTTCCTGTAGAAAGGGACACTGATATGAACTTATACTACAAGTTTTATTTGTGTAATGATTTTCCATGTTTATGCATTAGTGCACAGACTTGTCAGTAACAAGAGTGACATTATTGTTACGGAAATGGAGAAATTTGTGCTTAGAAGACATACGTTTGACTTATGCTGAGCTTGCAGTTTGGTGTTTTCATGTTGAGAATTCTTTGTTGCTTCAGAAACAATGACAGTACACTGTTAAAGATTGCGTTGAGATTTTTAACTTTCACCTATGGGAAATGCACAATTACTGTAGAATCACCCACTCACTCAGTTTCCCAGTTAACAATTAATTTACACTGTTGTCTTATGCACATTCATTAAGACGTCTTGGAGGCTATCGCTGCATGATGTCAACACTGAGAAGAAGATACCATCTTCATGTGCTGCGGGAGTTGATATGCAACATCCTGCGGCAAGTGGACCCTAGTGGAGTGGCTGCAAGACGCAGCCATCGTTTGGTACGCCGCACATACTGGAGTGTGGTCCTAATTACATCTGGCATGTCGACGGCTAAGACCAGCTGTGCTCCTATGGATTTGCCATAAGCGGGTCAGTACAAGTTGATGTTAAGTGAATGTGATACAGTTTTTTTTCTAATTATTCACTCCACATGCCACAATGCACTTGGCCCAGAGCTGGAAAAAGTTTATTTGTTTTTGGAAAAATGTTTTGGGTTTTGCATTGTTAAATTATAGAAAGGCTTTTTAATTTTTCAGTGCTCAAATAATGTGACAGAACCAGTAAGAACCTCCTATATGCCACCACTTGTGGCATGTCATTTGTAGGGCCCCAAGTTTTCCGCGGCCAATTTTGCTAAATTCCACAGGCCAGTTCACAAACTTCCACGGCTCACCGCGGCAAAATTGTTCGAATTCTGTGGCTCACTCGGGCTAGTCATATGTGAGTAAAGTAGGCTCTATTCTGTCAAAAAAAACTTCTGTTACTGAAGACTAGCATTAGTTAACGTGTGTTGTTTATTTATGATTGTGTGCCATATTGCAATGGCTACTAGTGGGGCTCCGTTTTAGGCAGTTCAGTTTAATTTTTCCATAATATAGCTAGTGTATTTAATTACGATGTTAAGCCAATGATCATACTTATCATCAGTTAAAAATGTTTTTTTACATCTATGGTGTTATGATTAAGCCCAGAGTTAGGGCTAGCATGATTCAGATGGAAAAGTTTTGCCATACCTTGTTTACAGATAAATATAACATCAGACCTGTCTGTAATACTGGGCTGTTTTGCACACTTCACACTATGCACAAACAACATATTTGTTCTCTGTGCTTAGATGTGTCGATGGGTACTCAAGATGTATTTTGTGGCTGCACTGCACCTCATCTAATCACAATCCAGGTATTGACTACGTTGCTTCATTAGATGTATCGTCTCTTAGTTGCTGTCTTATGTCGGCAATTGATTGGCATTTCTACAATGTACATTATCCAGTAAACGTCTACTCTTGTCAACTTTCTCCTATTTTTGACAATCGTATATCATATTATGCAAGCGCTGCTTAATTTGCGGATACACAGTCTCATTTTTTGCTACCTTTTCATCATTTTGCTGTTCCCAGGTAATGACTTTTTTAAAAACCAGTCCTGAGTATAGAGAAGTGGCATTGTTATCTCTGTTATTGTATAATGTTTACTACATGCTTTACCATAAAAACCATGTCTAGAAAACTGTTACACATCATCATCTGTATATTTTACATTTGGCTCAGGTGTGCATGCAGAGTTTTTGCTGCCACATGTTGTGCCATTTTGGAGTCATTGGCATCCCTGAATCTCAAATACATTATAGTTTTTCAACATTCTTTTATTTTTACGCGTGAAAGCAGCTATGCTTTCAGCGTGTCTTAGCTATCGCAATTCTGTCCATCCGTCTGTCTGTCACACGGGTGGATCAGGCAAAAACGGTCCAAGCTAGGATCTCCAAATCTTCACCATCGGCTGCCTGGAAGACTCTAGTTTCAGGAACCGTAAAGCTTTT
>Ga0056128_1009463_pt1 | contig 12231 bp, 9 predicted proteins | sample WorMetLIZISLAND2_FD_71113 | JGI IMG/M metagenome (GOLD analysis project Ga0056128, IMG submission 71113) | Marine gutless worms symbiont microbial communities from Max Planck institute for Marine Microbiology, Germany - Olavius geniculatus... ...
GGTCTACCTTTGACGTTGTTGAGATCGAGAAGAATCTGGGCGATGACGATTCCAGCGTCAAGAAGAACGATCACACACAGAAGAACCTGGACCGGGTTGCTTTGATCCAAACTAAGACCAGACCCGATCTTGTGGTAGAAGAATACGAATGTGGGGTCTAGGAATAAAGCAAACTTGCAACTTGCTCCAAGTTCCAACTATAAAAAACATGAAGATCAAGCGTGGACCGGGTTGCTTTGCAGGAACTTGACGATCTTTTCCCGTCGACTGCTGTACAGAAACGCAGAAATGTACAAGAACAAAAACGATCAGTAATCACGTTGTTAGCTCTAATCCGCCGAAAAAATACAAAGGTTAGAGTTGACTAATCGGACTAAATAGCTGTAAAATAACGTTAGCTAGTCCTTAGAAATTCCAAAATTACGACAGGCCCTTACTTCGGGTTGTTGTTGATTATTAATTAGTTTCTGAACGACACATCAGCGCAAAATAGGCCACTCAGTGCCACGAATAGTTAACGACGTTTAGATTATGTGTTAAAAAACGACTAAAAACTTTATCAGATCAAGGTTATTAAGCGAATATATCGTCAGCATACTAACTTTGACCGTACCCCTACGATGTCTAATGATTAAAGTGACATACATCATGGGCGGCGCTAGGAATCTGAAGCTGAGAGAGGTACGGGGGAGTCAAGAGCCAGGGCACAAAAGAGGGGGCAATAATTTTTTGTGTGTGGCCGAAATGTCGACCTTATTCAGTGGTTATGTGCATGGAAAAGATGTAGCGAGGTCCGGGGGCAGAGCCCCTGGTCAGGAAGTCAGGAAAGCGAAGCCCCCCTGAAGCTGAAACACTTTTAACTTCTGGACGTGCAGTGAAAGCCGCAAATTTGCCTGCTTTTTAATATTTAGAAACGCAAAAAACTCACAAATATCTGTGTTCTCTTGCAAAGAATGATGTTTAATAATTCACACTTTAAAATGATAAAGTGCCCAGAGGGCACTATATCACCATCAAAATTTTTCATGGGGACAGCTAAGGAGCAAGGGGAAGGCACGGGGGCCCCTGTTCTCCCTTTGGCGCCGCCCATGGCCTACATCGGTCATGCTAACAAAAATCAACACGCTCAAAGTCAAAGCCAAAACCACAAAATTTGGTCTTAAGGCCATGGTCAGAGCCAAGGACTGACATCACTGATGAACGTTTGTCAAATTCATAATAAACGGGCATGATGACAATTACGTTGTGCTGTAAGATTTGTTTGACAACCGTTAATAAAGAGACGTAACGTCGACGGCGGGTTTCGTGAGATCAACAAGTCTTAACTTGACAGTTCTGCTGAGAAGGTCACGGCTGATTTTGGCTGATGATTTTACGCAAAACGGCACGCAAACAGGTCTAATTTTCACGCGCTGACGCGACCGTTTTGCGTTGTTCTGCCGTCGTCTGCAGATACGATATATGACAAGTCAATTTCGCAATAGCAGCGACGAGTGACGCGACATTGCGTGTCAAGACGCAAATAGGTCGTTGGCTGAGTTTGCGTGCCGCCGCCGCCGCTGTGTAAAACATGTCCAATCCACGGCCGACGACACATTATCCGATAAGCCGCGGCAGCCGCAGCTGCAACTGTAGGGCGTCGTCGGCACGCCACGATAAGCGATCGAATTTGCAGCGGCCAGCGAACACGAAAGAAAATTGACAGGCGCGACCCACCGGGAACCTCGAGTTGCGTCGGTCAGAGTGAGTATATAAGAGACCCTTACCGTGCGAGAGAAGAGCTTTCACTTAGCGCAGGGCTCAACAAGACGCTACCCAACCCCACGGTTCCCACCCCACCACATCTCTTCCGACGTGCCCGAAGCCGGATTTCTATCTAGCGCAAAGCACGCGACGAAACATCCGTGCGTACTTGACAGAGCAATTATTTTTTCATCATTTTTACTAATAACACAAAAATTTATTGGTCTCAACCGTTTGTGACACTAGGTAACCCTATGTTGTGCCGATGTGCCGTTAAGCAACAACTCACCCACTCATTGATAAAAGAAAAGTACGCAAGCAAGTACGCAACAAACGCAAGAGAGTATTTATTTATTTCAAGAACACGCACAAGCACTCAAAATAAAAGCACGAATTACAACTCAAAATAACAACTAGAAATACGTTCTGTGGAACGAGGTATCTGTCCCATTGCCACGCTATATAGCTTAGCAACTGCGTTTCAGCGTTTGACGCTTTTGTGAGTTTGCAGCCAATTTTGTCTTTAAACAAAAACGGTTGGTTGTCGTGACAACAGGGGTCTTCAAAAAAGAAATTTATGGCAACGAAATATGGGACAAAATTGGTTATAACTCGGCTTGCTTAAGAGATTTTTGCGACATTCTTGCGCCTATAGGGGGGTTTTCGGGGATGGGCAATCGAATGCCGCCAAATGCATTTTTTCCCGACCGACCCCCGTTGCCATGGCAACGAAATATGGGACAAAATTGGTTATAACTCGGCTTGCGTAAGAGAATTTTGCAAGATTATTGCGCCTATAGGGGGTTTTTCGAAAATGGGCCATCGAATGCTGCCAATTGCATTTTCCCCGACCGACCCCCGTTGCCATGGTAACAAAATTTGGGACAAAATTGGCTATAACTCGGCTTGTGTAAGAATATTTTGCGAAACTTTTGCGCCTATGGAAATTTTTTCGTTGATGGGCCATCAAATCGCATTTTCCCCCGACCGACCTTCGTTGCCATGGCAACGGAATTCGGGACAAAATTGGCTATAACTCGGCTTGTGTAAGAGATATCTGCGAGATTTTTTGCGTTTGTGTTGGAGTTTTCGGAAATGGGCCATCAAATGCTGCTAACTGAATTTTACCCCGACCGACCCTTGTTGCCATGGCAACAAAATTTAAGACAAAATGCGCTGTACCTCGGCTTGTACAACAAATGTTACCAAGATCCTTGCATCTGACGGAGATGCGGGTTGAGGGTTTGGCAATTAGATGACGTCAGTCGAAGTCTACCACAGCCAACTTTGATTTCCAGGTATAACGAGCAGCAGCGTAGTAGGAGCAGCAGCAGTAGTAGACACATCCAGCGTTCTGTACCCGACCTTAAAAAGGTAAAAGATAAAGATACGGATCCTGCTATAGCGTTTTTACATGCGTCAAACTCATTCCCCGACAATTGGCAATAAAGCAGCAAATATATATGTAAAAAAACTTACCAGTTTAAGAACGCCATATGCATAGCCGCATCTAAGATTACCCAAATGATTTTTGCTGTTTTAGAGGACTGATATCATCACATCGTCCTTACACACAGTTGTAAATTGGTAAGATTTTTACATATATTCTAAAATAAGTACTCGTCAATAAATGCAAAGAACACAAGCATCTGAAGCGAAAGACAGAGCACCCAAAACGTGTTGATATAGAAGAGATACGTACAGTATTCCTGCGTTACATACGAGGGCATTGAGTAAAAATCAGACTTTATGACTGTAACCAAAGCGGCGTCAGCCATTTCGTTGCCTTAGACTTTTCGAACAGCGTCGGTGGCCGTTTAAAACTGCACTATGTGGAAAGACAGCAGCATGAGAAACATATTTTCTAATTTGTTGCAGCGTATAACAGCGCAATTTTGGAAATAGAAAAATATTTTGTTAATAGCAACGAAACACCAGATCTTTCGCTACTCTAGGCTTTGCTTTTGACTTTTTGCTTTTGAATTCTAGCTATAAAAAATAAAAGGAAGTAAACAAGAAAACATGTTGAAAACTAAAAAGCGAGCGAACAAAAAACTATTGGATAAATAAATAAATAAATTATAAATGAGCAAAAAGTAACTATGTGAGTACAAAAATAAATAAATATGCAAATACGTAGATAAGAATAACTAAAAACATAAATAATAACATAAATGAATAAGTCAATGAGTTAAAAATGAAGCGTGACCTGATAGCGGCTTCACGTAAAGCGTTGAGTTCTTCGTCGATGATGTCGGAGTCCAAGCTGTCATTTTCCAGCTCTCGGATGAATTTTGCGTCACGCAGAAACGAGAATTGATCTTTATACTTCTGTATGCTGTACATCCAACACACTACACGAATGTTTACGAGGCTAAAATATTTTGCAACATATTGACTATCCGGACGTCTTAACAGACCGCATTATAATACGGCCGAGTCTTGCCTGTTTGTCCGTCTGTTTGTCCGTCTGCCTCTTACGAACTCTCAACTCGAAGATGAAAAAGCCAAAATAGGTTCGAACATTTCGCAAGGCCAGATTAGCCTGAGTGCCAATATTGAATTTAACGAACAGGTCAGTCAATTAACAGTTCAAGTTACATGGTTCTGGCGCTGTTACGGTTGCACACTGCAGAGGGAGAGTACTTATAACTAGGCGGACGGCCGAATATCACGCCGGCACTAGACCTTTTCTTGTTACTGTTTAGCTCATTGCCCGAGACAGTCCCCGGACAAAACTGCCGCAGAAAAACGAGAATAAATCGCAAGGGACAGTGTTGCAGCTAACACACAGAGAGAAATGGGAAAAACAGTATTAATCTATTTGTGGCAGCCGTACGATGCGGTAATGAATTGTTGACAAAACGCTTTTGAACGAGAAACGACAAGCGTGTTTGTGCGACGCCGACGTAATGCCCACGGCACAGCCGGACCGACGCAGTTTGTGTGTGCGTTAGAGGTTTGCGGGTAGGGCAAAATTTGTCCCCGGCGGGTACGGGTACGGCTCCTTGCACTGGTACCCGTACCGGTGCACCCGTACCCGTTAATGAAATGTGTAATTTGCTTTTTCCTAGTTCAAATAATAACCAAACAAAGACAGCCTTGTGGCTATGATTGAAAATACACTATAGTAAAAACGAAAACGACATACAGCTAGTGTAGGCCTATAGAAAATGTCTGAAGTTATCTAAATATAGTAAAATGATCTCCGATTATCCGGTAGCCGCAATCAGTGTCAACCAGTTTGCTTAATATATTTATCTTTATTCATCACAACAGAACTGATGGTAACGATTACAACATATTTGCAATACAAACAAAAGGAGAAAAGAAAAAAAAAACACGTATCAATAAACTTACAAATACTGCAGTGTCATAGTTAAGCAAATAGTCTTATGGTTAATCAGCGTCATCGTTATGTTTTTCGTGAGTGTGCCTGTAGTTCGACCGAAGCAGCAGCAGCTCGTCGTCGTGCTCCGGATCCAATGTAGTGCGGCGCCGCTAAACGCTCACTGCGACGCTGGAATGGCGTAGACTCCTTGCGATTACAGACAATTTCGGCATTTTTTCTCCGATGCTTGGCTTTTCCAGAACTACAGTGGGGAGAGTTCTTGGCAGTCAAATGCAGAACTAAAGCATTTGTCCAGTTCAGTTAGTCTGTCACGCAACGTCATCATCATTGTCACTGCAGCCACTATGCTCGTCCGCATCGACCACTGACTGCTTCCTGTCATAAACTAATTGCTGCTCTCTGTAAGAGTTTAGACGCTCGGGTCGTGCTTCACTAGTTCGGTCCGTCATCCGCCAAGAACAATGAGATCTCTTGTTACTAGCAGTCAGTCAGTCACTGACAGCAGGAGCTACTCTCGTACTTGTGATAAAACGATTACAAAGTCGTGAATCTTACAGTGTCCTATCGACAGCAGTAAGACCGATAGTGCATTATAATGTCTAGATCAATTGTGAAACACCTAAGTCTTCACAGATGTGCGAAAAGCTGGAGAAAAATAAATGTTCATCTGACCAAAGAAACTAAATTATTGATAACAAAACGGGTATACCCGCTCGTACCCGTACCCGGCCCGTACCCGCGGGTTTTCAACCCGTTGTGTGTATGATCAGTATTTAAGGCTAAACTTCGAGCAAACTTCAGGATAGGCAGAAACCAGTAGGCTACCGTGCGACGGTAGAAGTGAACGGCTTGGATCTAAACAAAAAGTGAGCTTATAGAGTGTTTACACGATCGAGCAAACATCGAGCAGCTAGCTCGACGTTCTACGGTAATTAGCATGCTAATTAGGAGGGCGAGCGGGTTGTAATTAAAAAGCCTATAACACGTGATCAGCTGTGGGCTAAGAGCCTAAGCCTAGGCCTACATTTGAGCCAGGGGCGAGGTTCGAATAGGCCTGCTTGAGCCAGCTCGATGTTTGCTCGATTGTGTAAACACCTTATTAGTTAACTTTTTACCACGTTTGGCAAAACTGCGTCACGAGCCTAAAAGGGGATGACGCCCCCGACAAACGTCTGGCCGTGGGGAAGGGGCAGTCGTTTATTTCCATATGCTGGCGGCTGCTGCTGCTGCTGCTGCTGATGATGATAATGATGCTACATACTGCGCTCAGACTGCTGTAAAAATACTGCACGATACACCAGGTGGGCCGAAAACTGACATCCTTATCAACTACGTCAATATATTTTCATATAAACTGCGAAAAAGACCACATATTTATAATTAAACAATTTGAACATTTGTTATTATTTATTAAGACAGTTGAAATATATTCTTTTCTAGATTATTGCATAATCTAGCGGCAATTTCGCTACTAATTAAGCACTAACTTACTTATCAACTGACGCCCTGCTGCTGTACAACAGTCTAGTAAGACGACGAGGCCATTGGTTAATGCAGCAGTCAGTAAAGCGGTGTTACGACTTGTTATAATTTATTTGCATAAAAAGTTACAAATTAAACTTGTTTACATGGACAGACAAAAAATTGCGTAACGTTAACACCAGTTAAAAAATATATGTTATTTTGTGTTTCATTTTAATTTAATTTGATTTATTTTTTATTTTATTAATTTTATTACTTTATTTTTTACTTTTTTGTTTAATTTTTTTTATTTTGTAATAAAAATAATATGAAAGTAAACAAAAAGTGCAAATATAATGCATTTAGCAAGTAAAAAACTCAAATAAACCTACCAAAGGATCTCATTTTTTGGCACACTCTGTAGAGATGCGTTTGCAACTTTGCAATACTGCTTACTACGCGCTGTTGACGCGCAAATATTCCGAGATTTTATTACATCACTCGCCAAATATAGCTTTTCGTCGTTCGTCGTCGATTCAATTACTCAGTTTTTCTGTAGTTTTTTTCTCGTTGTTTATTGACTTTGTTCGCTTTTCGACGTGGGCGTTTTTTTCGACAGTGCCAAGGTCGAGAGCCTGTTTGTCTGCAATTCAGTGACTGAATGAACCAGTGTCGAGATTGATTCGCTCAGCGGTTCTGCTCCTGATTGCGACCGACTTCTTTTATCTTCTTATTTTTTTTCCTTTTTTTCTTATTTTTTTTAGTCTTTTTCATATTAAAGCATAAAGATTTGTTCAACAGTTCTGTTTCTGTTTGCGCCCGAGGTGTGCAATCTTGTTGCTTTGTTTTTTTCTTCTGTCTTTCTCCTCTTTTCCTTACACTTAATGTTTCTTGTTAAGCTTCTTTCCATATTGCTTTTATTTTTTTCGTCTTCTTTTTCTTCTTTTCTAACTTTTTTTATTTCTATTACTGCTCCCTTTTCTTCTGTAGTTGTTTTCAGAAGCTTCTAACTTTCTCTCGGATAACCGTCTGACTTGCTTTTCGCTTTATATCGTATTATTATCTTACAAGAAATATTTCTCTTCTTCTATTTTTTTACATTTTCTTGCAACTGCGTAAGGACTGATTCGCTGAGCAGTTCTGCAGCTGATTGCGACGTGTTTTCGACACACTCCGTGATTGTCAGGATCAGTCGCTGACCCCGCGGCACGAACGCAGACATCGAGGCCTTCCCTTAGACAAGGTCGTTGTAGTAATGCTGAAGAAAAAGGTGAGAGACGCTTAGGAGAAACTCAGTGGCTTAATGAGAAATCTTGTTTGAACTTCTGCACGTTTTCCGTTTTGTTTTAAGACGGTAATGAATACAAAAAGTACGGTATAATTTATTAGTAGGTAATATAACTCTTTAGTTTATAGTACATTATTTAGTGTAAGAGTGACATTGTAGTTGGAGATGATTTTAAAACTGCACAATGTCACTTTTCACCAGTACAAAATTTCAACTCCACCAGTACGCAATGTAATACCATTACACAGCTAGTAAATTTAAGTATAGCTTAAAGTCCATGGTCGAAACAGTTAATTATAAAATTGTTGGTTCACTATTTATCACAGATGTAAATAAACGTTCGATAAAAATATATAAAAAAACGTTAAAAACGTAAAAAATGTGGCAAGAATAAAAAAAAACTTTTAAAACCATCGAATAAAAAAAACGTTGGCCATAATTTGTGCAACCTTTTGCCTAAGCCTAATGCTGTGAGTGCAGTATACCTGGAATCATAGTTTAGATGGAGAGAACTTTATTTAATTTTAATTCAACTGTGTGGTCATAGGACCATAGCATGAAACTAACCAAATATACTAGTTTAAAAACATTTTATTTACTATATTTGGACTAACTAAATAAAGTACATCACTATAACCTATTATTTTTTGTTTCCGAAACCGCTTCTCGAAACTTTTGATGGGATTTTCAATGCACGTTTTTTAAAAAATAAACAAAACGCTGAGCAAAATACACAAAAAAAACGTTAAAAAACGTAAAAACATTGTTACATCTATGCTATTTATAGACTACCAGCGGTACAATACGACCTACAGTTCTGACGAACTTGTTTGCCAGACAACAAGATTATAGAAGGCGTGAGTGACTAAAACACGTTGCTAAAATCGGATCGAGGACTAATGGGGTGTTCACACGATCCAGCAAACGTCCAGTAAACTTCCAGCAAATGTATTCAAAACACACGTTTGCTGGACGTTTGCTTGATCGTGTAAACACTCTATAAGTGGTGGCAGTGGTCGGTTGAAACCCTCCTACGTGGGTGAGTGAGTACTAAATTGGTATCCAGACGATACATAGTGCGATCAGAAAAAAACGCGTTTTGTGGGTGAAACCCAAATCTTTACAAATGTGATAATATGACGTCAGAATTACGTCACCATATTTGGCGTTTCCGTCGATGAATTACCTTATTTATCATCGACATCCTCTGAAAAATGTGTATACTCCCAAACAGTTTCCAGAAAAATACAGAAAAAAACGACAGCGGGTGTTTTCGAACAGAGTCTGTGTATGGTTTACGTATATCAGGGCGCGGCGTAGATGTGGTGCTTGGTTATAAACTAAGGTCAAAGATTGAAGGTCCGTCGTTTTGTGGTTCGTTGTACGATGAATTACATTATATGACGTACACAGGTTTTTCGGCACTTCGTTACAACAAGTCACCAGTATGGCTAATGTTGACGACAGACCCAATTAAAAGTTCTAATTTAGTAAGTAAGTATTGCTAAGTAAGAAAATTTGTACTGCGCACAATGTCAACGGGGAAACCCGCTGAATCTGAGGCGCTGGGGTGGAGTGGGAACTAAGATGGTCTAAAAGTTAGGCGGTAGAAAATGCTTTAAGGTGGCAACGAAAACAACAACATTATGGAAGAGGAATTCCGGATATCTTGTAACGTACAAGAAAGAAGACATAATTTAAGGCAAATATTAAATGTGTTACAGAAACATTTATATCGATAATCTGCATAGTAAAGAGTACGCCCCGCCCTGGTAAGTAGATCGTCTGGACACGGCTTGAATAGAGTACGTCTAACGTTACACTATCTTCATGTCCGGTAGCGGGGTGGCCAAGGGCTAAACAGTGCCCGTGCCCGGCCCCGCGGTCCCCAGTTCTGGGGTCGACCACGGATCAATACCGCCAGACGGACAGACACCATCAACGAGTGAAGACAGATCGGTCCGGCGCAAGGCGACGCGTGCGCGAGCGACTGACAAATTTCGCGGCCAATCTCCTGTCCACTGCCGCTTTAGACGGCCTGGTACAAGAATGAAAATCACTATGACACTGTCTGGCACGCTACCTCGATACGGCCCGGTTCCGTATTGGGGTTCGCGCATGACAATAAAATCGTAATGAAAACGCAACTGAAAGCGATCGCAGTCGACCTCGTTTGAGGCTAGTGATTGCAATCCCGGGATTGAATTTTCAATCCCGGAATCCGGAATTGAGAAATATGTAATGCCGGGATCCCGTTTCGGGATTACGCTTACAGAATAATCGCTGTTTTGGTATGCACAGTAAGCTTATTTCATGCATGAGGATGTAGTAGGCCGACCGTACGGAAAATATTGCGAGTTTAGGGAGTGACTGCGACTGTAAAAACACAAATTACAGTGCACAGAAAGAGTAGTATTTTAACGCGCATCAAACATTTTATTTATTACAAAGCTAGAATTGTTATTTTTGTCATTTAACACTCAAAAAAGTACAATTTTAACGAATTTTTGTAATCCCAAAATCCCGGGATTGGAACGCCGCCAATCCCGGGATTCGGGATTGGCGAAAACGGCCGGGATCCCGGAATTTGGGATCCAGGGATTGCGAACACTATTTGAGGCATAATTATAAAAATACAGATACGAAAAAATCAAGTACGCCTGTGTAAAAAACAAGTAAAGAAAAGTAAACTACGATCGAGCAGAAGTGAAAAATGCAAATACAAACAATGTCGGTTAGGTCAAGTACAAAAATTCGCCGATTACCAAGAGGTGCTAATTTTAAATCAAACTGTAGAAATTGATAAAATAAGCATTTGCCAAAATATACAGTGTTAAAAAAGTCAACAACTTTTGACACGTCCAATTGCAAAACTGTACAGTTGTGTGTATGTAAATAAATTACGTATTTGCTGATTTTTTTTGTTCAAAGTGTTCGTTTCTTTTATTTTTGTGCAAATAAGTGTGATACGTTGCATCGACGAATCACGTTCACGAACCCTGTTTTTGTCGACATTTAGGGGCCTACATTTCGCTATCGGGAAATGTTTATTTGCAAACGTTTCTTCTTTTCTTTTAGCAAAACAACGCAACTGATTTTTTAAGATTAAGTTGAAATGCGGTGTCTTCATAATCATAAACTCTCACAGAACTTTTAATTAGCATGTTAATTACCATAACTCGTCGAGCTGGCTGGATGTCCCGTTTACACGATCGAGCAGACGTCGAGCAATTAGCACGTGTATTTTGAATACATTTGCTCGACGTTTGATCGATGTTTGCTCGATCGTGTAACCGGGGTATTAATGATATTGCCGTGCACTAAGAGGTCATCCATTGGTTGCACCGGGGCGCTTCCGCTGGGAAATTTTGACTACTCCGGCCCTGTTGCGACTTTGAAAATGAACAGAAAGTGACCCCATATTTTTGAGTGGTCAAATGAACAAGATAAAAACTGAGGTTTTTAGAGACGGGCGGCAACTAAAAGCACAAGAACTTTTTTACACCCAGACTCATATCGCTGCCTATGGACAGCAAGTCGTTTCAGCGGTGTACGGCAGACAGGTAATTATGACATAGTAGCTGACGGTGGCATGGCATGACAGCTAGGGCAGTGTGGTGTATACGCACCCACAAGATGAGTATAGCCACAATTTTTCAGCAGCTTGCAAATTACGCATGTGGTTTAGGACGCACGACATTGCAGGCATTAGACCCGTTTTTGGGCTTTTAGTGCATCAGAAATTCATTTGTGATTGAGATTTTGTGCTAACCAGTCTCCGTAGGAGCTTAGAGTACTCTTTCCAGACTCTCTAGCAAATGGGGAAGGACTTGCTGCCTCTTCCTTAGGACCTTTCCTCGCTCTCGGTCTTCGGCCTTGAATTTGGGCCAGTCGAGCCACAGAAATGCACCCCCTAAGACAATTTCGTGGCAACGGTTGCACTGGTGGCTGCTATTTTCGCTGACGTCGATCGCACTAGCAGCGCTCTAAATCTAATTTTCTGGCGGTGGTGGGTGCGACCTTATAGGCCCAACTTGACGCGAGCTAACGAGCCATGCGATTCTCCGTCGGTCAGCAACGAGACAAGCAGCTCTATTTGCAAATATTTGCTATGTGCACGACAGAGCTCGGTGGCCGAGTGGTTAGAGTGTTGGACTCAGGTCAACTTCACCAGAGCGAGAGGTCCTGGGTTCGATTCCTGGACGGACCACTCAAAAATTGCCAGGCCTCAGGACAGTCACGTGGTCACGTGGCCAGCGGGTGACCAGGAAAAACACGATTCACTAGGCCTTCTACTCCGAGCTCATCCAACTGTAGCGGAGCTTTACCCCGGGAACATAGAAATTCTGGCTTGAAAACCGGCGGGGCGCTAGTCCTTCACCAGTCC
>Ga0056128_1009464_pt1 | contig 12230 bp, 7 predicted proteins | sample WorMetLIZISLAND2_FD_71113 | JGI IMG/M metagenome (GOLD analysis project Ga0056128, IMG submission 71113) | Marine gutless worms symbiont microbial communities from Max Planck institute for Marine Microbiology, Germany - Olavius geniculatus... ...
TATAGCTATTAAGCAGTGCAGTAGTATTAAATTTTTTAAGTCTAGCCCAGCATGCTTTCTTTTTAGAAAGCAACTTACGGATATGCTTGGGGTATTTACGCTGGGTGTTGTGTGGCGTAGGACTCTTAGTAGGGACAAAAATGTCAACAGCAATGTAGACCACCTCCAAAAATTTGTTCCAGTATTGGTTAACATCAGCACAATCAGCAAAGATTAACCAGATGCGTTGGCAACTTTGGCTTCGCTGCAGACTCCACGGGGGAGCTAACATCGCTCCCAGTTCTTCTTATTGGCGGGTTGGGGTAATATTTATTTATATCTTTTTCAACGCTTCCTGCATCGTGATTCAACACGCCGCTAAGCCCCGGTACCACTGCGTTGCGTCGTTTGTTTAAAAAGTTGGCGGCAGGAAGTTGCAATGCCGACAGGTGAGATTACGAGTGCTCAAATTTTCAATTCTGCACCTGAATTTCTTTAAGATAAGGTATTTACAGTCTTTCTTTGTTTGGAAGATAATTATCACAAAATAGAACATTTTCTGACATGCCATTATGGGTGGGCGGTGCCCTGCACTGCCCTGTTGCCGCTGTTCTGTCTGATTACTAATTACTATACAGCAGCACCTATGGCCGTGAACTGGCTAGTGTGGACAAATGACCAGGAAAACAACGTTGCTGCGTACATGATTGTGTTCTAGGACTGACCCACGCGAGCGTGTGGGCGGCCGGTTGTTCGTACATGACACTGGCGGTGCCTGCAGACAATCGACCTACAGCACAGATGATTCTGCACTCGTTGCACCATGCCTTCGGACGAGGCTGCGGGGCACTCATCGGAGGCGCCATCATCAATAGCTACGGTAGCCTGATCGTCATTTTGTTTGTTTGTGACTGGTTCTTTTTCCCAAAGTTTTTTTCTTTATCTGCTACGTTTAACGCCGGGTTACAGGTTGGATATCGTTATGCCAGTAAGTAACCAAGATAAGTGTGGGCAGCAGTTATACAGAATCTTAGTCAGCGATTCAGTATTCATTGACGATCAATGCACACACAGTCACCAGTATCTACGACTTTGCTTTTTGATGACATCAAACGTTCATGAACAAACAACTATATGTGGGTTGTGTTAAGGGTTATGGCCAAGTTAGTGATTAGGGTCGGGGGTCTTTACCATGTCGACGTCCAGCAGGGTAGCATTAGTGCGGTGTTACTGTGGTCGGTCGATGTAGGAACACAGGGCACGTTCTTGGCGTATGGCGTGACATGCATCATCGTCTTCGTCGGATACTTCGCTCTTAACTTCTTCTACGTTAGCAAGCAGCCGCTGCCGCCCATGCCCGAGGGCGCGGGACCGGGCCAGACAGAGTCCGTCTACCTGGCGCCACACGGCGTCCCGGGCGGTATTCCGCGCAGTCCTTCCAAGGCTAAGGGTACGTCAACATCGTACAGTTGCACCTTAGTCTCTTGTATACAATACAGAATACGTTTATAATGCGCAGAAACAGAAAATGTTTCTGATGTGCTGTAGCGTCCGTTATGTCTATGTTAAACCCGCACTGTCTGGAGCGAGATGTTAAACGAACTTACACACTGCGACTGACACGTATATAATTCCACACTGGCCGACAATCGGTCGTGTGGCCCACACGGTCGTTCGTTTGGTCACGCTTGACTGCACCCGTGGGTTATACCTCGTTTACACGATCAAGCTGGCTCGACGAGCTGCTATATGTTTAGCTGGACGAGCCAGCTCGATGTTTGCTTGATCGTGTAAACGGGGTATTATCCACATGTTATTCTACTGTAGACAAACCCTAGTGTGGTAAACATGGGCAGTACGAGGCCAGCGTTTATTAAGGTAGTAAAGAACAAACACACAAAAATTTTTAAACAGCATAACAATTTAAACGTGTCAGTAGCGAGAGAGTCAGATCTCTCAGATAGTCAAGCGCTTTATTTCAGGTGTCCCGGACGTTGAAAAGCAGTGGGCTTCGTAGATTAAACAGCCAACTGTACAACGACCGTACCGTGTTATCCCTGTACCGGTGGAAGACACAACTCAGCAGCCGGTTAAATACTGACCGTCTTGATGTCGATCTGACTGAGAGTCGAACGGTTCGAACCAACGATCTGTTTGTCGTAAGTGCGACTATACTGTAACGCTGCCAAGTCACCCGATTCTTGAACTTGCTCTTTGTTCCTTTGGATAACAAAACGTTGTGTTCACATCGACTGACGACTGGCTGCTGCTGTTGCTGCAGGGTTTGGCGGTGATGCTCAATATTACGGCACATCAGGACCGTCGTCAACCAACGGCTACTTGGATGCCACCGGCGCACAGTACGCACAGCCAGACAACTCCTACAACCCTAGTCAGTATAGTATTATACCCTGTAGGTCTGAAAGCGTTTTTGCGACTTTCTGTTAGTAGACAGTAGCAAAGTCGTTGATTTTATCTTGCTTCGTTTTCAGAGGTATTGTAGGTTTTTCGCTGACAACAACTTAAATTTTATTCCTGCAGAAATTTAGTGATGTTTCTTTATGGAGTGAAGACAGAGAACGGCGGAGGTTAAATAGGTGTCAGGAAATTGAAATTTGCAGACATGTAGCTGCAAACTTTTGACAGAAGAGATTATAAGTGCTTAAAATTTAATTTTTGGTCAACATTTTCACAAAATGGAAAATTTTAGTTGCACATCTTTGGAAAACAATTTGGACACAAAAATTTTCTGACGGGCAAACATTTCAGGGGCAATCAATCGCTTTCCTCTTTTTGCCTCATTTCTGCCGCCACTCGACTAGTGGCAGATAAAAACGGGCTATTTTCCATGAGCAAACGATAGAGCGAAGTGAATATCTATTAGTTATTCAGATAATGGTTTTCGGCCCATAAAAATCAGCACTACTTCATCGGATGTCAGTGCAGAAATGCGTTGTCGTATGTATGATAGACATGTACCGCGGTGGTGGAGGCATACCGCGGGATAGTGAGTACGGCTACTCGAAAGACTTCCGGTGTCCACCAGTAGGGCATTTCCAGCTCAACACTCCGCTAGCGACCAGTGGAAAAACTGCCTCCACTCCTTCACCTGATGACGTCACTGATCTGGCTGTCCTTCGACGCAAGTTTCGAGTAAGTTTTTTTACTTATCTTTTTATTTGTTATTTGTCGGTTTTTTACCGCAACAATATCCAAAAGTTTACTTTTGAGTGCCGACCTAACCTGGAGTAAAATTGCAAAAATGGGCTTATTAGATGAAAACCCCTTGTGTGTTGTTTTGAAGTTTTTTAACATTTTTGTACATTAGCAAACCGTAAGAATAGCTAAAAGCAACTGCACATCACAGGATATCGTTTTTTGTCGCGTGTGTGTTGCTGCAACGTGGTGCAAATGGCGACGTTTTTCAGTACAACTCGCATTTTAATTTTCATTTATTTTTCAGTGCGCTTTTTCAGTTTTTTCCAATTTTTGCCACAGCTTTGTTTGTTTTACGTCTTTTGTAGTCAAGGTAAGTTTAAGTGTTCTACTAAATGCGTCGGCTGTCTTACTGAAAGATTTCTAGCACGTTTGTCGTTCGGGTTTGTTGCAGGCGTTCGACGAGGCGACGCAAGACGTGGCAGCGCTCAACACCAAGCTGCGCACCGCTGGTTCACAGCGCCTCGTTTTGAGCTCAGCGCCTCGCCCTCAGACCGAGGCCGTGACGACGCAGCCGTTCAACCGTGACGGACTCGTCTTCGAGGAACAGTCACCTGACGGATGGCTTTACTGATTACCTACCGCCCTCGCCCCTCAACCCTCTCTCTCCTCTAGCAATTTGATCAGTGCGTCAAGGGTCAAACGAGTTGCAAACCTAGGTCGGTCACGTGATTTCTAGGCGTCGAGTTCTAGCTGATGACGTAACTCATGGGTAGAGTGGGGTCTATGTTGGTAGTTAGCTGCGATTGTCACAGTCCGTTTCCCGTTGACATTCTGTGCCATACATATTTACTTACTTATTTACTTACTTAAACTTTTAGTGGTGTAGCTATTTTTTGTTGTGCATGGGTCTAAAAATGGTGTCATTGTTCAAAAGCGATTGTTTTTGGTGGTTTAAATGCCATAGAACTAAAGAATGCGTAAGATCTCGGTTTTCTGCTTGAGCTCTTCTCTACGAGGCTTCCCCGCTTTAAATTTTCAAAACACGCCGGAAAGATGCAGGATAAGGCCTTTTATGAGAAATACTAGTGTAAATGCTAGCAACCACATTTTTGTGCAGTCTGCATTGAGCTATTGAAAAAATACATTGTTTACAGCGTAGAACACAAGTTACTTTACCAGTACAAGCAAAGAGAGGCCTAGAATTATCTACAAGGAGCTCGAACCTGAAATTACAGTTCTCACATGTCTATATTTCTACCTTAACCATTGATTGCTTTAAGCGGGGAATCAACTTCTGAGCTGGGGCCGTGCTTTGGAACAATCTCTTAATGGTTTTGCGAAGTAGAATTTTTCATTAAATTACCCACCACGTAATCGCAGGTTGGTCGGTCAGCAAAGCAATATTTTGTTTACGAGTTTTGCAATATCTATAACACCTATGCTATTCTGCTGCATTCATTATGCTTAAATGCATCCACAGCGGCGTCGATCCCTTGGAGGTGAGGGGGCGAGAAGGTAATCCCTCAATAGAAAACAAAAAGCCCAGCTGTCGCTAGGATAGCCGACCGTACTGATTGTCAGTGACCTATAAGGTCATCCAAGGTCGATGATTTTCATTTTATTTGAAAGCCAATATGCGACTTTCTATCAATGATCAGTAGCAACCTAGGCTTTATCTTGCACAGTTTAGCCACAGTTCATCCGTGACGGACAGACAGACAGACAGACGGACGACAACCATAACAACAACTCGACCGTTACTTAAGTACGATCGGCTAAAACCGTGGTGAAATGTGAGTATTTGCCTCCGGATAAAATTTCGCTTTTTCTTATTTGATCCACCCGTTTCCCTCCCCCAAATAAATTTGTATCTACGCTGCTGCTTACCTACGCGTTACTGAATACACCAAGTTTTTTACTAAATTAAGTGCAGTTGCTGTTGCTGAATATTGAATTTTACGCCAAGAATATAGCAGTGCAATATTATGACCAATGACAAGACCACGACCAAGACCGATACCAAGGCAAGTCTGCGACCAGTTTTATCATAAGACCACGGTCTCGGACCCAAAGATTGCCACTGTATAAAAGCAATTGGGATAACTATCGATATGAATGCTGATGTTATGCGTAGTCTATACCGTACGTAAATATATAGTAAATACTAGTCAATTATTATTGCAGTATTGCCACACACATACGGAGTGCCTGGCGAACGGTGTTCGAATGCGTAGCTTTCATCGGTACAATAGCGTGTTGTTTTCGAGTATTGTGCGGTAATACTGATTATTTTAGCTTAGTTAAACTACGTACGTACTCACTTACTTACTTACTTATTAGACTCGCGGTGGCGCAGTTTGAATCGGATTTGCTCAGTAACCGCCGTTCTCTAGATTTTGATCGATTTCGCGACTAGTTTTCTTAGTAGCGATAACTAGTGATGAGTGATGGCGTCATTCCGCTGCGATCGAATAGTTACTTACTGTTTTTCTACAGCTGATGTGCGCTGCACGCGTTATCGTTCAAAACGAGTTTATTGCTTAGGCGTAGCTAGGGTAGGGCACTGGGGTGGGGCGGCAATAGCCCCCAAGAATCCAAAATTGACATAGCACCAAAACCCGACTCGGATTTGTCTTTAACTGTATCGTCCACCCCATACGCATATATTCATTTGTACTGCACGTAAACGACTAAAATGTTGCCATTAGATGCATTTTGAGAGCCCGAAGTGCGTAAAAATGCGTTTACGGTCGCGTCGTCGTCCTAGACCTCGCTCGGTGAGTTTACATTGCTCTTGCAGACCCTCATAACCAGATTTTAAAGTAGAGGAAAAAGCGAAAAAGTGAAAAAAAACGTAAAGGAAAAGCGGGAAAAGAAAGCAAGGGGAGGGAGGAGTCTCAGGAGTGCCCCCAAGACAATGTCTGGCTACGCCTGTGGTTTTTTGATCAGCTCAGTATAAAAGTTTTTAATATTTGCGAGATTACGGTGGTCCACCTGGGCTTCGTGGTTATATCTTTGTATTGAGCTACCTTAGCAAAATAAAACGACCAAATATAACGACCAATTTGAGACAAAAATCAAATGTTAAACGTTTGTTGCATTTATTTAGGTGTTATCATTACCGTTTTTTGGTGAATGAAGATGTATTTTTCACTTAAGGGTCATTGACGTGTAGCGTAAGATGAAGTGGGGTCATAAAATCTTCTCTCGGTTCCACTCATGAATGGCAGCGAATGAAACTGGTGGTTTAAACACCAGTCTATTTTAGCTACGGCTGCCATCAACGCTACCGTGTTTTTGTGTCCTTGTGGTGTTGTGGTGTTGTGCGTTGCTGGCAGATAATAAATGGTGGTAGCTTTCGTGGTAGCGTTAGTTCTTGAAACAATAATTAAGACCGGGTAGACAGGAGTATATAGGCTTACGAGCGTATAAGAATGCTCCGTTCACACTTTACTATTATCAGTGCCGATATTTCATGACATAGTTCGTCTTTTTAATTCTCACCACATTGTCTGCAGTGTTATAACCGTCCCCATGATCTCACTTTATTCAAGCGGGACGATTGAAACGCGTCTCGCGTCTGTTTATAACATGCATGTTTCACGCGGAACACACCGTCGATTATGGTCATGAAATAAGCACTTTCTGATGCGTTCTAGAGTGCATTATGTTTTGCTGCACTTGCGCAGTACACTCTAGAGTGGTAAAACATAGGCCTATACTTACTATCGTTGTCATTATTGTTGTTTTTATATTGTTATTTGTGTTATAAATTCTAAATTTTTTCGCAATCGTAAGTTCTTCGATATATAGCTTAGTTTACTTTAGCTTTGTTATTTTTCACCTCGTGTTTCTTGGACTGGGTCGGCCGTCAATTAAATAACATAACATTTTTGACAGTTTAAAGGTTTCCGTTGCATTGTTTAAGTGTACTTGAAAACATTGGCCCTTTTGAGAACACAAAGGAGGCCTCTTATTATTTATGTTACTTTTGATCTGCCGTTGCCGGTGCTTTGTGTTAATATTAACGTAACCTATGTTGTGATTTTGCAATATCGTTCGAATATTATATGTGGATTTAATATTGAATGTTTTGTACCGTATATATATATACATATATATATATATACCGGGTGGCGCAAAAAACGTCCTGAACATTTTCATGCATTATTCAGCCGAATGGTCGAAATGAATCAGCTCAAAAGCATTTATGTAATGAGCAAACGTCAACGAATATGTGTAGAAATTTTCGCCTAAAACACTTCGATATTAGCCGCGATACAAACAAAATAGCGTTACACGCCATTAAGCAATTTTTGCAAGCGGTTCGTCATTTGCGTTGCCGCTCGTACGCAGGCTATGCCAAAACGTCACAGTAGGCCGGATCATCAGTCAGCTGATCAGCAGAAAAAGTGCTGAATAGGTCTTCCATTCTCTTTTGCCACTACTGCTAGACGTGTTTCCCACTGCCATACGGCTTTTCTGATTGCAGACGTCTGAGGCGACATCATGCCATTTGTCTGAGATAAAATTCTGAAGATCTTTGAGTTCGCAAATGGTTCACGCCTTTCTTCGCAGACAAGTTGTTGCAAGGTATCCCAAACTAAATAATGTAGTAGACTGAAATCTGTTAAATGCGGTTTCCATTCCTGTAAGCTGACAAAATTGGGCGTGTTGTGTTGAAAAAAATTTTGAGTTGCTTTGATGCGGTGTGATGGAAAGTTGTCTTTACATAATGAAATTTTTAACTCGCCTTACGTCAATAAGCGACATTCAGTGATGTCATAAGTGAGGTCAGTGAAATTTATAAGTAAGTAAAAGTACATATTGGTCTACACATATACAAAAGGAAATTTATCTCCGTGAAGTATACGCGCCGTTATAGTTATGCAAAGTTCGGGACGTTTTTAGCGCCACCCGGCATACAGAGTAGGCCAAAAAATGGCAGCATTTTTTGTACGCTTCATAACTTCGCCAAATATCAACCGATTTCCAAAATTCTTTCATTGTCAGAATCAGGAGACAATTTGCAATAAAATTGTCACTATAAATTTCACTACCCCAAAGTGTGTTACTACACTACCTTGTGAAATATCAGTGTCTTAAGAATAACAATTAAAAACAAGACGACTTTTGTAACAACAAATTTTAAGAAATTAACGATAGAAACAACGTGTTTGTTGTCTCAGTTATTGTCTTAAAATCACATCTCACAGTTTTCACATCAAATGTTCAACGTATCTGCCTTGCTGCTGGACGACGCACCCAAGCCGGCGACGCCACTGATCAATGGTGCGATCAACCAAACGCTGTGGCAGTTTGCCCCGCTCAGTGACAATCACCTGCTTCAGCTGGTTGACTGACGTGAATTGTCAGCACCGATAGGCAGCCTGTTGAAGAATATCCCAAACTACATAATGGACCGGATTTAAGTCGGGGGTTGTTTGCGGCCACATGCCAGGCTCGATCAAACTGGTTAATGGCGTCGCCGGCTTGAGTGCGTCATCTGACATCTCACGAGGTAGTGTAGCGACACACTTGAGGTGTGGTGGGATCTATAGCGACCGTTTCATTACAAATTGTCTCCTGATTCCCACAGTAAAAGAATTTTAAAAATCGGTTAATATTTGGTAAAGTTATGAGGTGTACAATAAATGGTGCCATTTTTGGCCCACCCTGTATATATTGCAGAGGACGGTGCGTAGCGTATGCTGACTCGAGCTGCATAATCAAAACGTATTAATGTACATAAACTTTTTAGTATCAGCGATAGAAATGTGTCTGCATGTCTATGTTATATAGGAATCATAGACGTGGCCGGAAAGAAGAATTTGCAGAGCACCAAAAACCGAATCGAATCGAATTTGTCCTTACCGGCATCACCCAACTCTAGCAGTCATTTGCATTGCACGTGAAGGACTAAAAAGTTTGACAGGAGACGCGTTTCTAGAGGGGGCGACTGAAAATGCAAGTACGGAAAGGGGAACAGAGGTTTATCTTCAGCAGTGAAAGACGATACAGAAACAAGTAATTCAGAGACGATGCAGAAACAACTTGCTTGCCACTTTTGCCATCCAGTAATTATCTAAAGCGCTTTAACACATCTTGGCACATTTTGGCCATGTCATGAGATTAAAAAACCGCTGCCACAGAGATTTCTTGACTATGTTCGAAGAAGCTGGTTAATGAAAACAAGTGTTAGGCCAACACGATTTGTTTATCTACATGAGCTATGATCGATTATATTGTAACTCTAGTTGCGCTCTGCTAACTAGTAACTACTGATCAATAAACGAGTATGATAACGATGATGTAAGTGGACGTATTCAGGGAACAAATAATGGTGTAGAGAGTTTTCACAACATTTTAGACGATTGATTCTACAATTAGACACAAAACAACTGCAGATTTTGTTTAGCAGTTTTAATGTTGTTTGACAAGCACTGATTGTTTCATTGTAATTTCCACACAAATATTTAAATGCAGATTTGTATTTGCATTGTCCATCCTTGCATTTTCCAGTACTTGCATTTTCAGCGCTTTCTTTTAGAGCCCAAAATGCGTAATAAATACGTTTTCGGCCGGGCCCGCTCTGCGGACCCCACTGGATTTTTTTCAGGGAGAGAGATAAGAAGGACTAGAAAAGGAAAGGGGAAGGAAAAGAAAGAAAAGGAGAAAGTGGGTGAGGGAAAAGAGGGACTCAGGAGTGTTCCAAATCTACGTTTGTGTACCGATTGGCTATAGCGTCAATGTTACTCAGTATAGACGTGATATTCGACGAAACGAAGTATATTATAATGTGTATGTTAAACCACTGTCTGAAGTGCTATAACACTAGAGATAGCCAGTAAGACCGTGGAATGAATAGCTGTTGATGTCACTTAGTGTTGTTTGCTGACCAGTGATTTCTGTTGTGTTAGAGATGTGTCGATGTATAAGTTTTTTTGCTATTTTATTCAGAGTTGTATATCGGTTTGGTTTGAGAGCGAAGGCGAGCCGATCGCGAACTTATTTCGTCAACTGCAAACGTGGGCGCCCATAGGCAGATCGAAAGGGGTGCGTTCTAAGCTTCCTAATTTTTATTCCAAAATTTTTATACGTTTGTGCGTTGCAATAACGAGTACGCGTTCTACACTATAAAATCATGTCAACCCAGTGCTGTAGTGCTGCGCAATTTTAACCCTGACCTTTGACCTTTTGAACCAAAAATTAGCTCACAGATTACTTCTGCTCAGTGGAACGTATACACTAATTTCGGTTATTCCACTACGCCTTTTATTTTACGACATTGAAGCGCGTATGGGACAGACAGGCAAACGGAAAGACGGGCAAGACACGACCGTCAATATTGCGGCCTATTAGGACGCCCGGACAACAGTTACTGTTTGTGTTTAGTAATTATAGCTATTTTACGCTGTCAGTTTGCGTGGAATACAACAGCAGTTTTTGGTTCTTCACACGGGAACAAATTATACCCTAGAGGCTGGAACTAACGCCTCAGCGTCCTTACAATAAATCCCGAAGACGCCCAGGATTGCAGATAGCTAACGGGGAAGGCGTGATGTTATGAACTAAAAATAGCCTGTAATATATCGTATTGTGTGACGAGCGTTATTTGCTTTTTACATGTATTGTCTTCAGTGTTTTAGAGAGACAAAAAGCATATTGTTGTCGTAACTGTTTTGTTAACGGGAGGACCTGCAGAGCCATGTGGCCATAGTATGAGCAGAATTGAATGAAAACGCAAAAATAAGGCCGTGGTTACATGTAAAAAGAAGACATTTTTAACAGTATTTCACAAATGTTTTCGCTTTATTTTGTATGTGTGTAACCACGGCCTGGGTTTCGTGATCATACGAAATTCTGTAAGAGCTGAGACATCTACGAATAGTTATTTTCATTTTGTATTCTAGCAATACCACGTGATAGCATTGAATCGATGCATTTTCATTTTATTTGTCTAATTATTCGCTTATTTATTTAATTTGTGCGATATATTAACCGGTTGGTATTTACGAAACTTTCTCGAGGGGTAATACTGAGCTGCAGTAATTTGTATACCGATTTTTTTAATAGATTGTCTAAATGTTTGTGATAACTTTCCATCTGGATATAAGCTCACGTCGTTTAAAAATAAATTTATTGATGCGCGTCGTAGGTTCCTTACACGAAAAAAATATGATTCAAATGCTTACATAAATCGTAAAATTTTTCGAATGCAAACAAAAGACCGCGTTTACCTTTTGTTTGCTGATGTTAACTTTGCGCGAAACTTCGCTTCGGTTCTCACATTGCGTATTGTCCACGTTTCTGCAGGGCGGCGAACGAAGTTAAATGCCGTCGTCACGACTGTGCTCTAGTTACGAGAGTCGTTCGATAAATAACTTAACTAACCAGTGCCATTCTGTTAGTTTTCTAAATATTAAAAATCCTAAATATACGTTTTGTAAGGAATTTAATTCTGAGCTGCAGCTGTGAGTTTTATTACGATGACGTCACTATGACGTCATTTAATATCATTTAATACGACGACATTCCCACTGAAATCCTCTCGTAACGAACAGCGTGCCGTTATTGTTTTTGTTAGTAAGCAACCAAACTCAATGCAAATTAGATTCATTTTGAGATGCATTCCGTATATGGCAACAAGTATTTTACGAAGCGAACAGCATACTTCTGGCGTATGAAAATGCTAGGTAGGCCTAAGCACAAATTTGCATCATATACTGAGGTGCAATCAGACGTTCTTCAGAGACGTGGACAGCAGCCAACATCGTTCTTTGCATTGGGCATTCAAAAGCTTGTCGACAGATTGGACAAATGTTTAAGCAAACTTTAACAAGTACGTTAAAAAAACAATACAGTAATTTTTACTCCTCGCGCGCTACGTTCCTAACGTAGCGAAGAGGAGTATATAAGATCAGTGTAATATTGAGCACCGACCGACGACCGACCTCTGTTCTTGGAGGAGTCTTCCTGGAAAAACTTCCAACGGCCATATCTCCATAACGGTGCTAGATAGACGCATGGTCACTATGGACCACCGATAGGAAGTCGACCCCCGGGAGTCGAATGGTCACGTGACCGATGAC
>Ga0056128_1009467_pt1 | contig 12228 bp, 7 predicted proteins | sample WorMetLIZISLAND2_FD_71113 | JGI IMG/M metagenome (GOLD analysis project Ga0056128, IMG submission 71113) | Marine gutless worms symbiont microbial communities from Max Planck institute for Marine Microbiology, Germany - Olavius geniculatus... ...
TAGTACTGACCATCATGCAAAATTTCAAGCCGGTCGGCCCACGCATCTCGGAGATCTCATGCTCGGAAAAAAAACATCATGCGTAAAACATAAGTCCTTCCGAAAACTATCGTTTTCGGGCGGACTAAAAAACCAGAAATGCCACCACCAGATGCAGCTTCCAAAAATGTGTTTGCAACCCTGAATCCACTGCAGGAGCTTATACAGCACTCGCCAGGTTCCCTAGCTGAATTAACAGAGGACTGCTTCATAGCCAAAAAACAAAGTCAAACCCCTGTTTAGGAGTCTGGACACAAGTACGCAAGACTCAGAACTACTGTGGAGCAGAAATAAACACAATCTAACTCAACAAAAACTTAAAGCAACAAGCAAAGTATATGAGGAAGCAGGAACAATGAAACATGTTTCTATCACATGCTGTAAGTTAACGTTGAACAATACCCAAAGGCAAACCACAGGCTAATGGTTACAAGACCAATCCTCTCTACTACTATTCCCTAACTTGGATTAAATAATTCTAACCCAACACAGTTCAAAATGTATTAACATTCTAAATTAAAAACCTAAAATTATTTTTAAAAAACAAATTTTAAGCAAAGAATTATTAATCCAACATCCACAAGTTGTGCTACTAGATCGAAACCGTTACCTTTCGGAAGTGAAGTTCATCGCCGACACAACAACGTCATCCATGGTCTGGACAAGGACCGGCATCTTACGACATCCGGGTGACTTGAGAATCTTATGCAGCATCTGCAGGGTTTCTTGCAGAATGTTCGGTGGGCACATGTCGATCTTTGTCACTACGACAAACACCGGTACACCCAGAGCCAGAGCTAAACCAAGATGTTCTTTTGTCATACCAACGACACCGGCGTTTGCTCCTATCTGCAAATCAACCACAATAACCAGACAGCTGCAGTAAACATTTAGAACTTGACACATGGCTGATAGTCAAATATCTTACCTACTGTTTGCCTATCTCTGTCTGTCAGCCGACTCAGCCCCCTCTAGCGCCTTCTCTGTTGCACGGTCGCGGACACCGACCACAGCGTTTGAGTCCTTGGGCCTTAGGTACATGCCCTCCACCTCCCTCCGTGAGCTGCCTAATGGGTTGGGGTTATGTTTTGGGGATCTCCTTTCCCTGCTGATTCTGCCAAGCCCATCAGCTTAGCACACCACGTAGTGCTTCATGTCAGAAAACTCCCGCCCATAGCACGGGGTGTTTCTAATCATTATAATGTGTTAAAAATCCAGAGATTCCACAGCTGTGCGGAGGCTTTGAAAGTGTAACACGGTGTTTAGTATGCCTTAGTGCCATGATTTTAGTAAATTTAATGTTTAGCATGCGTAGCATTTTGTTGTCAATAAATCTATGTATGGTTTTCCCTGCTTCATGTGTACACATTTCACTGGCAGGCCTGCTGACATAACAAAGAAAAAAAACAGTATGAAAACTAACAGCTGGAATAAAAGACAATTTACCCCAAATTTTAACTTTAGGTATGTAAGCCTATAGATAATAAAAACTAATAATACTCTGAAGTAAGCAAACAAAATGTAAAACAAAAACAAATAAAGAAGCACAAACACTAAACAAATTCAAAAAAACTAGAAATTTGGAGCAAAGCGAAATGTAAGTCCGCCCGGCGACGTAAGTCCGACTGGGGGAAAATTCAGAGGGGGGGGTCGAAATTCCCACGGTAGCAGTCATGTGGCAACAACTCAAATGCATTAGCATAAGCAAAACGTGCAAAGTTGACTTAGGGTAGGTCAATATGCACGCCTATAAGTTTTTTGTTAGTGAACCAAATTTCATGAATTTTTTTTTTGTTCAACGTGGGATGAATTGCTGTTGATAACGCCATTTACCGCTTGTCGATATCTCTATGCATTTTAAAAATAATCGCGGCCAAAGTTGAAAGTTGTCCTAAATCGCACTGAATTTTGGACATTTTTTTGACTCCCGAATTTTAAGGTGGCAGCGCCCCCCAAAAGTCGTACAAGCGTTATCACCCCTTCCTAAAGTAATGACAGGTGGCAAAGTTTCATAAAGCTACAGCTCCCACTACTGCCAAAGTTATAGGCGCACATTTACTAAATTTTAAGCCAATTTTTGACCCCCTTTGAAAAAAATTGTAAGGGGGACCCCATCCCCTAGCTATACTTAACCATTCTCTAGCGCGTGTAAAAATTTGGGGGCTCAGCACCGCCAGGGGCCAAAATATAGTCTCCCAAAAAGTTGATTTGTGTGGGTATGATTACATCTCAAGTTCTCCGAAATTTCTGGACCAAAGTTCACCAGACTTTTTTCGCTAAATGCAGAAAGAATTGCGGTAGATCACATACTTGTCCAATTTTGAATATCTTCATTCCTGCTGGAGATATCTGCCATTGATGATCGAACATTAAAGTCGACCAAAATCGGGCCAAATTTTGCATGTTTTTGGCCCCTGAATTTTTTTTAGGGGAAAGCCACCCAAAATTTTGGACCGGCATTATAAAATTTGGCCTATTACTAATCAGCGTGCAAAATTTCGCACCGATTAGCCGACGCATCTCGAAAATCTCGCATTGAAATTTTTAAAAAACTAGAAATTCGGGGAAAAGCCCGACGTGAGTCAAACCAGTGCCCTAAGTCCAAATGGGGAGAAATTCAGGGGGTGAAATTTCTTCACCATCTAAGTTACGTGGCCCGAACTCAAATGCATACGCAGAACGCGCAGTATCGACTTATGGTAGGTAGACATTAGCCAACTAAACGTTGTCGTTAGTGGACCAAAGTTCATCAAATTTTTTTGTTCAACACGGGAGGGACGGTAGTTTATAACGCCATTTACTCCTTGTCAATTTCTCCATCTGTTCCAGAAATATTCGTGTTCAAACTTGAAAGTTGTCCTAAATCGCACCGAATTTTGGATGTTTTTCGCTATCCCAAATTTTAAGGGGGCGGTGCCCCCAAAAAGTTGTACACATGTTATCAGCCCAACTTGGCACTACATCATGTGGCAAAGTTTCATAGGCTACTCCCTTTTGCTTTAAAGTTATTGTGGCCAATTCGCTAAAATTTAAGCCAATTTTGGACTTCCCTTTGAAAAAAATTCGTAAGGGAGACCCCCGTCTCCGCTAGGGGGTGCGCTAATAAGACTTGGCCATTCTCTAAAACGTGTGCCAGTTTGGGGGTGCAGTTCCCCTTAGTGGCCGAATTATGGTCTTCCGAAAAAGTCAATTTGAAAAAAGTATGATTCCACCCTTAGATCTCCGGAATTGGTGAACCAAAGTTCACCGCACATTTTTCGCATAAAGCGGGAAGAATTACGGTCAACCGAGTACTTGACTAATTTTGAATATCTTCATCTCTTCCGGAGATATTCGCCGTCAAACTTTGAAGTCATTCGTAAACGAGCTAAAGTTTGCATGTTTTTGGCCCCTAAAATTTTTTGAGGGAGGGCCCCCCAAAATTTTGGACCAGCATTATAAAATTTGGCCTACTGCTGATCACCGTGCAGAACTTAACGCCGACGCATCTTAGAGATCTCCCACTGAACAAAAGAAATTTTTTTTTAAACATCTCGAGTAAAACATAAGCCCGCTCCGAAAGCTATCGCTTCCGGGCGGACAAAAAAGACATGACAAAACCAAACGAATCTTACAATTCTTACCATCAGCATACTGAAGTCTGGTGCATGACCTGTCATTCCAAACACAGTAGTTTTGAGATATTTCTCGTGACCAGCCAGGTCGATAAATGTCACAACCTACAAAATGGCATGGATAAATTAAACAAATGTCCATGCGCAATATACGTCTATCATAGTTGAAAGGTAAAAACTTAATACCTACCACAAAACCACAGTACGTACTGGACAACAGGCATAACATACTAGTTTGCAGGCACTGTTCGTTTGAAAACACTATCAATAACCAAACACGCATTAATTTGCCACAACACAACAAAAATACTGCTGAACTACAAACATGATGTACATCATGTCTCCAAAAAAACAAGAAATTTTAGCTAATGCTCACAAGACGCGCGAAAGCCTATAGCAGTTGCGGTTCAGTAGTTTAGCTGAAAATTGGGGTGTTCACGCTAAGTTAATATACAGATACCAAATTTTCTATCTGGATCGCACAATGACAGTTCCGCGGCACCACCTTGTGAATGATATAGACTTGTGTCGCAGCCTGAAATCGCCAAAAAAATCCATAAAACCCCCTATTTTGGCGTTCAAGGTCATTCAAGGTCATCGAATTTGGCGCCAATCAGGAGCCAGTGTACAACTTCCTATTAGTGACTAATAGTAACCGAGGCCCTATCTCGCACTGTTACTGAGATACAGTGACTTATTGGCCAACAATCACACATTTTGCCCACCCCCCTCTCATTTAGCGCCCTTATTCGGGAAGACCCCCTTCGAATTTATGGAAAAGCTTTACGGTTCCTGAAACTAGAGTCTTCCAGGCAGCCAACGGTAAAGATTTGGCGATTCTAGCTTGCACCGCTTTTGACTGATCCATCCATGTGACAGACGGACAGAATTGCGATGAAAGCAGTAGCTGCTTTTGCGCGTAAAAACCGGGGCCACTTTTATTTTTTGAATAACTCCGTGAAACATTGGACGACTTTGATAATTTTTGGCATGCAACATTATGAAGAAACTCAGCAAAATTGACTGTAGTTTAGCCCATCTCACGTTAGTATTGTCACTACACTACCTTGTGAAATGCAGAAGTCAGTTTAGCCATTTACAACAATGAATTCATACTGTGTAGTGCATTGTGTCGGCTTAGAAAATCACTAAGACCACAAAATCATCGAAAATTTGTTACCTTTTTAACATGAATGATATTCATTTCAATACTGTACGTCGACGAACTGAAATGATGCATTAACAGCTTGGAGTCGCGCATTATTGAACGTGCTGTTGGCGAAAGTCATCAACGTCCAACGCATGCGTTGTCTGGAGGAGGACATTTTTAGCACACGCTGCAATAAAAATGATGTGATATAGCACGTATGATTTTTCGAAAGATAATAACTGTTACTTGTGTTCGTCGCTATTTAGGTGATCATTTTTAAGCTGATGCATGTGCTACCCAGTATGAATTCATTGTTGTAAATGGCCAAACTATAACTTCTGCACATCACATGGTAGTGTAGCGACAGGACTGAGGTGAGGTAGGCTAAACTACAGTCATTTACGTCATGCTTTTTCATTATGTTACATGCCAAAGATTATCAAAATCGGCTAATATTTCACGAAGTTATTCAAAAAAAAGTGGTCCCAGTTTTCTTGAGACACGATGTAATACGCTGCCAAAGACGTCAACAAATTATGCGGAAAAAACATAGTTTAGTAACTGAGATGCTCACAGACCTTAACAGGGTTGAGAAATGAGGGCAAATACCCAAAAATCCTACCTAAACCCAGCAAAAAACTTTAAAAAGCCCATCTCAAACTTAAATCTAATTTTAGCTTCTTGTTCCACTAATAATGAAATATTTTATTATGGCTAAGTTCTTAAGGCACTGTAAAATACAAATATGCAAGTATTGATATATTTGACACAAACAGAAACTCATATGAGTCAACCACCTAAAAAACCGGTACAAATCCGAAGACCCATCAAGTTGGGCCTTTTCACAAAAACTGCTTTAACTTTTTAAAAATCCTGAAACCCAGTTGATAAAACTCACTTGGTTTTAGGTATTTTTTTAGAAGAAACAGAGATTTTTTTGCAGCCATGGACCTTAAAGCCATTATGCTCACACAATGCAGCAATCCATAGGAACCAGGCGTAACCTTAAGCATCAGCAGCAGTAGTACATCAACCTTGCTAGCTTTCTCACAGATCTTGACCCAGTCCAGGTTCCCATGCTCGGACTTGTTCACTATAACACCGCGGCTGTCAAAGCCCAGGATGTCGTTGCCGACACTGCTCGTTCGCCCGGACTCCATCTCATGCTTGTGTCGGAACAGTTTCTGACGTGCGTAGCCCCGGCCGTTGTCTAGCTCCGCATGTGTCAACACACCAAGCAGTGTGCTCTTACCCGCGTCGACATTTCCGACAACCGCAACCCTGCAGTAACATCAACACGATAATATGACTTAAAGAAAATTTGAAAATAAACAGGCTATGATCAAACTTGACCATGTGTCCCCTACAGCAAAGGTAAACAAACTTGAGGCGTATAGCCTGAGACCACTTCTTTTCCAGAAAAAAAACCTGGATGCGGGTTTTGGTGATAAAATATGTAGCCTTATCATCCATTGCTTTATAAAAGTAATCCACTCCATTTTTTGTTTAACTGGTTCTGGTGATCCATTTTCTGGAATGCATGTTGCATTATGTTACTCCAAATAAGGCAAGACCAAACCACAAAAGTCCCAAAAGTAAACGTATGCGAATTACAAGGGCAAACTTGCCCAACCCAACCAACAAATACATAGCACTGAAAAGAAATGACGCAATCAGTTTTAAATGAAGAAGGCTGATAAAGTACTGCTAGTCTAAAGGGGATGTCAGACAAACGACAAAATTGGCCGATTTTATCTGCCGACAAAATTGCTCGACAAAAATCTGTCATGTCATGCAAAAATCGCCTGATTCTGTCGGCCAAGATAGAGCATGTTCTATCTTCGACGATTTTGTCGGTCGAATTTTTGTATATTGGACAACGAATTTTGTTTATGTTGCCATGGTGATTGTTTACAATGGAAGATGAATATTTATTTTAGTTACTTATTGTGTTTGTTATTTATTTTCGTTTATTAGATGCAGAAAAAAAGTGATGCAAGTATTATTTTGCGATCTGCCATTCGGCTGTTGTGCTAGCTGTTATCGTACGAAGTAGCAGACGAAAATATCGGCCGTGTGTCATGGTTCACTGCTTTTGTCGGCCGATTTTGTCGGGCAACTAAACCACGCCCACAAAAGTCAGCCGACTTTGTCGTTCATCTGACATCCCCTTAAGTAACATAAAACAAAAATCAAAATATTGGGCACCGAGTTGAGAGACACACTGCTGCCACTGTCATGTAAGGAAGACAGGACTGATCTAGGCTCACAGTTGACTTTAATGCAGATAGCTGCAGTCAAGCAGGCCTTATGTCAGCACATCATGGACAGGCCCATCGAGAGCCACAGCGGGGCTGGGGAAAAACATTCCTGTGGGGCCCCTCTGGGGATATTTTTAAAAAATTTTTCTTTTTAAAATGGTGCATTCTGGTGTACTTTATATTTTTTGTGCAACGGTGAAGTGCCCAAATGTCGCGGGGCCTGGGGTAGCTTACCTGGAACCCCCTCTACCCCACCCTCTCAACGGGCCTGATCATGGACTATAAGCAGTATAATACAATAACTACTGTACGAGGGTCATCCCAAGTTTTCGGCCTCGACATATTAGACAACAATATTTTCCACAATCTATATATCAGTGAAACGTACATCCTTTACAAACTCTAATGAATCGGTTGCAGGTATGACGTCATGATTGTAATTTATGACGTCACAGAGCATTAAATAGAACCAATTTCTAATGTCCACGAAAAAGGCTCGAGTCATTCATCATCATGGATAGGGGACACCATCATTATGAGATTTCAGATTTCAAAACAGATAACAGTCACTGGGGGTAAGGTCGTTGCCGTGTGCAGAGTGGTCTTGGTGTAGAAAGTCATAGTCATGAACAGCCAGCTGGGTAATTTTAGACTTTGGACTGGACTGCAGTGCTGAAATTTGGGGAAATTGTGCAGGGCTTGCCCCTGGGCCCCTCCCAGCCCCCTGCCCATCAGGGGCCCATGTAATTAGTCACAAATTCTGACTAGCCTTTCAATAACACAACTGATAAAATTAACAGTTAAATTTTTAATAATTTTTTGTGATATTATCAGCTATTGGCATTGCGTCGTATTTTCGCTAAAGTGCTTTGATTTGCAGCTACCACAAATTAGGCTATAGTACATTCACAGACCCAAATAAAAAAATTCATAAACACAGATGTCAGGGCTTTCGTAAAATCAGATGCCAAGGAGCCCCACTTTGGTAAATCCAGCTACAGACTGAAAAAGTTTCATGCAACAATCAGCCTGATTCAAATGCTGCTTGCAATAGCGTGCCAAATAGTTAAGCTTAATGCTCTATGACATCATAAATTACAATGACGTCACTTCCACAATCTGCTCACACGAATACGCAAGGTAGGTACCTTTTACTGATATATAGACAATAAAAAAATTTTGTACAATATATTGAGGCTTGAAACTTTTTGAATGCCATCGTATTTTTGTGAAGTTGTAATCGACTCAAATGCTCTTATTTGCGGCTAGCGCAAATGTAAGCTACTGTATATTTACACATGCAAATGAAAAATTCACAAACATATATTTGTTAGGGTTTTTTACAAAATCAGATGCCACGGAGCTCCACTTTGGTAAACCTAGCTACAGACTGGAAAATTGTCATGCAACAGTGAGCCCGATTCTATGCTGTTTGCGTTAGCGCTCCATATTGTTTCGATTTAGAGCTATATGACGTCATAAATTACAATGATGTCATATAGGCAACTGACTCATTGAACCTCACAAAGGATGTACGTTTCACTGATGTACAGACTGCAAAAAAACATTACTGTCTAATATGTCGAGGCCCTCGTAACTCGGATTTGGTGTACTTCCCATCAACATGTGCTATATGAATTTACTTACTAAGTTCTACCTATGTCTGTGTGTGCATCTGTGCTAAAAGGCAAGTAAGAAAGACTGTGGGACAGAGACTACCTTTAACAATCCTGACAATGGCATGGTGAGTGAAAAAGATGTGGAACAGAAAGCTGCAATATTCTGACAGACACTGTAAATTTCTAACAGAATTCCAAAAGACAGACTTTGCAAATCTCCAACTGAGAATTATGGAGGCTCAAAATTTCAATTTTCCAACCAAATTTCACTAGAATGTAGTTTTCAGTAACAAATTTTGCAACTTTGGATAAAAATTTTCTGATAAGAAAAAGACTTTCTGAGAGCCGAAAATTTGGAGAGAGGATTGTGCCCTGCCTTCCCCACCGTGGTCAGCCACCTTGTCGTGGTGGTGCGGCTTTGCACCGATGACCCGAAAGATTTCTAAAATCTGGAGGCGAGGAGCTAACTAAGAGCTGACCAAACCTGTGAGAGCAGATTGCTACACTTGCTACCAGTGCTTTTGTGCTGGTTTCGGCTTCACAGCCGTCTATGGCTTTATAGCCGCTACCTGTAACCTTGTGGTTACATTCGGGGATGCGCATTGGGCCGAGCTAATAAGGCCTCAGCGCTGGGCAGGTGTAACAGCCTGTCCACCCCGGAGGTAAAGTAAGGTAAGGTGTCCCCTGCCTTAATGCCATTAAATCCAGACATACACTGTGTTTAAAAAAAAACCAGTCAAAATTGTTTTCTTATAACTTTGTTAAATTTTCACCAACTTTGATAATTTTTGGCACAAAGATGGCCAAGATAATAGAATTATGTAAGGTGGACTTATTTTCCACCTCACCTAATTTATGTCAACGCACTACCATGTAAAACACAGATGAGCCAAATTGTTACATTTCATAGTGATTATTCGTATGCTCACCTTTGCATCCTCAATTCGACAGAGGGTGCCACATGATTTATTAATTTTGTGGTATTAAATATTTCAAGGTGAAAATAGCAGACAACAAAATAGCTGACTGATGAGCTTAAAACATGTCTAATCGATGAGTGAATGCAGTTTGATCAGTCAACCTTTGATTCTGCTATCAGCCAATGGCACTGCATCTAAGTCATTGTGTCCGTGTATGCTAGGCACAATTTGGGCATAAACTCTGATAATTTGCAAGCAAGTTGTTATACAAACTTGCAATTCTGCCACATAATGTACATTTCACTTATTGTGTGCTTAATTAAGTCATTACAACTTTACTGAAGACAACAGCTCAGCGCTATGCAAAATTGGAGCACCTGTGTTTCACATGATAGTGCGTTGACATAATTTAGGTGAAATGAAAAATAAGTGCACCTTACATGATTCTATCGTTTTGGCCATCTTTGTGCCAAAAATTGTTTTTAAAATCTGTGAAAATTTGACATAGTTATGACAAAACAATTTTGACTGTTTTTTTAAACACAGTGTAAATTAGAATGGCACTAAGTAGTTTCCATAATTTCATTGTCAACAGATGCTGATATAAACAAATCTCCCGGTCTTTTCGTCAAATTCCATAAACTCCTGCCGGGAATACCGATTCGCATCACTACCTGACTTCAGTGAAGTCACGTTCATCGGCCCGCTCTCTGATAAGCAGATCAGCAATGCAGCCGTGATGTTCCTGCCGTCGTCGCAGCTCCACACACTCGGCATTCAATTTCTCGGCCAGACGTTGCAGTGTTGCAATGGATGCATCCATCTCCTCCACACTCAAGCCATGTGATGCACACTCTGCATGCACGTAATAACACATGCACATAATACGTACATCCTATTTTAATAGCAATTTTCTAGAAAACGAAAACTAGCCAGTTGTCCCACTGACTTTCTAAGTTTCCTCTGACCTTTGACAAATAACAAAATAGAAGTAATCACTACTCGTAATTCACTGCTAACACACTCCCACATTCAGTTACTGTTGAAATGGCCCACTATCCACAACAGAGCTGTGAGTTAGATTAGGTATTTCAGCTTAGGATCCCTGAAACAAAATGGAAGTTTGTTTCTGTTTCATCAGATCTTGTTGTTGCTGTATGCAGCTTGCGAAGCAGCGTACACTCAGAACAAACCCCCAAACATCTTTATACATCAGACCATATAAATCTCCGGCTAATTTCACCACCAAACTTAAGGGTTTTGATGAAAAGCTTTTGTCACTAGATGACCTTCTTAGAGCCAACCAGAAGAGAATCAACTACTGCCTATAATGCTGTCTACATGAAATGAATGACTCTGGACAGAAAGAACACAGCATCTTCTCTCCAATGCCAGTAACAACCATTATATTCACAAAGTACATGCAGCAAAACTCAGATTATCGAAATACCATTCATTTGTGATTATTCACGTACATATGCAATACACAATACACATGCACACATCATTTATATAAATGAAACAAAAAACCGACAATAATTAATAATTACTCTTTGTGGGTAACCGAGTGACAATTTTAAAAATACACTCTGCATGGTTCTCATTCAGTCGCTCTCGCAGCTGTTCAAGAAGCACATCAAACTCTGCATCCGTTGGGTTTACCAGGTTCACCTGCAGCCACACAACTGTATGTGGTGTATGTTCAATTTTACATAATAAATCGTCACACAAGCAGTTGAGACAATATCCACAACAATAAAAACAAAAGCAGCTTATTCTGCATGATTTATGTTATATAAGCAACAGCCGAATGTTCTTAATATGCAGATATCAATCCTTTTTGCATGCCCAGCAAGCAGGACACAGTATGGTTAGCAAATTAGCATGCTCCAGTTAATGCTGGCCTGACAAAGTGTAGCCTGCTGGCACTGTTCTTCCAGTAGACATACATAATCAAAGTTCAAAATACCCAAATAACGAATCCAACATCATTAGTGCATAAACATGCAACACAGAAAATCCTCAAGTACAAGTCTATAGAGGTGTCAATTAGCTGACTGAGTCGTTCAATTAATATGCATCAAATGTACACAGCATCTGAGCATATATGACAACCTGTGCCAAAATGTCCACCGGCAGTCCAACAGTAATATGCAGTGGTTTCAGTTCTGACACTCAAAGGAGTCCCAAGGTGTCACATGCAAATGTGACAACATACAATTTGAGCATCATTCACAACAGAAAAACAAGTAAATTATACTAAATAAAGCAAAACAACAGTCTTTACAGAATGTTCTGCCGAATGTTGGAAAACTGAATACATCAAAGTTTTCCAAGAATTAACACAAATAAGAAGTAATGGAACTTGATCGAGTTCTGAGTTTACAGTGTCAGAACTAGAAGTCTGAATGGCTACAGAGACTAAGATATTTGACAAGGATGATGGTAAAAGTGGATGTGCAGATCTGCGGAATGTTGGGTATGATAAAAAGAACTATCAGGCATAAGTCGGTGGATATCTTATTACAGCTTTACAAAAGTTTGGTACGCCCACACTTAGAATACTGTGTGCCAGTGTGGTCTCCTGCATACAAGAAAGACAAGTTTCTTATAGAAAGAGTCCAG
>Ga0056128_1009469_pt1 | contig 12227 bp, 8 predicted proteins | sample WorMetLIZISLAND2_FD_71113 | JGI IMG/M metagenome (GOLD analysis project Ga0056128, IMG submission 71113) | Marine gutless worms symbiont microbial communities from Max Planck institute for Marine Microbiology, Germany - Olavius geniculatus... ...
TCATTCATGTAGAGAAACGGCTAATAAATTAATAATAATTGTATTTGCAGAGAGCCATACGCGAAGCCAGTAGCTACAGACAGTGTTTAACAAAAGTTAATGTGTTTGTGCTTATTTTTTAAAATTTTAACTGGCCATATAGTCGTAAATATCAGATTATCTATCCACCAGAGAAGTGCATTGTGAAGCTTAAAATGCATGAAATTCGTTTTTCGGCCGGGGCTCCGCCCCGGAGCCCGCTGGGGGAGCTCACGATGCTCCCCAACCCCCCTAATCGGCTGGGGAGGGGGAAACCCCCTCCACATTTTTCACCCCCCTCGACGCCTACGGCGTCTCGGTCTCGTAGTCCCTGCTAATTGGGGGGATGTCTCCATCCTTCAGGGGGGATGGAAGGCCCTGGCTCTAAATGTGCGACTACGCGCACGTATGCGTCAGTCAATGACCAGCAGGTTCGCCTTGCTTGGTCATTGGTCAGTTCGTCAAAAAGTAAACCGTGCCAGCATTCATCTTTACCCTTTTTTCTATTTAGCCAAAATGTGATTAATAATTGTGCGTCGAAACATCTGTCTGTGTAGGCCTATACATACTTGGCGACGGCGTGTAGGCTGACCCCAAACACTGCGCCGGCGTTTGACTGCGAAGCTTGCTGACAGTTGTTATTATTGCGTAAATATAACTCACGACCAGATGAGCGGGAACTGTAACTCAGCGATATTGTCACCGACATCTGAATATACCGGTACGACACAATATAAACTCACAAACATGCACTTATCAGCTTTATCCGTCTAGGCGTACATACTTGCGTGGCTTGGTAGTTATACGGTAATGTGCCGAACTCGTAAACCCCAGGTTGCAGGTTCGATTCCGGGCCGGGGCATTGTTGATTTTAAAAAAACTACTTAAATGATCTAGTAAGTTAAATGTGTCCCCATATCTTTGATAACGAAAATAAATTGGCAAATTAAGGTAAGACGTGAAATGTAGCACGGACGTACTTCTTTGTTGATCGAGACTGTTTTCTCCTGAAACTGTTCAGTTAACCATTCCTGACTTAACTAAAACAACAAGACATCACAATGTTATATAATACAGGGTGTGCCAAAAATGACCCAATTTGTTTTTGTCCGAACTTCATCAAATCTGCACCAAAGTTGATAATTTTTGGCACACAGATAGCCAAGACGATAGAATTATGTAAGGCATACTCATTGTATTCCTCACATAATTTGTGTCATATGCACTGCCGTGTAAAACGCAGATGCTCCAATTTGTTGCGTTATGCCGAGTTGTTGTCTCCGAAAAAGTTCTAACGACTTAACTAAAAACACAATACAATGAAATGTAATTTATTCAGCAGAATTGTAAGTTTGTATAACAACTTTCTTTCAAATTATTAGAATTTATGCCCAAAGTGCACACAATGGCTTAGACGTGACGCCACGACTGACAGCGAAATTAACGATCAACTGATCAAAATGCTCAGATGATATGTTTTAAGCTCATCAATCAGTTATTTTGTTGTTTGCTATTTTCAGCGTAAAATGTTTAATACCACAAAATTATTACATCACATGACTCTTTCTGTCAAAGTGATAATAAAAAGTGATCAATTTGATACTGATAATCAATATGGAACAATATGGAGCATCTGCGTTTTACACGGTAGTGCATTGACATAAATTACATGAAGTAGAGACTGAATGTACATTACATAATGCTATCGTCCTGACCCAACTTGTTTTTGTCAAAACGTTGTCAAATCTGCACCAAATTTGACAATTTTTGGCATAAACAAGTTGGGCTATTTTTTAGCACACCCTGTATAATAATATACTTAGCATTATGATAACAGCGACGGACGTGATAATTTCACACGCTACAGATGTAGGCTGGTATGTTTACGTAAGAGTGAAGCTTGGTTTGAACATCTCTGGCCTAGCATTCCTTTTTCATCCCTTTTCTTTATTATTCCTTTCCTTCCATTTCTTATCACTTTTTTCCTTTTTGAATTGAAGAACACAGTATAGGGTGTGTAGCGGGCCAACTGCCGTTCAAAGTCATCCAAAGTCGTTGATTTTGCTGGCACCGAAGCGGAACTTATTAGCGGTCTATTGCGACATTGGTCCTATCTCTCCAATAATCACGTTTATTCACCACAAAGGCAGAACATAAAAGCAGAACAAAAAAAACACATAAAAAGCACAATAGAAATTTTGAAGCTAAAACTTTCATTACGAAATAGTAGCAAAACAAACAGTAATAAAAAAAGCAACAATAAAAAGTAAATATCAGCTAATTGCACTGAGCACAGCACTGCACAGAATTCAGGAACTTTTACCATTATTTTTTTTAATTTTTCGGTCGTGTCATACATCAAACGATCACCACAGTAAGTAAGTAGCGTACCTCAAGGGCGCACATGCCAATCATCGTAGCGCAGCTGTATACGAGGATACGAACAGTTTGTGCACCGTCCAACTCAATCTCAAAGTTCTGCAGATAAAAAAAACACTCACAAACGTTAGTCTATGAAAACAAGCACAAAAAACTTATACGAAATTAACTCCAAAAACGAGGAAAATCAACTAAATTTTTAAAATATATTTATTCCAAAACGACTTTAATTACTTTTATACATGTACTTCGGCTGCAAACAGGAGGAGTAGTAGTAGCAGTATTAAAGCGCGTTTAGAGCAACGTAACTGAACTGAACTGACACGGTTTAGTTTTTGACGAACTGACCAATGGGCAAGCAAGGCGAGCTCATTGGTCATTGGTTCACGAGTACGTGAGCGTATTTACGTAAGTCACTGACGCCGTTAGACGGTGCCTACTGTAATGCAATACTGTTCGCCGTTGATCAGTTCGTCAAAAACTAAATTATGTCAGTTCAGTTCGGTTACGTCTCTCTGAACGCGCCTTTACTGGCATCGCATATACCTCATCCCAGACGGCAGACGTGGCAACCTTTGTTTTTGCTTTCGTCGAAAACTGTCCGAACGAATTGACTTCCACCGTGCAGTGAACGCCTGCAGCAGACATTCCACATCACGACGTTCTCGCTACTTTTTACTACGCCAAAGGGTGCAAAAAATCACTAAACTGTCATGTAAAAAAGTCTATTACTTTGGCGTTTTTCAACAGAATCGCATGTCACTTGGCAGTTAAATGTGAAACGTTTCAATAAAAAAATCTCTAAAATTTCTAATTAAAATTTTAAACGGTTGCTGAAAAACAGCAAAAAACTTTGGGGCTACATTTTTTTGCCGCACCATGTATACTACTTTTGACTACAATCAGTATTCATCTAAGTTCTACGTATCTCCACGTTTTACCGCAAGATAAACCACATTGGACGTAGAAAATGTCCACTGCAACAAAAATATTCATCAAATGGAATTGAGTTAACAGAAAAAAATGACAGCTTTTACTGCTAATTTTCCGAAATATGACAGCGAAAGAATTTCGTTGAAAATTGTTCAATATTTGGCAACGTTGTGTCAAAAAAAAACAATTCCAGTGATCTACTTTTCTGATTCACGTCGTAGTTCGCAACTGCGCAAATACTTTCCAAAAAAGATCCCCGATAATATCGATTGTTACTCGACGAAAGACGAAAAAATTAATAACTTTAAGTACGAATATTCCTAGTTATCTTTCTTACAGTTACAGTCAATAATTTCGGGTTTTTTAAGACACGTTGTATAGTTTACTTTACGCGGGCGAGACTGTTTTACCTTGCGTGTCGTCAGCACCTTGCAATCGACAGATCGTGATGTTCAGCTGACCGAACAGATTTTCTTCGTCCGACGCCAAATCTGTACAACGAACATTTATCAATTCTCTTAATCTACTGCTTTGTCTAACAACCTTGAATTAACTCGATCCCGAGGCATCTCTGAATAGCTGATTAACTAATTGACTGAATAATTGAATAACACGCACAGGAACTGATGTTCATTCGCAATTACCAGCGTCACGATACATAACGAAATAAAAAAAGTAAAACAAATAAGCAAGCCCATCGAAAGGGGGAGGGTACGTTACCCCGGGCATCGCGACATTTGGAGGCCCCGTCGTCACTCAAAATATAAAGTACTCCAGAATGCGCCATTTTGAAAAAAAAATCCATTTTTTTCTTCCCGCGAGAATGTTTTCCTGGGCCTCGCTGTGGCTCTCGAGAAAAATAAAAAATAAAACAGTATATTTAACTTTTAGTTATTAATTAACTGAAGCTGATAACAAAATCAGAATACTAATACAGAGTAACAATAGGCCTACTTGACACTGCATGAAAAATTTTTACAAAAAAATTTAAAAAAGATTTTTTTGCTGACCGTCAACGTTGACGAGCGGACCGACTCTTGGTAGCTGGAAAATTACACAATAAAAGCAACATTTTCGGTTAATTTTCACGCACAACATTTATATCTAAACTGTACATATACACAAATTTTCTGTTTCGTATAGCTACGAAAAAAAGATAACTTGTAATATTTATTTTTAAAAACTCCAACAATCCAAGCAGCAACTTTTCATTCCAAATGGCTAGCCTATGTATTTTGGTACCGGTACTGGAAAAAATTGACAAAACCTACTGCATATTCCAAAACCTGGTACAACAAGCTCGATCGATAAACGGATTTTCAAAATTCTCTCATTAACAAACTCTCGGGAAAATTTGCGATAAAAGTATCATTAAAGATCGCACCACACGTAAAACGCGTCGCTGCACTACCATGTAAAATATAAATTTTCTTGTAATATTACCGACCTTCGTCGAGCTGAGTATGGCTTGCACTTCAGAAGTGGAAATTGACCGAACGGCTGTACTGTCCACTGCAAAAACATTCATCAAACGGAATTAAAATTAACAGAAAAAAACAGAAACATGCATAGAAAACAGCTACATGCCATGCAACGCAATACTCCGTTTACATGATCAAGTAAACATCGAGCAATCATCGAGCAAACATCCAGCAAATGCATTTAAAATACATGTGCACGACGTGTGCTCTAATTGCTCGATGTTTGCTCGATGTTTGCTTGATAATTGCTTCATCGTGTAAACGGGGCATAACGTAACTTGCCCCATAGTCAGCATCTCTCTCTCGCAGCTCTGTGACCTTTGGGTCGGTGCTCATCTCCGTTTCTAGGCCCTGAGCCGACAGTGAATGCAAACTCAACTCAGCTATATGGGCGTAGGCCAGACCTCTCCCATATACATGTACTGCCATTACCTTCCCGGTGATGAGGCCGGTACCAAATTATACTGTTTGGTGACAGAGGCACATGTGTGTGAACAACTTGCCCAAGGTCGTTCGTTACCTGACAGTGCACCGGGCGTGAGTGAAACCTGCAACCTTAGGATTACCAGTTCGGCACGCTACCGTTACACCAAAAAGCCACAGCAATATCACAGCATATACAGTACGTCGTATAATCACGAGGTATAAATGTTGTGCTAATACCCTGTTTATACGATAAAGCAAACATGAAGCAAACATGACGCAAACTTAGATCGAGTACACGTCGTGCACGTGTATTTTGAATACGTTTGCTTCATCTTTGCTTTATGTTTGCTTCATGTTTGGTTCATCGTGTAAACGGGGTATAAGGCCATGTATGAAATAGAATTTAAATTCGTTAAACGGTCTAAGCGTAATGCGACTATGTTGGGCATTGTACCATTAAGCATAGCGGACTACCTCGTCCGAGGAGGTCCGTGATGGCAGTTCGCCAGGTGGACCGTTCGTAGTCAGAAGCCATGAGCAGCGTGTGGTTGCGAGAGGCGCGGCTATCGCGTACACGGAACAACAACTTCGGCAATGCTTTGATCAGCGCCGCTTGCTGCACAGAATTATTGCACAACGACACCGCCGTGATAAAACAAGAAAAGCCCAGCTAACGCAAAGGGGAACGCGCAACAGCGATGCATGTTTGAAAGCCCAGTAAAACGGAATCTAGGTTTACCCATCCTAGCTAAGATGTTTCTTTTACAGTCGCCAGAGGGCACCAGACGACCGGCGGCTAATTATCTATAGTGTTTTACTTGTGCTCACCAGAGGGCGCGACCTGTCTCGCTCAGCCAACGCCGTATCGGCTAAAAATCGCAAATTTTTCGCACCCTTTCTCATTTAGCGCCCTCACTCGGGGTGACCCCTTTCAAATTTATGGAAAAGCTCTACTGATCTTGAAACTAAAGTCTTCCAGGCAGCCGACGGTGAAAATTAAGAGATCCTAGCTTGCACGGTTTTTGACTGATCCACCCGTGTGACAGACAGACGGAAAGACAGACGAACGGACGGACGAACAGAATTGCGATGCTGTTGCGCGTAAAAAGTAAGTTAAGTAAACTTGCTATAGCGCTTCTTACATAAAATGGACTCGTGGCCAGAAGCGCTTTTACAATCTCGGAAGTGGCAGCTGATCAGCATGAGCTAATGATACCGCAGCGCTGTATGCGGCCATCCATTGCCCGCGTGAACGAACAACTGGACCCGCGGTTTGCAGGTATCAGACATACCACCGCCCATGCTTGTCTACTGGTCAGTTCGTCAAGATCTAAACCGTGTCATTTAAATTAAGTTCAGTTCAGTTACGTCGCTCTGTATACGCGCCTTAAGATGGAATTATTTTTCCTAGTAATCCAACCAAGTAGTCGCCAAAACTTTTTTGCATGCAGGATTGTCAATATTTGGAATTTTTTGCCTGACTCGGTCTGCTTCAGTTGTCCTAAGATACTGCGTCAATGAAATAAATAAATAAATAATAAATGATTACAGTAGACTACATTAGTCTAACGTTACAGACGGACGGACAACTGAAAGTGGCAATACGGTGCGTCGCATCCCGGTAAATTAAGTCGCGTTATTCGTAAATCAGACGTGAATTTCTTTTACCTTCTGCAGCAGCTTTTTTCGGCTTTTTTCGGCGGTACTCTTCCAATTGTTGAACGACGGACGACGCTGAAATAACATAAAATTATGCAACTTGTTGTGGCATATTTGTGATAAACTGGAGCATATTTACGATACAAAAAAAGTTTTCCATATGGCCAAAAAAACTTTTCTTGACAGAGTACCTCCAGAATACCAATATTTGAACCGTTTTTATACCAGCGTACGTATCAAATATCAAACACTAAAATCTGTCTTATATTTTGAAGCCTTCAGTCACAAGATGTTGTATAGATTAGGCGACGTTAAGATGAGTCGGCCTGCAACAATTCCGATCTAAAGCAAAGCTAATTTTCAGCCGTAGTAAGCTTAAAAAAGCGGATTGAACAGTATAAAGAAAGCAAATATTTTAATCGTTTACGTTTATTTTCATCACCAAATTTGCAAGTAAAACTATAAGTAAACGTAGGCCTACTCTGGGTTGCTGGCTTTCCTTGACGCGTTTCGTCTGCGTACGAAACTCTATCTGTAACTGTGAGATTTCTTGCTGAAGCAGTTTCATATCTTGCTCGCTTTTTGTTGCCAGTTCCGTTTCCTCTACAAAAACCAAACCACACGATCAGTGCCACAGAAAATTATATCGAAAAATCAAAAATTAACACTTAGGTCTACTTCGTATATATCCCGCTAGGCTTACTATAATAGTTTCACTGTGTTTGTAAACTGCCATTTCTGTTTAATTATGTTTTCTCTGTTTCTCTTTAAAACAGAGTCTAATCCAACACTTTTACGCCATATTTTTCTAATGAGTTCGATTCATGTAAATTACAAAGCGAGATGAAACCGGTCAATTAGTTGCTGAAAATGAGTTCACAGCGGCATGTCCGCAAGCAACTCACAAGCGCTTCAAGTGCTTCCAACAATGTAAGCCCTGATGTGTAGGCCCTATAAACTGCAATATTTTTGGTCTACACAGAGCAACTTTTTACACTTTTATTTTTGGAATAGCTCCATGCAGCATTGGGCGATTTTAATAACTTTTGGCGTGCAACATTAGTAAAACTCGACGCAAATGACTTTACTTTTGGCCACATCACTTTAATACTGTCGCTACACTACCTTGTGAAATGCAGGTTTTAAGCCTGCTGTTTGCGAGTGGTGTCAACGTTTGCCGCTTGAATTCGCGCTGAAGGAGAACTTTATTGATGTGATGTGACACGTGTGACTTTTTGAGATAAGTTTACAATAGTTGCCAATCGTGTTTGTCGCTTTTCAGTTAATCATCTCTGAGCCAACGCGTGCGCTATCCAGTATGAATTCATCGTTGTAAATATAAACTACGACTTTCGCATTTCACAAGGTAGTGTAGCGACAGTATTAAAGTAAAATAGCCAAAACTAGAGCCACTTGCGTCAAGTTCTTTCCTAATTGCGAGTGCCAAAAATTATTGAAATCGGCCAATGTTTCACGAAGCTCTTCAAAAAATAAAAGTGGCACGTTTTTATGGACCACAGTGTACAATGAATGGGCGACAACCCATCTACTTGGACAAATCGACCGCCCAATTCAGCCAATTGGCCCAAATGGGTTAACTGATTCATACGAAACCGTTATTTAAAAAACTCGATTTTACACATCTCAAAATACGCCAAAAATCACTTAAAGCAATGTAGAATTTAATAAATGTTTCAAGGGTGACACCCCGGATCTCGCTTTAAGGGAGAAGGGAAGAAAAAAGAACAGGGACGACTCACTCACTACATTGCAGTTTCGGCTAAAAAGTCCACTGTTTCTATATAAAAAAAAAGTCAAACACTTTACCTTGAACGTTGACACGGTCGGCGAGTGAGACGTCTATGAGAGGAACAAACCACTTCATCTCATAGCTGCAAACAAACAAACAAACAGTGACAATAGCAGTTATTAATTATCTCCGCCAAGGTGAACGGCAATTGCGACGCGGGTAATTTAAAAAATTCGACGGCGGTTATACCCCAAACTTCCGACCTTGTGGGCTCCTCAAAAAGAAACCGGGATAACAGAGAAACGTTGAGATTTTACCAAGATATAAAATTCGAATTTTTGTACACGATTGGCCATAACAAGACAGTTGATTATTAATAAGTAAAGTGAAACAATCCTAACATCACAGGTTAGTTATATATTTAATTTTTATTTTACGATTGATTGAATAATAAGTGCCAGACCGAAAACAACTGAGTAAATAAATAAATAAACCAATCACCAAATGCATAAATTAAATCATTTAGTAAGTTAGTAAAAGTGTTGTTATCGCACTTATGCGATTTCTTTTGGCCGGCGCAAACAAGAACGTCGTTGAACAGAAAGAGAAGTCGCAATTTCCTCGAATCGCCGACTTTCTCGACGACGAGCGAATGTTTGACCAGATACCGCTCCTTGCCCGGTTGCTGTAATATCAGTCACAACTCATACGTCACTTTATCCGTCGCAATTTATAATTCATAGCAGGGACGTCATTTAAAGGGAAAGGGGTTACAGACCCTAAAGAAGGATCTGCCATTTTATTTTCCCTGGGTGAGTAGTGCGCACTGCGTAATACCCCGTTTACACGAATAAGTTGGCTCGACAAGGGCTCGACGACCACGAGCTGCTATGGGTTAGCTGGACGAGCCAGCTCGATGTTTGTTCAATGTCTGCTCGACGTTTGCTCGATGTTTGCTTGATGATTGCTTCGTGTAGGCTATGATTAATGCGTGCTTTATATTTGCTCGCTCGATGTTTGCTCAATATTTGCTCGACGTTTGCTCGATGTCTGCTCGATGTTTGTTCGATTGTGTAAACGGTGTATAAATGATGCGCAACAAACAAAACGTTTGGTCTCTGGTTGACCGCTACCGTGCAAACTGCACGAAATTTGGTCATTTAAACTGTTGCCACGTTGTAAGGCTGAAATGCATTAAATTCGATTTCGTCTGGGACTCTGCCCCAGACGCCGCAGGGGAAGTTTACTGCGCTCCTTTAGCTGGATTTAAGAGACCCTAACTTTACAGCTACAAGCACAGGTTAAGGGACGAAAGCGGATAAAAGGAAAAGGTAAAGGGCTGGGGGTTATGAAAAACAGGAGGAGAGGAAAAGGGAAGGGAAAAAGTGAGACTGCTCTAAATAATTTTCTAAAATAACGCCACTGTTTTATATTATCATATAGTTTCAATTAATTCAATAAAAAGCCGTCTTGATTCGTGTCCCATCTACGTGAAGATGTCCAAGACTTTGGTGTAAAGTCGATTCAAAAATCGAAAACTAATCTCGAAACAACCAGAAAAAAAAACGTTAGCGCCGTGAACGATGATGAACGTTTTCTGTGGAGGGTTGTACAGGACAGACTAACAGACAGACAAACGGACAGACGGACGGATGGACGGACGAGCAGTACATGTAATGGGACCTATAGAATGGTATTGGTACACACGGATAGACTGACGTCAGTTAGACGACTCGTCATCGAGATTCTCAACGAACTGTTGAATGATAATGAAGGTTTTTTTTCTGTAGAGGGTCACACGTAACAAACAGACAGACAGACGGACAGTACAAATAATGGGATCTATGAAATGGTACGTACTGACAGATCGACGTCTGCGGATTCATCGTCAAGATTCTCAAGGAACAGAACTATTAAGTGATGATGATCGTCTTCTATAGAGGGTCAAACTGGACAGACAGACAGACAGATGGATGACGAACATACGAACGAACGGACGAGCAGTACAAATAACGGGGCCTCTTACTGGTACGATTGACGTCAGAGTCAGACGACTCGTTATCGAGATTCTCGAATAATCGTAGAATGATAATGAGAGTCTTCTGCATAGAGTCACATGCAACAGACAAACAGACAGACAGACGGAACGAAAGGACGGACGGGCAAGATGCATAATGCGGCCTAGTAGGCTACGGTACGTACGGAGAGGTCGACATCGGACGATTCGTCGTCGAGATTCTCAAGGAACTGTTGAGTGATGATGAGGGTCTTCTGTAAAGGGTCGTAGTCGGCGTGACTCGTCGGTGTACAGTTTATCAGATCCTGCACACAGTGCATCGTGCCAATACAACCGTCACGATACGTGTGGATTGTGAAACAAAAAGAACTACATTTTCTTGAATTATTTATGCTAAAACATTTTTTAGCTTTTTGGAAAAAATGTTTTAAACACTTCATGAAGACGTGCATCGCTTGAAGCCAAAAAACGGCTATATGTAAGATAAAACATTTTTTACAAAATGCGACAAACGTAGTTACGAGAAAAACACTTTTGTCGGACAATTTATGTCGTGTAGGCCTAGGCCTATAACTTGTAAGCCAGTAAGGCTAACGATCGTCAAGACATTTTGTCTTACTTAGCATGCAAAAAATTGCACTTACGCAGAATAGATTCTTTTATAGACTAATGTAAGTAAGTAATAACCCGTTTACACGATCAAGCAAACATCGAGCAATCATTGAGCAAACATCCGGCAAATGCATTCAAAATACACGTGCACGACGTATGCTCTATGCTCGATGTTTACTCGATGTTTGCTCGACGTCTGCTCGACGTTTGCTGGATGTTTGCTCGATGTTTGCTTGATCGTGTAAACGGGGTACAACATAGGCTAATCGCCAATTCACACCTACGACGTCGACGCGACTCAAGTCAACAGTTAAGACGCGTTGACGTTGTACGTGTGAACTGGGCATAAAGGAAAAATTCGTCAAGACAAGTCGCTACGCACGTGGAGAACGAGAGAGTTTCGCTGGAACCGAACAACGGGCGTATACAACATCTCTGCAATTACAATGACAACAAATACAGCAAATAAAACAAATATTGCGTTTGAACGTTTACATGTTCCGGTTAATCATTTAACAAATTAAACCGTAAGAACATCTCTAACACTAATATGATTTTACTGTGAAGGTCAAGTCTGGTTTTGCTTTGTTTGTGTTGTTTTGATGTTGGTTTCCGGTTAAAAATCGCTTTCTTCCTGTCCTGGTTAATATAAGCAGTCATATTGTTTAAACAAGTGATCTACGTTTAGTGTTCAGTGGTTTACTAAAGACAATATCATGATGGATGATTGGAAACTGAAGACATCGCCGATCGTTAGACTGGAAAGACCGAATGAAAGGTCGCAGCAGTATATACACTGTGTCTCAAAAAAACCGGACCCAACAAACCAACAAACTGTGCCTAATAATAATAATGATTAGCTGAGAAAATCGTCAAAAGGTACTCAATATCGTAGCGTGTTACGGGCTTACGATATTTCATAAAACGGGGTACCAGCTTAGGATGAACTGAA
>Ga0056128_1009471_pt1 | contig 12225 bp, 8 predicted proteins | sample WorMetLIZISLAND2_FD_71113 | JGI IMG/M metagenome (GOLD analysis project Ga0056128, IMG submission 71113) | Marine gutless worms symbiont microbial communities from Max Planck institute for Marine Microbiology, Germany - Olavius geniculatus... ...
CTGGAGCGCCATATTCCTCTATTCAAAAGGTTGAAACAGCTTTTGGCCAGACCAATTCGACGAAGCACTTCTGGTTCTGAGCTGCCTGAACTATGAATTTCAGAGCCGAGATAGACGAATAACTCCACAACCTCAGCAGGGTTGCCAGATATAGAAACTGATGACGGGGTAGTAGCTGAATCGATGGTGGACTGGATCTTGGTCTTCTGCCAGTTAACTTCAAGGCCTAAAGGACAGTACATGGCAATAACAAAATGCCGATCAAAGCGGCAAAGAGAATGCTGAAATCTCCAGCACGGCTCACTTAACCTAGGAAAGATAATCTGAAAACAGGAGCAGGTAGCAATATCCTGCTAGTTGGCAGAAGACATTAGTGGCATGAACCATAGTCGAGACGATGTGCAGTTGATTAGCAATAGCCTTTCATAAATTATTATGTGGCCCTTGTGTACAATTTTTACACTGCTCACCGTTTTAATTAATTTAATAAAATGAGCACAAGGTTGGCCATGTAATGTAAACTGTTAACAGTGCAAGCTCGTGAGGTGGGAGGCGGGCACTGGACAGGAATGGGTATTGTAGCCAAGAGGCTGTTTACTTCCTTGCCAGATATTTTCAGTCAGGGCTTGTGCTATGCAGTGATACACTGGTCAGTTTTTGGCTAAAACGTGGAATGAATTTTGTTTCTTGTTCTTTGGATGACAATTATCACAATTCTTTTGTTGGTATGCTTAGTGAAAATTTGCCAAAAAATTATCACTAAACATCTGATCACACCTTAGATGCTTCTGTAAAATCTGAACAGTCTGTTGGAGAGTTAGAAGAATACAATGGATAATATGGCAGATAGCACATCTAGGTAGCACCAGAGCCTAGAAGAATAACATAGCCATCAGTTGTAGTGACGTCAGTTGATTATTTTAATAACCACTTTAAGCCACACAAAGGTTACCACATTATAACTACTGTTTAACAAAGATGAATAAAAAAAAGAGAATGAACACATTGGTAACCCATTAAAAACAATACTGATAGCAGCATTACAGTACTAGTGGCAATGCAAACTGCACCACAACAGAATGTCTAATATATACAATAAAGTTCTTCAGTAAAAGGAGGAAATTAATGAAATGTATAAACTGCAAATATAACCTCATACAGATGCGAAAGAACCAGACAAGGAGTTCAGTTGCACTATTATTTTATAAACATTTACAATCTGACAATGTTGCTTCTTACATATTACACTATGTTAACTGGACTTAAAATGTCAATGAAACAAACAAGTGTATTTGGCGAACATGCTATGAAACCCACAGAACAACACAAAAATGCAAGTCAGCATAAAACTTCTAATAAAGGCAGGGTCTCCAACAAGCGCCAGTCTTTATTAAACGCCAGGTGGTTTTTGTCAAATGTACAAATAAACGCCGGATCTCTAATAATCGCCAGTCCCATATAGACTGGTACCAGCCAAAATATACCAGCATATAGGCCTGTATTTGTGTATTTATGATGAAATCGTAGGTCCTACAATGGTACAGTTAAAAAACACAAAAAACTGTACTCTACTTTGACTGCACAGTATGTTAAATGTACAATAATTTTCAATAATACAGAACAGTGTAAAGAAACCAGTCCGAATTTACCACACATTTTCCCCTTTATCGGTACTACAAATAAAAGACCAGGTTAGCTTTTTGCTGACATCTTGACATATACATTAATGGGTATGTGCGAGAGGTTGAAGTTGGAGCTTGGAATAATCGGATAACTAACGATCAAGACATGTAGAGACTTTCAAATTACAGAGACCAGTCAATTTTCTATGAAATGTTGGTGCTCTTAGTGTTCAACAGTATTAAAAGTTGGATGCGCTAGAACATGCTGTGTGGGCCCCATGCACGGCGACAATGCTGGTTATTTAGAGATTGGCAGTGTATAATGGACATTTAAGAGGTGCACAAGAATGAACGCCATTGACCGTTACAAGATTTTAAGTTTTCTGGGAGAGGACATGTAAACATTATCTTCCTGCCTGACGGGTACCAGTATTTTGTCATTTGTACAAGACACAAATAAACGCCAGGGGGCATTTATTAGAAGTTTTACGGTATATTACAAACTCAGAACCCATCCAGCACAATGTATGGTGTGAAGATTGATCTTTGGGAATCTGCAGGTCTGGGGTAATATTATATTAGCAGCAGCACTTTACAACTGTTACAAAATGTATGCTACAGTACAAAATGTTTGACAAGCAAATCAAATACATCGGCTGTCAGCAAGCATGTTCATATTGCTCTTAGCAGACAACTGCACCGCATGCCAATTCGATAGGCAGACATACACCTTGCCTGGTTGGCGGATGGTTAACAGTATTTTTACAACGAGGTTACATACAGAGCGATAATCAACAAAGAATTACAATTATTAATAAACAATGAATTAACACTAAATACGACCCATGTCTCCAGTGAGGTGAATGACTCATGTAACCAGCGATGCAGAAAATACTATAACGTTAATCATATAATACAGGGCATTATTACTGAATTGAGTGAATTCTGCCACATCAAACGTACAATTTGCCCGTTACTGCACAACAAACTGGAACCAGACAAGTAATACGCAGCACACAGCTAAGCATGACAAAAACCCAAAGCCAATGACTACAAAATAACACGTACGTACGTACTTTACACACATACACGTGTACATAGGAACTTCATTAAATCATAATTATAACTCATAGCAGCAACAAATGTAACTGATTATATGTCCCTGCAGCAATTTTGCAACATACCAATGATAATAATAACTTAGCAACAGCAGCAATAATTATAATAATAATACGGTAATAGTAATAGTACACAAACAGCTACTGGCATTAAGGTCATCATTGTAAATTGCTTCTGCTAACGGTGTCAGCACTGGTAGTACTTAGCACCTGGCCAGGACAGAGAAAAATCTCCATTTATATACAAATTAGAGAAAAAGACAGCTTCAGGGCAATTGCTATATGGCAGACAGTATAAACTGGCGTCTATAGCACTGTGTGAGCAGTCATTCACAGTATTGTGACAACTCAACAAGTGGTCTATCAAATGCAAGCAGCTCATTATTAATATATTTTATGTTGTATTGTTGCACTTTAAACACTGAAAATGAACTTCAGTATTAATAACTTTGATGCATCCCTGATCAACACCTCGGCGCAGGTAAAAAAAATTTCCACGATGATGTGCTCGACCTCATCCGTGATCTGAGAAATGTCATCCGCGACAGAGTAGAGTATGTGTAATTCATTTTAAAACTTATTATTACTCATTTTGTGATTTTTAGCCAATAAGTTGCTGTATCTCAGAAATGGTGCAAGATAGGGCTTAGGTTACTATTAATCACATTAACCAACACTTAAAAGTCAGATATTTGTAACAGCGAATTAATTTTGACTCGCACTTTGCACATTTTAGGCTCAGGGTTAGGGTTAGCGACAGGGTCAGTAGTTAGGGTTAGTGCCAGTGTTCTTTAATTAATGTGTAACTATACAAAATCACTGTCAGGGCCAACTGGGCCCATTTCGCTTTGTGCTGTCCCGGGGCGCTTGTCATAACTAGGGCACACAGTTTTCCTCGGAAAATTTTGCTAAATTCCGCGGGCCAGTTTGCAAAATTCCGCGGCTTACCGTGGAAAAATCATCCAAATTCCACGGTTCACCGCAGCCTTCCATTTGCAAGTGAACTGAGCTCTATCCTGTTCAGAAACCTTAGTTTCTGAAGGGCCGGCTGGCACGGTGACATTATGCAGAGTTATGCTGGCAGTGTGCAAAGAAAATTACCCATATTTTTTCGTTCTAAAAATGCAATCTGTAAAGTAGCATTGCGTTTATTTACGATTGTGCCATATTGCGATAGCTATTAGTAGGGCCCACAGCTTTTGGCAGTTCAGTTTGGTTTTCATCAAGTCAAAAATCGTACTAGTTGCCAGTAATTTTCAACTTCTGCAAAATTCTGCGGAAATATAGAATTCCGCAGAAAAGAAAAAATTCTGCGGCTCAGCTCAAAATTCCGCGGCCCGCACAAAACTATGGGCCCTAGTTATAACTGACTTCATTGTGCATAAAAACAGATTTTTAAAATTCATTCACTGCAGCAAATTTGCAATAACTTGATAAGTGGGATCTTCTAAGCACCAGACAAAGATGTTTTTAAAGGTGCACTACAGAAATTCACTTGCAACATTTTCACATTTGAACAAGCAAGAAAATTACTTAAATTACACTGCAATGCACCAATAAAGTAATGTGGGAATTTCATTGTGCAAAAAAACACATTTAACTTTTTACGAAGTATCAAAATGTTCAAAGTGAAAGGGGATTTGTAAGCAGCAATTAATATCAAATTTACTGTTGCATGTGTTGGCAAAAATTATTTTTTTTTAGAAAACTGGCCATTTTTTATACAGTTGCAACAAAAACTTGGTGGTAACTTTTCACGGATCACCCAGTATGTGACTTAGCCAGGCAGAAATGTGCTTTTACAGTCTAAGTGACATGTACAAAGTGTACAAATAGTAAAGGCTGCAGGCAATGACAGTTTGCACAGATAAATCAAACTACCCCTAGCTACATAACTGATGTATATACATTAAAAAATAACAAATGTTTCAATTGGAAAAATGAGCTAAAATTTGCACCTTTTAACAAAATCTCATATAGGTTACATTAATATCCACAAAGCCTTAAACCAAAACCACATGATAATGACTGCAAATACAGCGGCAACAAGACCAGTAAATGCAACTACAGCAATGCATGACCACAATGGGGTACATATCAACACGGTCTCAATATGCCGCACAACTGCAAAAAACAATCATGATATTTTATATTTTTAAAAACTAACAGACACGGGACGGTTTGTAATATCAAGACGAATATAATATCAATTTATCATTATTAGCTCATGAATCCTAACTCGACATGTTCTAAATAGTAGTGTTCCAGTCTTGGGAAACGTTGCACCAACGTCATTCATGATCTCAGTTCAGCTGAACTTAGATCAAGAGTTGAACCGAGTTTACGCTGAATTATGTTCCACCAAGTTGGATTCAAATCAGCTGATCCCATTCAGTTGAACGGTCGTGATTATACCATGAACGATGCTGATCGGTCAAGCCATGCTCAGCCAAGTACAGTGACATCACAGTTGCACGCAATGCTTACGAAACAGTCAAGCACCGCTTTGCTGTAATTTGTTTGAATTTTAATGTTCCCTGAAGTACACAATTTTTGCATCAACAGTTGCATAATAAAGTTCCGAAAATACGCATTTTGTGTTCCAATTTATTTATTATTCTGCGTTCATTGTCAAGATGATGTTTACCATAGCTAAGGCATAGCAACAATGCATCGGCACTCTAGAGTGCTGTTTATTTATCCATTATTTAACTTATCCAGCAAAAAAACTACAAAAAAAAAACAGATATAGCGCAAATCACAACATCTAGATCACAAGTATAACTGAAAACCTTATAAATCGATACAAATAAGTTGTTGCTGTGGTTAGGGTTCGATCGTATGTTTATAGCAACGAAACATCGCCACCAAAAAATGCGCTTTATTCATCAATTTGTTCATTTATCGAGCACAAAGAGAACATAAAATGAATATAATAGAAATCTAATATCCAAATCATCAGCATAATTGCATTAGAAGTCTTATAATTCAATAAGAAGAAGTTTTTTCGACAGGATAAGATTTGAATCAGATAATTACTTGCAGCAATAGTATCCCGGCATTCATCACTTGAACCGAGATCAAAATTTGATCAGTGGTCAGAGAGCAGTTCAAATTGAATGGAGATCAACGCTTGAACCGCTTTGCTGCAATGCAAATTGTGGCTAAACTATGATCAAATTCAAATTTGACCCAAGTTCAAAGTTAAACGGCGTTGGTGCAACACGTCCTTAGTCTAAATCACAATTCACAGTTCTAGCAACTGCTATGACAGCAGTCTCCAAGCCAGTATCTACACAAGATGTTACACAGATAACTGTGAAAATCAAATGTACTTGTAGATTCTACAGCTCTAGGCAACACAAAACTCAGCTGAACTACTGGCCTTTACAGTGAGTGCAAGCAAGCATCTAACTATAAATCGGAGAATACATGCGACTTTTCCACACCGAGTTAGCTGGTATGGCCAAAATTGCTTGGAAGACAACCAAAAGATCAACATCAACCCACAGACAGTGAAAAGGAGAATCACTAAAAAGCACAAAGATGAAAAGGCAAGCCATACTCCTGTAGCTGTGTACCAATGGTCCCACAATGGAATCTAGTGTGTCGCCAATAGACAAAAGAACAGGATATCAGCTATGCAGAAATTTGTCTTTACTCGCTTTACTGTTATAACCTTACTCAAAATGTTCATAAAAACCATGCCAAAAGTTTTCCGAGTCATGCCATAAAATCCTGCAGCGTGAATATGGCAAACCACATCATTCTAGCTCGTGCACAAATAATACAGTGTGCAATGTGAGATGAAAAAGACTCAGACAGCAGCAGTAAATAAATACAAAAGCCCGGTCTGAAAATCGTGAATTTAATCTATCATTTACAAGGGACTAAATATATCACAACATCGACAAACATTCTGGCGTCAATTACAAGTGACTGTACAATACACGTAATGGACCAAAGGAGCACAGTGACTCGTAATACTAGACTCAAGACATCGGAAGCGACCACAACTATCACCAACATTAAGGCATATGTTACATGACAGTCAGTCCTTAATGATACTGGCAAACGACTTTGATATATACCAGTAGAAGTGCAGCAGTTACAAAGAGTATAAAGCGGACCTGTAGTAGAAATGCACTGACTACAACAGCTGGCATTTGAAGTCATGCAAGCAGGCAATGTTCAGTCATACATATCATGATCGGCACTCAGTGCTTTCATGTACCCGACTTTCTTGTTCGATGTGGCTAGTGGCATCCGAGCCGTCTTGTCGATGTAGAAGATCTCTGGCTCGTGTGACTTGCGATGCATGTGGTAGACGCAGAACATTACCAGTAGAACGAGGCACAGAAGCACTATTACTGTACCACCAATAATACCTACACCAACAGACACAACAGTGAAACCAAATATACTGCCACGTAGCCAAATAATTAGCTAAGTTAACAGAAGAAATATCAATGGCAATATGTGCATCAATTATGTGTATTCCCACTGCAGTCACTGGAATTTCAAGTCTATATTCATCTTTTCACTTTCAAATGCAATAATATTTAAAATCCAATTATATAAGCAACAACTTAAACTGTCATTTGTATCATTTGCAATGATCATTTAGTGAGCTCACTTCCTCAGCCCACTGATCATTAAAGGAAGCTAGTTCAGATGTAACTCAATAGCATTTCCATGTGCTATAGCTATATGCTGTATCGTAGCGCATACTTCGCACAGGCTGTAACGGCTGTGTTGTGGCTCAGTATTATGAAAACGTATTATAAAAATAATTAGTCTGGTGTGGTGCCTACTCAGATGCAAAATTTCAGTGATACACTGCTAGGCGTTTTTTTGTTCGTGAAAATGTAGCAATACCAATAACTGCCTGTGCCCAATAGTTGAATTCATTATTTAGGTTTCAAATGCACAATTTAAGTTTGCATGCATACAGTCAGCACTACAAGTGGTTTTGGTTATTAATGTGTATATTATATTGGTGTAATTTTTGTGTTCTAAAGTTTAATAAAACACATCGTTCTACTTAGCTCAGTATCGGAATGTAATAGTTCAACATGTAGAAATTGGATAGAGATTTTTTAGTGACTTTCAGCGGCAGCGTACGCTTGATTAGTAAATATGGAATGTTGAGAGATGGACCAAGGAATCCTGGAACAAGTGTGTAAAATCTAAAAAGTCACTGCTGTACGCGTATTCCATGCGACAGCACGGCTTTCTTGTTTGGTAAACTATTACTAGCTGCAGCAAGTCACTAGTAACCGCAGTTGTCTGATAGCTCTGTGAGATGCATGTAGCGGTTTGTAGGCATACACATTTTAAGTATAGCTTATTGTTGCTAGCACTGTGAATAAAAAATAAAAGCACCAAAAATGAGACAGCATAAATGGCAAAGCAAACAGGAAACAAAAAGAGGGGTGCTGAATAACCAGCCAATTCTCCAAGTTAGACGGAATCCTCCAAAACTGATTTATACGAACTGACTTTTTAGATTTTACACACCGAACATCCTTCCAGCTGCCCACTGTGCCTGAAAGACGTCAAAGCAGTGAATGGTGAAGTCTTAATGACAGCAAGCACACACTTGTGTACGTCAAGAATTCCTACGATGCACGACAGACATAAACAGACCTGCTAGTATGCCTGGCTGACCAATGATAGAAGCTCTGAGTGACATTTTACGACGCCTTGGCTCACTAATGTGATCTGGTATCTCGACGAAATTATTATCAAGGTCATTTTCGTCCTCCCATTTGGTCTCCGTATCTGAATCTACATCGTCAACAACATACAAACGTAATGTAAAAATATCATCTGAAACAGCCTGGCTACAAACATGTTACTGCATAACTATGAATACAGTTTTAAGAGACAGCTAAGACATTATTTCTTCCTAATAGCAGCCACAGCAGTTTTTTACATAAATACTCAAATAGTTCTCAAGCACATCTGTACTGTAAAAATGCCCGACTAAACTAAACACATTAAATGAATTTCCCCAAAAAACTAACAGAAACATTTTACCAAAATATCATAATTCACAGAAATGATTAATCAGATAAATAATCAGTTTAAAATTAATGACTAAAATAATGAACAGTTACATTTTTGACTAAAATCACATCGCTTAGAAAGCACTGCAAAGTAGGGAACATTAAGCCATTCACATTTACAAACATTAAAACCTGTGCAAAAAACTTGAACATTCTAATCTACCTATAAGACTTAACAAAAAACACTTAATGATGGCATCTTACAGTATTTGTGATGTTTGTTCACTGACTGATAGCCTTTCTAAATGACAAAAAAGTTAACTATTAAGCACAGTGGCTTGGTGTAAAGGTAACACATTTCATCAGATCAATGAAGTTACTCTACACTGAGCCGGGTTAGTACTGCGATCGGTGACTGCCTATGGACAGGTAAATCACCTCGGTATGTAACCAGCCACCTAGAGGTCAACTCAGCCTTCCATCCATCTGGGGTAGGTAAATCGAGTAACAGCCAATCTGGCTGTGGTTAAGGAGGGGCGCATTCACCTGTGTCAGGTGGCAGGTAACACTGTGTGATCCCATACGGCAGGTGATGCTAAAGAGCCACATCACCACCTTTAACCTTTTTAACCTTTTAAAATTTTCTGATCATTAATAACGCCAAAGATTTTCAACACAGGCCTTAAAGGTCCATGGCCACGGTTAAACTCACTTGCGCAATTTCTGTAGATTTAAATTAGACATTTAACCTCGCAAATATAATATGTCGATTTGAGCTTCATAAATATATGAAATTAATGTGTGATTTTAAACAAAATGCAGCATTACGTTATGTTATGCGAAATATTCTGATCTATCAGTGCCCGCGGTGACGTCAGCCCATATAGATCATGAATACTGATGGCCTAGCCGACGACGTCATCATTCTAGACTAGGCCATTAATATTCATGATGTATATAGGCTAAACTCATGACGTCATCGTGGGCCATCATGGCGGCACGTTTTCTACGTCGTTTTCGTAGATCATCGACTTTAAAGGTAAATTTTTCCGTGTTGACAAAACGCTGAGCATCGATATTACTGTCAAAGTTATAAGAAAATTCTGCACTTTCAGGAAAATGGATAAAATGTGTATGTTAATTTTCGTGTCCACGGACCTTTAAAACTCATTCACACAGGTGTGCCTATAACATGAAAAAAGATAACTGTTAACAGCTGCTGAGAACCGGCTGAAACATCAACGAATGACTAAAAAACAAACCATCGGGAAACTGGTTAATTTTGTTGTCCAGCTCGTCTCTGGTTGTGCTGATAGACGGTGACGAGCTGACAGTGACAGTAGACTCTGTTGGAAACTTGCGAGGAATCACTCGGACAGATGTACTGTGTAACGGCGCTGCTGTTGATGGTCTTGTATCTCTTGTTACTACATATACACCGTCACAATCACACAGTGTGCAGTTCAACATGCTCCATGCCTTGACGATGTAAGGTGGACATTGGACACAATATCTAGTCTGCAAAAATCTCTAATCCTTATAGGTCACTTTACATCAGACAGATAAAAACTAATTCAAATCACACACCAGATAAACAACAACAAAGTACTAACTACTACTTTAAACTTAATACAATAATATTAAGCACGAAAGGTTGCATCACACATGACACAAGTCACAGATAACAAGTGCTCACAAAATGATCACAGGATAAAAAACAAAAGAAAAACATGATGTCTACTGTGACAGCATTTATCTCTTTATGGTCTGCACCATTGAGAAATTTTTCCACTTCTTAGAAGCATGACACAAATGCCACAGCCAGAATTAGCTTAAGACTGTGATAATTAATTGAAGAGGCGAAATCCATATACCATGAATACTGCATCACCACAATACAGATGACTTGTTGTTGAACCACTACATGGAAATTAAAACTGCAAATTAAATCACAATTTATAACCATTGCTTAACCAGCTGACTGCGTGACTTTTTATGCAAGGCTTTGAAAAGTATTTTGCTTGTTAGCACATATTAAATTCACGTCTTACCAGCAAAGCGTGTGCAATCGGGCCTTGATGGAACTCGCTGTCGTGAACCAAGCATCTCCAGACCCTCAACTCGGTCGACGCACCAGCACTGACCGGTACTACTGTGACACTGCACCGGCTCAAAGTAACCGTCGTCAGTACACCGCGGAATAAATGCGCCAATCACATGCCCAGAACTGGACTGGCCGACTGCCTGCTGACGACGTAGCTGACAGGCCGTCAATATTGTTGTGTCTAAAATAACAAAAACATTTTTTAAAACTGTAAATCTGAACCGAGCCATCGATCGACAGAGCTCGTCATCGTATGGCAAAAAAACATCAGCAGTAGAGCTGTCGAATTAACGCGTTAAAGAATTAATGTGCGTAAAAAAACTAACGCACATACATAAAATTACTAAATTCTGCGAAGCGAAAGTTCCATTAAATATTCCATTAAACTACGTTTATTTGACGATCGAGTAATATTCAAGTAACTAAAAATTGTTCTGTTGCCGTTCCATCGCTACTGTCATGGATCTGTGACACAGACAGGACTTTGTGGGCTTCATTCCACTCACAAGGGCAGCACCAGCAGCCAAACCCAAAGTCTTCAAAATGTCCCCGCCTGACTAGCATGCACTGCGATCTGCTCGCAGCTGAACGACCACCATATTGTTCGTTCGTCGCTTCGATTCGTGTGTAATTAATATTAAATTGCTGCGTGTTTATTAGGCCGCCCGGAACAGTAGTTCACAGAAGGCGTTATGTTTTACAACAGTTTTTCTTCTTCTTTTTTTCATTGTGAGATCTCCGAGGTCCGTGGGCCGATCTCTGCGAAAAGACATAACACTGCCTCTAGCACTGCACAACAGTGGTCGAAGCATAAGATGTTGTTCTAGCAGTCATTAATTGCAATGTAAATAACTCTACCTCCAGAAGATTCTCCTTCACCGGACTGGATGTCATCATCATCGTCGTCATCAGCTTGGTCGCCACTACCATCATCAAACTCAAACTGAGTATGTTCGGCATCGATGTCTATCACATCTGATATATGCTGACCTCCACGATCTCTCTGTCTGCCAGGGTATACCCACTGCACATACAAACAAAGCACAACATAATATGACGAATAAATATTAGTGTTGCATAGCACTGTTGCAGTGTTGCCATCTCCGCCATCTTCATCTACTGCCACCTAACTTTTTAGTTCCGAAGTGTCTAAACAAAAATGAAGTTTAAAAATAAAATAAAATACCAAAATAAAGTCAAATTTTATCCCAAAAAAACTAGTCCTTGTGCCAACTCTTGTCTGTTAGCTCAAGCCTAAAAATAAGATCATACTTTGATTTTCATTTTTAATTATTTTTTTTCTTTTTTCTTTTGAATTTATCTTATTTTATTTTTAATTTTGTTTTATCATATTTTAAACTGTATTTTAT
>Ga0056128_1009473_pt1 | contig 12223 bp, 10 predicted proteins | sample WorMetLIZISLAND2_FD_71113 | JGI IMG/M metagenome (GOLD analysis project Ga0056128, IMG submission 71113) | Marine gutless worms symbiont microbial communities from Max Planck institute for Marine Microbiology, Germany - Olavius geniculatus... ...
GGCGAGTGCCGTCCGTACAACGACTAAGGGGGTGGGGATCGGCGCCCCCCGGGGAAGTCTGCCAGTCGGCTTTTGCCGGCCTCAAAATTCGGAAGTAATTTTTTAGAGTAAAAATTTTGCGGTTTTAACAACGAGCCAAAAGAAAATCGGGGGATAAGAAATTTGCGCAATAAAATAATTTAGTAAATTTAGATGAAATTCAGCAAAAATAAAATTAAATAATTTGAATAATTAATATTAACCAGGGATCCCTCACAAGTTAACAAATCGCTAACTGGAAATCTCATGTTAGTGGTGGCGACATCCAGTCCTGCCTTAGCAGGGATGTCAGCATCTTCGTTTCCTCGGATACCCACAAGACTGGGAATCCAGCAAAAAGTTATAGATTTACCACTGTTAATTAGTTAGTTGTGATCCTTCATGATTTTTAATATCAGTGAGTTTTCGACTTTGCAGCTCTTAATTGCTTGTAAGCTAGACAGAGTCCGAGAAAACCACATAATATTTGCTTCTTGCACGGCGGATGATGTCTAGTGCCATGTCCAGTGCATGAATTTCAGCAGTAAGAATACTAGCATTGTCAGATAAGCAAACTGTTTTGACAGAGTTTGGTGCAACAACAGCGGCCGCTGTTCTAATTCCATCGTTCGGCCCATCTGTGTAGAGCTCTACATGGCATGAAAACTCTGAGCGAAGCTCAAAGAATTTGCGTTTAAACATTTCTGGGTCAATAGTTGCTTGATCGTAACAGCATAAACTAAAGTTACAGTTAGGGCGTTTAAAAAGTTAAAATGGAATTGTGGAAACGGTTGTAGATAAAACATTCTTCTTCTTAAAGCCGAGATTCTGCAAGTCGTCTTCAACTCTAAAACCCACTGGGCGTGTTTGGCTAGGCTTGTTGTCAAACTGAGTTTTGAACTTTGAATTAAAAACTGCATTATATGCCGGGATATTTGCATTTGCACTGAGCTTAAGACAGTACTGTAAAGTTATCTTTTTACGTCTTAGAACTAGTGGAAGTTCAGTAGCCTAAACACATAAACTGACTGCTGGGAATGTTCTGAATGCACCCAAGCACAAGCGCAAAGCATGATTGTGAATAGAGTCCAGGATCTTAAGGTAGGAAGGTCTAGCTGAACCATACACAATGCAGCCATAGTCCAACTTTGACTTTATTAAAGACCTGTAAAGGTGCAGAAGTGTTTGTTAATCTGCTTTTCAAAAGGTGTGAGCAAAAACGCGTAGTAGATTTATAGCTTTCAGACATTTTTCTTTGACGTAATAAAGATGAGGTATGAACGACAGCTTGCGATCAAAGATAAAACCAAGAAATTTAGTTTTCTCAACGATTGAAATAAGCATACCATTAAGAGACAGCTGTAGATCAAGATGTGGTTTTAGTAGACGACAGAAATGAATACAAACTGTTTTGGAAGTTGAAAAACTAAATCCGTTGGAATCAGCCCAGTACTGTAGTTTATTAAGACAACGCTGTAGATGTCGTTCTATTATATGTATGTGCTTTGATCTGTAACATATTAGGAAATCACCAACATATACAGAACACTCAACATTAGGGCATATAGCTTTCACAATTAAGTTGATCTTTAATGCAAACAATGTAACTGAGAAGATGCTCCCGTGAGGTACACCCATTTCCTGATCAAACAGAGTAGACAGATGTGTTCCAAGTTGTGCTTAAAACTGTTGGTCTTTGAGAAAGTTTTTAATAAATATGGGTAATCTACCACGAAGACCAGCATCGAGTAGGTATTTCATGATATCATATTTTTAAGTAGTGTCGTAGGCTTTTTCAAAACCAAAAAATATTGCAACAGTGTGCTGTTTATTGACAAATGCCTCATGAACATAAGTCACCAAGCGAACAAGTTGATCAGTTGTGCTGCGTTGTTTCCTAAAACTACTTTGGACTGGTGTGATTAGTTTGAGCTTTTCAAATTACCAGACAAGTCTGGTATTTATCATACGTTCTATAACTTTGCACAAGCAACTAGTTAGAGCGATAGAACGATAACTTGTTGGGTAAGTTGAATCTTTACCAGATTTGGCAATTGGCATGACTGTGGCAAGGTGCCACTCAGGTGGGATGTTACCAGTGGTCCAGATATAGTTTACGGCACCCAACAGATTATCCATAGTAGAAATCGAAAAATTTTTAAGCATTTGGTAATGAATAGAATTGGGCCCAACAGCAGTATCGTGAAATTTCGATATTGCGTTAGTATGTTCGTCCATGAAGAATGAATTGTTGTAGGTTTCTGTGTTATTAAAAATAAAGGAAATTAAATATTTTTCTGCATTTTGTTTGTAAGATTTGAAAGAAGTACTACAATGATCCAAGGAAAAGTTGTCAGAGAAAGTCTCACCCAGGGTGTTGACTACGTCTGACAGATCTGTAACTTTAGTTCCATTAACATGCAAATGGTTGATTTTCTGAGCAGAGTGTTTACCCGATATTTTACGGATTACAGACCAGATTTTTTAAGAGGAATTTAATTGTTGATTTTTGATACGAAAAATTGCCAAAATTGACGTTTAGTAGATTTTATTATACGCCTTGTTTTGGCTCGTATAATTCTATAATGCTCTAGAGTAGAGCGAGTGGGTTGTCTTTTGACGAGGTTTAGTGTCTTTTTGCGTTTCTTTCTCGCGTTTTTGCACTCATCTTTGTACCAGACTGTGTTGTTTTTACAACTCTATGCTTGAGAAAGCGTTCCGATCTGCTTTAGAAAGCTTTCAACTGCTGTTTGTTTGACATAGAAAAGTTATGTCACATGTTATCTCTATAGGAAAATGATCGCTTTCACAAACATTCGCATGGGTTTTCCAAGAAAAATCTAAGTATTAAGATGGGTCTACTGAGATTTATTGCAGACTGTACCCCAGATGCTGAACTCTGATAAGTCATGGAACCGTTATTCATAAGAGATAGGTTGTGTTGAAGTATGAGATCCTGGACGATCTTACCCTTACTACATTGGCAGTAACACTAGTGTAACTTTTGACCCAAAACAACGCGGTTAGTTGTTGAAATTTTGTAGCTATGTGCTCTAGAATTCATAATATGCATAGAGGTCATTTCACGCCTTCCGTTGCTACCAAACGTCGCAAAAACCGTTGCCGGACTTAGTTTAACGTTATACGTACAATGTTAGCCGATATAGTCTACCCATCTGACCGATTTTGGTTAACCAGTTCAGATCAGTTCAGTTTAGTTCAGTATATACTCTCTTCAAAACGAAATTTCACACTTTACTTTAAGCTAGATAAAACTATTGGACGGACTCCGTATTCGTTTAAACATTATTTTTACGCGCGAAAACAGCTACTGCTTTCAGCGCGGCTTAGCCATCGCAATTCTGTATGTCTGTCTGTTCGTCCGTCCGTCCGTTCGTCCGACACATGGGTGGATCAGTCAAAAAACGGTGCAAGCTAGGATCACCAAATTTTTATTTTTGGCTGCCGAAAAGACTTTAGTTTCAGCTACGGTAAAGCTTTTTTATAAATTCAAAGGGGGTCATCCCGAGCGAGAGCGCTAAATGAGAGGGGGTGGGCAATATTTGCGATTTTTGGCAAATAGGTCGCTGTATCTCAGTAACGGTGCGAGATAGGGCCTAGGTTACTATTAATCATTAACAGAAAGTTGTACATTGGCTTTCGATTGCCACGAATTTTAATGACCTTGGATGATATTGAACGCTTAAATAGGGGTTTCTATAGTTTTTGGGCGATTTTGGGCTGCGAGACACTTTTCAAGAGCAAATTGCGCTGAATGCAATTGAGATAGACATGCACAAGCTGCATAGGAAATTTTTAGCATTAAATGTAGATTTCAACGGTCTAAGTCTCGTTTTTAGGCTTAAGGAAACCTGCGCACGAGGGAATCAAAGAGCAGTACCTCCGTAAAAGTCGTTATTTTTACCGTTGTTGGCCAGTCTTTCGTGAAAACAGCTGAAGACAGAGTGACAGTTTGCGAACATGAATTGCTATAGGCTTTCGCGCGTCTTGTGAGCCTTAGCTCAATTTTTTTGTTTTTAGTTGCATTGTAAATAGTCACAAACACCATGGCAATCTGCAGCGCAAAGCGCCCACATTGACAACAAATACTATACGGGAGACTGGAATTGTGTTACTGCACTGTCAGTAAAATGTTACTTGACCTACAATTACAATCTATTGATACAATGTTTTTGCTCAATGGCATGATTGCATGTGGTTTAAGTGCAACAGTTGTACTGTACAGTTTTATTAAGTTGTCTATGTAGCCATATCCGTATTTTCCGGTTCTGTTGTGTTTTGTTCCTACTTTTTATCTTATGGTATGGTTTTGTATAGTTGTCTGAAATAAACGTGATTGATTAATTGATTCATTGAATAATAACGCAGGTCTACCGTTTATGTGTTTGTTAATAACAAAATTGACGCAATAACGCATCGAAAAGAGTAGAAATCATGAAACGTAATGTTAATCAGCAGCAAATTAACACTCACAGAAAATTCGGCGCGATATCAAACAACTTCGGCCACAAAGCGCGAGTATCTCCGAAACGAAAAAAATATATACAAAATACGACAAGTTCCGACAATTTTAATCACAATCGCAATCCTCTGCGATTCTCCCGGAGTTTCCCAAAAAATCCGGTAAACATAGGTCTAACAACAATGCAGATTTGCATGTCAAATCATATTTACTCAGATAATCTCTGTCGAAAAACCATATTTTAACCCCTAGTGCAATGCAATTGCGTTCTTGCCACGTGACGCGTTACTGACGTTACAGCGACGAATATGTCGGCCCACTAAATTTTCCCCTATCGAACTGAGGGCGCCGGGCGGACACACGTTGGGCTCTGCCGCATATTTCTGTTTTTATTTGATATGTTGCTTTTTGAATGTAACAAGTATTAAAAAAACGGCTGTTTTGTGCATATGTGGCACAGTAAGCGGAAACTTAGCAATCGTGATAACAAAAAAGAGCGTTTTTCGTATACTGTAGCTAGTAAAACTGCAATCCGGCTACACTAAAAAATATGTCGCATAATTCAGATATTTTAACTAATAACTAATTATACGGTGCGAGACTTTTGGAACGACAGGATAATAACAAACTCGTTTAAAAAACTCACCTGGGATACTAATGACAATTCTTGGGACAATATTGTCGACAAATATGCAAATATCGGCAACGCAATTAGACAAACGGGCAAAAAACGAGCCGAATTTCGTTTTGGCATGTTTTAACCACTGCTGTAAAAAAATTACAAAATTGCGTATGTGAGCGTTACACAATGCATATGTGTGCACAAGCGCACAACAACGTGGGTTTCGCTGCAATTTTAAGTGCAACAACTTGATTTATACGCGAATGTGCGAATCACCGAGCAAGCAGCAAAACTCAAACGCAAATTTGAATGCAAAACGGTATTCTGAATTGCAACTGCAATATTTCTGAACCAAAATACTTTTTTATAACGCCGAAATAAACCTGATATTAAGCGGAAAACCGATAATATATTACAGAAGACGTTATACAATGTAAGTCGCAAAATTTTACCATTAACGTGTTTTAAAATTTATTTTTTGCAGACTAAAAAATTTATGTAATATTATGCAAGGGTATTCTGTATGTTTAAATTCACGCTAAATTAAGTTTTATTTTATTGTTTGCTCTTACACTTGTTATCTTGCTTGATTATCAGTATTGGTTTTTATGGTATTTTTTAGTAAATGTTTTATTTTTATTTTATTCATTTTATTTATTTGATTATTTTTAATGTCATTGTTATTGTCATAATGATATTAGTTGAGTTACTTTTGCATATATGTTTGTTATGTGCTTTGTTCATTAAATAAATAACTAAATGTTCATGTTTATTGTTAAAAGTAGGTTTAGATGTTTTAGGAATTTCTTTTTAGAGTTAATTGTATTTTTTCAAATTTTGCTATTATTTTTGTTTTCCATAAATTATTAATTTTAGTTTCGTATGTAGGCCGGTCCACGCCTGTATTTCTGGAATCTGCCACGTGTGCAGACTGCCCGTAAACTTGGCGCCCCTCGGCGGTCCTTTACGGACCGCATCGCCGGCCAGCCGCGGTCCGTGTGGAACCGCGCCGGCCTGTAGTATATAAACGACGTGCCGCGCGAGTCGCTTTCTATTCTCTGTGCTTTGTTTCTTTGTTCTCTTGTCTCGTGGCTTAGTTTTTCGCATGCGAGTTTCTTTTCTTCTCTTATCAGTTTTAGACGTTGAGTAGACGTTGTTCTGTTGTTCTTGTGTGGAACTGTATTTCGGTGAATACAAATATATGTGGTAATAAATGGTATTGTTGTTATTATTAATGGTATTGTCAATACTATTACCAGTAGGCATATAACACGCACTGGACACACCAAGGAGCTTCGCGCTCAACGAAAAACCACCCCTTGAGATTTTTATTTATTTAACTGATCGCTAACTAGCCATGGCATAGAGGACTTAGAGCGGTCTCCAATAAATTTGGCGCCCAACGTATTTTTTTAATTTTTGTGTAGACGTGCGTGTTATAATGGCATGTGGCGAATATGATGACGCCTATCACGCGTCACCGCGAAATACAGGATTTCCCGGGAGCTTACCGCACACACATGCGGTTAGCGGGCAGTCTTGCGAAGACGCGGATTAGAGTTTTTAAACTATGAGTCCGCGAAATTACACAAAAAAATAAATCAATTGCAGGGCGATTTGGCGTACCTAAGCGCCCGACGTAGACCCAACGTTCGTAAATTCGTACATGACGCTTCGTTTTTTTTCGACGGTAGTGACGCAAATAGCACTCGATCTAAATGTAAAGTTACTACACGCCCCAAAAGACGTCGACGAGGTCGTCAACCGGTAACGTGGGGGAGAAAAAAGTGGCTTTTGACACCACTAGAGGGCGAACGGAGACTTCCAGGACGGTCGGTGACAAAACAAAGCCGCAGTGTGGAGACTCTGACGTTGATTTGCTGGCTTGTGAGTCTGGTGTAAATTTTGTAGCCGGACCTGGCGCATCGTTCGGGGCTGTGCAGACGGAATCAAAGCTGGGCTGCTCTTCCTGGCAGACCACGACAGATGGCGCAGGTGGCGATGCTAAAAACAAGGACTTTAGCAGCGGAAAAGACGAAAACGGAGAGACCACACGGCGGACTGCGACTCGGAAATTACTCATCTTGGAAAAGTACGACGATTCGACGCCTCTCGATACTTTTCTCGCGAAATTTCGTAACTGTGCCGGATACAATCAGTGGACAGTTGACGAGAAAGCAATACTTTTGCGTGACAGTCTGACAGGCAGTGTTAGTCAAATACTGTGAGAGATACCAGACGATACGGGCAACGATGAGGTCGTTTGTTTGTTGCAAAACCGCTTCGAAAACTCTAATTTAATGAAAAAGTACAGGGCGGAACTGAAAAATCGCCGCAGACGGCTTGGTGAGTCGGTTCAAGCCGTTTATAAGAACATAAAACGACTGATGGCGTTAGGCTTTACCGCTCAAAGCGGACAACTGTGCGAGATTTTAGGCCGGGATAGTTTTCTGGACGCGCTGTGGGATACGCCTTTGCGAATCCGCGTGCTTGACCAGCAGCCTAAAACGCTGGACGAGACGTTGTGTGTGGTGACACGGATAGAGGCTTACTCTTTACAGACCGTTAGGGGTAATAATGACGATAGCCGTAAATGCGTGCGGGCAATGACAGAGCCGTCTAATAATGACAGCGAGACAGATAAACGTATTCGTCGCCTTGAAAGCATGCTGCGTAAACAAACGGACGAGATAGATAAACTACGGGCACAATCTAGGAGACGCCAGTCGTCGTTAAGGCCTGCGGGGCAGCCGGCGGGAGATACGCGGTCCGGCATGCGGTCCGGCGACGGACTGTTAAGGCCCGCGAGCTTTCCGCCCACCGTGCTGGCAGCCGCAGGCAATAACTGGTCCTTCCGGAATGGCGTGCGATACCAGCCGTAGCCGATTAGCGGTCCGTTTGGGACCGCTGCAGCTGTAAACGCTCAGTGGCCGTATCAGCCTTTGACTGGCGCAACGCCGATGGCGTCCGCGGCTCACATGCAGGCAGCGTCGCCGCAGGGTGGAGCCTATTACTCAGCGCCGAGCAACGCGCCCGACCCGCAAGCGGTCTTTAGCCAGACTGGCGAGCTAGCAGGCGGTCCGACTAGGACCGGTGGTCCGACTCACGCCGCATACGTCCCGCCTGGCCAAATGGCATACGAAGACAGTGTTTTCAATTACAACTTTGGCGATAATAATTACTCATTCAGGAGGCAGCGACGTTTACGTGGACAAGTGCCCAAAGACTTGTGCACTCGGTGCTCGCAAAAAGGGCATTGGCGAGCGCAGTGCCCAGTGGCTGGCGCTAGAGCTGAAATTGGTGCTTCAGAAGCTAATTCTGTCCAAGGTGTGGCATTTAGCTCAAAAAGGTCAGAGACTTGCATTGTCATTATGATAAAGGGCCGCCATGCCCAGGCGCTTTTGGACACAGGTTGTGAGAGGTCTGTGTGTTTACTGAGACTGTGTCGCAACGCGAAATTGACTCCAGTAAACACTGAGCTGTTTGCTGCAAATAACACCCCGATTTCGATGCTTAGTACTACTCGTTTGATCTTTGAGGTGCAGGGCATGACTCTGTTTGCTGACGTATTTGTCTTTGAGTCCATCGACGAGTTGATATTGGGCTTTGAATGGTTAAATAAAAATAATTGTGATTGGTTGTTTGGTCGTGGTCGTGTGACAATTAATGGTAGGTCTATACAGTTGCATACTCGTACACCTGCTTCTGCTGTGCGTAGGATTTTTGTTAGAAAGAATGTGTGTATCCCACCAGACTGCAGTGAAAACGTGCCGGTGCGGATGCCGTTCGTCAACATGCACACCCCGCGCTCAGACTGAATTACGCGGTCGTCCGAGGTTCGTCCATGTCTACTGGCAGCACGCACGCTGTTGGCCAACAACGATGAGTATGCTGCTATCATGTTTATAAATGTCTCGGCCGTAGAGCAGTCACTGCGGGGAGGTTACTCGCTGGGAGTGGCATCGCCGTGCAACCCGACACTCATCGACAGCTGCAGTGGTGAGGTCGTAAATTCGCCGCACGCTAGTGGAAATAATGAGGTCGCGACTTTAGGTGCTGTAGGCCACACGAGCGGTCTGACTCACGTGGAGTGCTAATCTGGTCGTCGTGGCTAAAAAGGATGAACTAGGAAGACCAGTGACGCCTAGGGTCACCATCGATTTCCGTCAGTTAAATGCTATTACGTATAGAGATAAGTTTGCCTTTCCGCACATCAAAAACTGTCTTCGAACTTTTGACAGAGCTTAATTCATATCTCTGGTAGACTTCTCTAATAGCTTTTACCAGCTTCCCATTCACCCGGATGACAGAGACAAGACTGCTTTCAGGACTAGGCGCGGACAGTTTCGTTTGACTCGACTGGCTCAAGACTGTACTAATAGTCCGGCAGTTTTCTGCAGACTGATGACGCTCGTATTGCAAAAACGGACATGCTCTCTTGCATACATTGACGACACTGCTGTCTTTTTGAGGTCATTCAAAGACCATCTCGCTGATTTGGAAACGGTGCTCGATCGTTTCAGACAGGCTAAGCTGAAGCTTAAACCGTCTAAGTGCAAGTTTTTCCAAGACAGAATTAAATTTGTTGGACATTGCGTTTCATCTGAAGGCATTGAGGTGGACAGTGACAAAGTCGCATGCATAGTTTCATGGCCGTTTCCTAAGACAGTGACAGAGCTGCGTGTATTCGTCGGAATTGCGAACTACTACCGGCCATTTTGTCATGGGTTCGTTTCTGTAATTGACCCGTTGACCGACAAGCGGCTTTTGAGAAGATTAAGGAGATGTTAACTACGGCACCAGTTCTGGCCGTACCGAGGGACGACCCAGAGTGTGTTTATCGTTTAGACACAGATGTCACGGAGGGCCAATGACAAGCAATTTTTAGTTTTCTTTTATTAACTTATATACAAAACAATTAACATAAAACCCAAAAAAATTAGGACAGTATCTCAATGTCACATGTAAACATTCTCACTGCAGCGGCGTGATCCATAGTCAAGGTCAACTTTGAGTCAAAAAAATAAGTAAGCAACGCCGCGACACCTTCCCCTAGTTCATTGTACAAAATATTCTTGGCAAGACGTCAGAACAGTTTGACAAGTGACATCAGCTTTAAAGTCAGTTCTCAGCAACACTTGATAGCGTTCTCGCCCTCACAAAAGAAACCAGACGTCGGAAGAACTTGTCGGGAAACTCTCGACGGGTGACTCCGACATGACGTCGTGATGCCGAGATGACCGGATCGCCGTGCACTGAACCAGTTTTCGTTGTTGCGCCCCAACAACCAAAAGAAACACGCACACACACCATTAGTATTTACAAAACTTCCGCTACAGGGGTGAAAGCCGGAGACCTTTCTCACAAATCTTCCCCTGATTCAAGTGCTCCCCGGTGAGCTATAGTTCACACGGAAAAGAAAATTTGCCGCAGTGTTTGTGCTACCCGACCGATGTTTAAATACCACATCGTATTCTTGTATGGTTAACGCCCATCGCATTAGCTTTGAGCTTTTCGGGACGGTTTCGGTTAAATATAACAGAGGGTTGTGGTCATAGTGTATAATAACTTTTAACCCAAGCAACCAACACCGATACTTTTGTAAACGTGAGAGCGCGGCAAACGCTTCACGTTCAATGGTTGACCATCTACGCTGGGTGTCATTCAACTTCATGCTATAGAAAGCTACACGGTTGTTAACCCCCACACTGTGAGTTTGTGTGAGTACACCCCAACGGCTTGCTCACTAGCTTCTTCTTCTTTTAGTCGGGGGGTTGTAAGTCAACACCTTCGACCACAAGTTGTCTTTAGGCGTCGCGGTCTTGAGATAAATTTGTCAGCTCAGCCAATTGCCGTCCTGTCAGTTTTTAAATATAATTGATGAAGTTCGTACGAGAACGACCTCGTCTAGTACTGCCATGTTGAGGTTTATATAAAACATATAGTCACGCTGTGAACAAAGTAAGTGGCCAAGAAAACGCAGTTGACGTGACTGCAAAGTGTATATGAGCTCTCTCCTGCTAACTGACGCCAGTACTGTGTTGTTATGAACTTTATCTAGTCTCCTCACACTTGCCATGACTCGATACGCACTTGTCGCAAAAAAGTTGATCAACTTCGTCATTTCAACATTGACTGGTTAAGCTTCACTAGCGTAGAACATGATAAATATAACGAGGCTATCAAACAGTCTTAGTTTTGTTGATAGACTAAGTGTTGGTGAGCGCCACATTGATTCCAATCTCCAGAACACATTCCATGCTAGTCCGCGTCGACGCTTAAGATTTTCTACAGGAGAGGCTATCATGGAGCCAAGATAACAAAAATCGTCAACGGGTTCTATTTGTTGATCTCCTATGTATATTGGTACCGGATCGATATTAGTAAATATGACTTTCGTTTTCTGGAAATTGATGCTCAGGCCCATAGATGAAGCACTTTCTTGTAAACACGTGACGTGATCGGCTGCAGCTTCAGCATCATTATCAAAAAAAACGATGTCATCTGCAAAGTCTAGATCATATAATATTTTGTCTTAATGTGTAGGAACTTTGTAACTTCCAAGTTCCGTCTGTCTCATTATGTAGTCCAGTACAATAACGAATAAGAATGGAGCTACGGTATCTCCTTGTAAGACACCTTTTGTAACATAAAAATGCGTGCTTATTCTCCCATTGATCATTACTGTACTCTTGTTTTTATCATATAAGGTCATAATGACTGATGTTATTTTCGGTGGAATTTCATAGTGACGTAGGATTCAGTGTATCTTTTTTTTCTATTAATAGAGTCGAATGCCTTCCTAAAATCTAAAAATGTGCTAACTAGCGTGAGCTGTTTTTTATGGAAGCCTTCCATTACCCGCCGCAGTATATAAATCTGTTCTATACAACTACGTCCACGTCTGAAACCGGACTGTTCAGGAGGTAGTAATAAGTTGACTGGATCATAGATTTTATTAAGGAGCATGCGATTGTAAATCTTTGCTGCCACTGACATCAGAGTTATGCCTTTATAGTTGTCCATGTACTTTGCTGATGCTTTCTTAGTTACTGGAATGATAATATTGGTTGTCCATTGCCATGGTGGTGGATATCCAT
>Ga0056128_1009477_pt1 | contig 12221 bp, 4 predicted proteins | sample WorMetLIZISLAND2_FD_71113 | JGI IMG/M metagenome (GOLD analysis project Ga0056128, IMG submission 71113) | Marine gutless worms symbiont microbial communities from Max Planck institute for Marine Microbiology, Germany - Olavius geniculatus... ...
TCTAGATTACTTTCAACGGCAATAAAACTGCAAATATTTATGTAAAAAACTGTTCAGTTTATATACAGTGTAAAGGTGACATCGTGGTTGTAGATATAAAACAGCACAAATCACAATTTTTAAAAATCAAACATCACCATTACACAATGTCAGAAGAACTTTGCTGACTGTGTAATGGTAAAGTTTGAATTTTTAAAATTGTGACTTGTGCTGTTTTATATCTACAACCACGATGTCACCTTTACACTGTATATAAAATGAACAGTTTTTTTTACATAAATAACGTTTTTAGGGGTACCCTTTTTGACGCCTTTATTCGAGGCGAACCCCTGCACCCAAGGGCATAAAATTTTGTCACGAAAAACTAAACATCTTGTGGCAGCCATGGTGAAAATTTCTTGTTTCTAGCTGGCACCGTTTTGACACAATACAGCAGTGTGACGGACGAACGGACGGACAGACGGACAGACGCCCAGGCCACGCACGAAGCATTCTGCTATCGCGCGTAAAATCTGCTGTTATTACAATTCCATTAAATTACTTTAAACCACCGTTTTTACACTGACTGATCTGTGTTCATTGAAAACAGTAGATCTTACGATAAGTAACTTAAGACGTTAAAACGCACGTTTAACAAAAAAGCATTTGAAGCGTACATGTATATTACAACTATGCATAGAAGCAGGGTGGTGCGGTGTTTAATACGTCAAGACCAACCCGAGCGATAATCTCAATGCTGCCGGGCGATGTGACTGACGGTCAGACACCCAACTGACGGTCACTCGAGGTATCGGTATTGGAAGACTGCTCGCCAGCGAACACCTTGAGCCGACACCGGCGTCACCGCCTCGGCCGAGCTCAGACCCTCCACGGCCGCCAACTCCGCCGATGCGGTCGCTTCCCTGAACTCCGTCGACGTGGTCAGGCATGATGGAAAGTAAGTAAAGTCGGTGTTGATGCCGATGATTTAAATCACCCCTACTATTTCGATTTGTCGTGGACAACAAGTCGTACAGCAAGCTGTATACAACATCTCGACATGTTGAGATGTTGTGGATTTGCCGTGGACTTGTTGTACAGCGTGCCACAACAAATCAAAGTTTATGGAGTCTAAGCGTAAAATGCGCAAAGTCTTGATAAAGACCGAAAAAAAACTGCGGAACGAAGACGGTCACATGTCAACTAGACATCCTCAGAAACAACTCCGGCAACTCTTTCCAACAATGTTTTCCACAGTCAGTCAGTTATAACAACAGTTCTATAGCCAGTCGTTATCGATCGGCTCAATGATGCGCACCAGCAGTGCTCAGTCTCACGTGGCCCAAAACAACTAAGCCACGAAGTTTCGTAGCTTTATAACTTCATCGAATACTGGCCGCATTTTAATACTGTTTTGACTGCTAGTTTGTCAAACTCGGCAGTAAATAGGCAGTGAAGTGGTATTAAGATCGCTGCACACGTCAAATTCTGAGCAAAGCAAACTTTGGAAATATTAGCAATCGAAAACTGTTACTGTCGATAATATTTTATAAGGTAGTGTAGCGACGCACATGAGGTGTAGTGGCGTATACAATTATCGCTTTGTTGCAAATTTGCTGACAAGTGTGACAATATATTTTTTGTCATTTTTGTCAAAATCGGCCAGTATATGATGCAGCTATCAGAAGAAACTGGATAGTTTACTTTTTTATGCTACTTTCATACTACCTTGTCGCCTTCCGTCACAGATTCAGTGGTCAAGTTGATGCCGTTTACTAAGGCCAAGGTCACATATGCGACGTAAAATAAATTATTTACAAAATGGTTTAGGCCACAATGAATGTTTTGCACTGAAATGAATGATTAATGAAAAATCTTTGCAAACGTCAAACGCCGCGCTACCATAACTTGCGAAATATCAGTACTCGATGAATACGACGTATTTTCACAAGGTAGTGTAGCGACGCGTTTAAAGCGTATATATTATCATTGTTTCTTTGGCAACTTTTGTGTCGTACATGTAACCACGGCCTAAGTCGGCGTCGGTCAGTTTTCTATGCAACAAGTAAACGCAGAGTGTAAACTTTATAATCCGTCCACAAACCGACATCCGATGTAGCCTACACAACTTCGTCCGAATCGACGCTAAAACAACTCGCACAAGAGCGATTGACAACTGCTGCAAGTGGCTTACAAGCTTTCTGCAAGTCGGTAGCTGCAATACAACTGTGCAATACAAGAAAGTTGAAAAACAATCTTGTGTATTGCTCTTGTATTGCATTAATCTAAACCGCACATTAACAGCAGTGAGCTGACACCTCAACGCGCGAAAAACATTCTAGTTTCTTCTACTAGTGACGCGCTCTTACTGCGTTGGGCGCGTCGTGCGCACGATTATACTGGAATCACTAGTACGCATGCAGCATGCCTGCGACATCTAAACATATTGATAACGTGATTTAGCGTAAGCTTATCCTAGTCGTAAGCTTATGCTGGTTTCTGCAAACACATGTGCGATTTTGATAATGTGTGCTTCGGACGAAATGAGCCAGAAAGTTTGATTCCAGGAATATGACGCAAAACCGATCAATGACTGTTCGATCGTTTCATCTTTCGTTTTGTTTAATCTTTGCAATCTAGTCGTCAACGCGGAATAAACAGATGTGTTTCGATGCGAAGTCTCAGCTACATTAGCATACAGATTATCTGTCTGTGTGTGAGCATCAATGCGATACATCCGAGAAACAGCAGTGACGTCATGTGACAATGTTCACCCGTTCAGCACTGCAATGTTTTCGCTTGTATAGGATATTCTCAGATAGGCGTGTTTTATTGGTATGTTTTATCACAGATAATAGTTGGTGTTAGTTATCCGTGAAACTACCGGTTTACAAGTTTACATATCTTAGATTAACTCAAATAGTCTGTTATAAAACTTGTGAATCGTCAGCTAAGTCAGCGGCATAATGTTTTTTTACAGGAAATTAATAAGTCACCGGTAAAGCAAATTACACATATATTGTCAGCTTAAGAGCTGAAAAACTGTTGCTCAATGTTTATGTCAGTCAAGGCCGTCAAAACACAATTTTCTAGCGCGTTTACAGCTGTTAAAGATTAAATACAATGATTTAACATATCTAAATGGTCAATTAAGCAGTTAGCCTATGTTCGCAAAAATCCCAATATTGCGCTGCGCAATTTACGCACAGTTTTACCAAATTTGTTTTCTTTCAATTGTATCGAACTCGATGTATTATAGCCTAGGCTTATATTCGACGTAACGCTGTTGGAACGGTAAGACTGGCAACGAAATCTGCCGCATAGCTGTAACTCGTTTTTCGTGCATACTCAGAAAAAATATTTATTAAATTACTATTCAGATGTGGCGAATACGTCGACAGTCAAGTGGATAATATCATATTCATCACTGACCCTAATCCTGCAGCAATTTTGATAATCAAAAATGTCAGTCCTAAGACCGTGTCACCGTGATCTTACGTAAAACCAAAAAAATGTTCTCAAAAAGTTTTGCACACAATTCGTGCAATTGGCAGTAAACTACCAAAAAAAGTTTTTCAACAATGTTATACGCTAAAACGTTGGCAAAATAACTTTATGTCAGAGCACTATAGCTTATCCTAACACTTGTAGGCCTACACGCTTTGAGAACAGCCCTCATCTTATCTAAAACAAAAGAACGCGCTGGTGTCAGTTTTTGAGTGAATAAAATTATCGTCATACATTTGAATTTATACTTTTGCATATTATAATGGTGCTGCAACGAAGGAGCAAATATTAGGCCTAATCTTGCAAAAGTAGGCTAAAAAGTGCGGCTATAATACAAGCCTAATTCCTGTATCATAGGAAGCCAGTGACCCGGCAGAGTGTGTCGCCCTCTCGTGAATATATTCAAATATACTGCAGCTCAACCGAAAAGCCAACAAACTGCAAAGTCCCCCTTTACCATCTCTTACCGTAGCATCCCATTTCCTATGGTCTCTTAAGACTGAAACAATTCACAGTTTTTCCACCAGTAGACTCTGCAGAAATTTGCTAATTAGTGACATGCACATCACACTTGTTATGTCGCTACACTACCGTGTAAACATGAATGTAAAAAACTAGCATAATGGTGATTTTTAAAGCATTTAAGGAAAATGTTAAATAGTAAGTGGAGAAAATGTTTACATAGCTACAAAGTTAGTTTTCATCTGTTAGCGAAATAGTGCACAGCTTGTAAAGCCACACAATTGAAATACATGTTCTGTATGCTCCATGGAAGTATAAATTATTTATAGCTCCGTGTGTATGCTCATGCAGTTAACTGAGCAAAATTGCAGCCGCCAACCAGCATTAATTTACATTAAAAATTTATGCAAAAACGGCTTAAATTATTCGAAAAAGAATCTTCAATATGTTATCCATTGTTCTTTACACTTACTATAATTTATATTTATTATTTCAGTTAAATACTTAAAAACTTTACCATTTAACCTTCTGCCAATCTGTAAAAATTGTTGGTTTTGGGATTTTTGTGTTTTACAAGGTAGATTAGCGACACAATAGATGTGGTGTGCATGCCACTAAGTAAAAATTTTTTTACAGAGTTTACTGGTAAAAATTGTAGAAATTGGTCAATATTTAGTAAAGATGTGGTCAAAGTGCAATAGCTTACTTTTTTGGGCCACCATGTACATACATTATCACACACGCTCAACGATCAGGAAATTAGCTAGGAGATTAATTAATTAGCCTAATTCACGCAGCTGCGGTTTTTTCCACCACGTGTTTTTTCACGTCATTATACGACAGGAACTCAGTGCCTGTTAATTATGTCTAACAATCTGCACGGCGTCGAACGCTGACTTGATATTGATTGGAATCAGTGATATTTCACTTCAAAGAACTAAAACTGAAAACAAACATTATCAACTAACTGCAACAATACATTAACAAAACCGAAAAACAAAAATTTTTAAAAATGATGTGCAAACTTACGATACAAATGGCATAAAATCAAATTAATCAAATTAAAAAAGAAATAAAACATTCTAAAAGCTTTGCATTTTGTAAGGCTCTCTAAAGCCTATGCATACCCTTCGTTATGTATGCTTAAAATGTGTGACTAATAATCTAACTTGAAGTCATTTTTCTTCAATGAATTTGCGAACTGGTTTTATACTCGAAACATTAGTTATTATATCAAAAAATGAAAATAAAATTAAGCTCACTGTACTACAGTTAAGACGAACGAAACCTAAACTAAAATTTAGCCAGCTAGAACATTTACGACAGAAACTTGAACTAAAAATCAGCATTAAAAAGACTTGAAGTTTTAAAGTAGCCTAACAACTGAAACGACACCCGCTGAACGTGCGTGTGATGACGGTGCACTGCTGACTGTAGTCGACAGCAGTGAGCAAGAGCACAAGACTCCTTATATACGTATAATCACTATCAATTAGTAGGCTTACGGTGTTGCACTGAGCATGAACATGAAAGACATCGCGCGCAGTCAAACCCGACACGTGTTCGAATCAGCGCATGTGCGACGCTGTATCGCCAGCGGTGCGATATAGATATTAGATAAATAATTAGAACAATTTCGTAGCTAATCGACTACGAGTGTGTCAATATTTTGCAATTCCATCCCCTAGCAGGCATCATTTCAGAAAAGTAGAATATACCATTTTTTGCGAATTTTGGTGTTTTGTACACCCACGAGGTTTCACAATTGGACGTGCAAGCAACTTGAAATCTAAAAACATCGTTCAAGGGAAAACTGAGTTATTTTTGCTTTTTTGACGCGCATGGTACGACGTGTCGTCTGTAATGGAAGTGTGCGTCCGTATGTAACGGATGTATTGTGGCTAAACTGTACGAAATTATTGAAATAGGGCCTAGGTTGCTATTAATCACTAACAGAAAGTCGCATATTGGCTTTCAAATGACATGAAAATCACTGACTTTGGATGATCTTGAAGGTCAATAGTGCAACAGAAACTGTAGTGTATAGACTGTAGCGCGTTTTCCCTAACGACAGCTAGGCTTTCTTGTTCATAAAAATGTTTACCATTCCTTCATCTAAGTTACTTTTGCAATTTTGGGACTGGCCTATTATCATCGTCGTCGTCAATTCATATCATGCCTAAGTAGTCAAACAGTTTGGGTAATTTTTATTGTTTCTCGGGTGCCGACATCATGGGTGGTAAAACAGTTTGTAGGACACCGACGGCATCTGTAGGGGCGGTCAGTAGCATAGAGTTTTTGCGCACCATCTTGCTGCTATTAATTAGTTATCAGCAACAAACTCAAACTGTGGAAATATTTGGCGTTGTGAAAACGGTTTTGACTGGAGCAGTTTGTACTCTGGTCTCTAAATTTTGACTATTTTTGTTAGTTGACATTTGGTTTCGATTTAGGAAGAAAAATAGGCGCCCAAGAAACTACCCAAGGTGTCCGTACTGAGAATGACTTATTACCACCCAGAATGTCATACAATCCACACGTAATACTAGAGTTGATAACATTTCGTAGCAAGTGCATGCGTAAAGCAGCGCATTTGCATGTAAAACATACACCGTGCCTCAGAAAAGCTGTGCAAAATTATTTTTCTTAGAACGTCATCAAATGTCTCTCAACATTAATAATTTTTGAGACATAGTTGGCAAAGAGGTTAAAATTATGAGGTGCACTCATTTTACACCTTACCTTATTTGCCTCAACGTGCTACTGTGTTAAACGTTCTTAAACCAGATAGGCCTACGGCGTTGGTCAGACAGCAATCAGCAATACGGCGGATTAAAAAACAATTATTGTGGCAAGGTAAAAGTATAAACAGGCATACACATGTTTTATGTTTGCAGCACTGAGTATATAAGCAACATTCATCAAACCATCAATATTTATTTTCTAGAGCTTATAGTTTCGGAAACCAATGCTGCCTTTGTCGGAACGTCAGAACGCTTTCGCTTGGCCGCTTGAGTAATTGAGGCAAAAGTAATATTATACATCTAGCGTATATTTTTCGCATATTTCTTATTTCGTCCAGGCTTTTCATGTTTTCTGCATGGTGATGCATTTTCACTCCAGGCCGGGCTGCGGCACATGAGATGGATGTAAATGGCTGCATATAGCGGCCGTCTGCCAGTTCATCTGCAGCACGAGTAGACTAGTACTAGTATTAGTGGATTATTTATATGGCACACGAAAACGACAGTCACTAAATGCGTCGGTGTTGTTGTAACTCCGTTGCGTGAGTGATGACGTCATTGCGGCGTCTCGCCAGCTGCCGCATCCCGGCTCTGATGCGGCTTCTCCATCTCCTTCCATTCCCACGCAAGCTGATGGATGCCCAAACGCACCACAGACACACGAAACAGGCTAGACTGAGTCTGTTCAGCGAGACATTACATGTGACGAAATTCATATATTTAATCATAGCAATAATGTTGTAACTGATTTAAACGATGCATATCCAGATGCACAATACTCGACAAGCAGAAGACATTGGCGAACCATTTAGCAGCAAATAGTTATGGATTACAGCTGCATAGTTAAATCTGTTGTCTGTCCGAGAAATTAATTCTAATTCTATTTGAACCTGGATTTACTACTACTCCAGTAACAGTTCAGTCTTTATTACCGTTAAGCCACAGTGACAGGAATTAGCCGCATTGTTAATGGTTTTACACAGAAGTAACCTGCAATGGATTGCACTCACTGGTTCATCAACGTACAAACTACTTAATCTTCGCCCAGTTTGTTAGCAACATATGACAGCGGTGACCACGCTTGCTGAAATGCTGAAATATTGTGACTGTAAGCATGTAGGCAAATCAGCAGCAAAAAATGATCTGCTGTTGTTTGACAACAACGTCCGGCTATGATTTTTCAAGTTTCACCAACGTTTAAAAACTGGCTCTTTAAAAAATCATACTCGGACATCATCATTAAACCAGCTCATTATTCTATAAGCCTACTATTAACCTTAAAGTACGACGTAAGTCTGGTGATAAAACAACTCCGATTGATTAAGAGATTGACTGACTGTCTGATCGATTGATTGATTGAACTGATGGATACTGTACTTCCATCACAAACCATATACGCGTTAATACTGTCATTAACGTGTCGTTAAAATAATTAATCGCTCCACTAATCGCATTGGACAGTTTTAGAGTAAAAGCTGTTGTACGTTGTGGGTTTTCTCAATTAGTTTTCAGACCACGGATGAAGCGAGCGTGTAGGTCAGTGCGATTCAGTGGGATCGAATCGGATGTGTTCTGAATGCGAAAGGATTCGACGCTCTGAATAGACGTCGTTTCACATGGAAATGAAATGACTGGCTGCTTGATCCAAGTGCCCTCGACAGTCAGCTGTTTAACCCTTTCAAAAGCACTGCAAATGCAGTTCCATCTTTATGGGAAAGCAAAAAATACTGGCTGTGTTTCAAAATAGAACCCCCATATGTTCTGTCTATCCTCAATGTGGAGTGTAAACTTTTAGCTCATTTTGTTTTGGCTGCTACTGATTCCTATGGCGTAATGTGATGGGAAAACAAAACTCAGGTTTTCCCTGCAATAATTAGGGCCTACAACCTACATAACATTTTTCCTGGATAGCAACTGCGGGTTTGTTCGCTTGGGTGTCGCTACAAGACACGCCACAAGCAGAACTGATGAAGACTGCACACTGTGCACGCGTATTTTTAACCAACGGAACAAAGCTTGAGTTGCGTTGCGTGTTTTCGAAAAATGGGCTTAGTTTGGTGTGACTGTTTTACGTTTTCCAAAGGGCCAAAGAGCTGTTGACGTAAACTGGCATCGGAGAGCCATTACCTGTACTTTCAACCGGCAATCAGTGTAAAGTGAGTGTGAACACTTTTCGCTTAAGTGTCTGCTGCAGCAGCTGCAATGGTGTAATAATCTCCTGTGCGTAGTTCTGCCATGTCATCAGCGTCACCAGTGCCGTAAAACTTACAACAGAAGCCGGTAAAAGTAAGTCAGGTAGTCCTACTTACTATAAAGCAATACTTACACTGGTCAGGCTCGTGTCCAGAAGCGCTTTACCATCTCGGAAATGTCACGAGCTGGCTGCGTGTAAAACCAAACACGAAAACGTTTTAGCGGCCGCCGACCGCACGTGGCTTGTTCGGCAAAACGTTTTTACGCGCGAAAGCAGCTACTGCTTTCAGCGCGTCTTAGCCATCGCAATTCTGTCCGTCTGTCCGTCCGTCTGTCTGTCACACGGGTGGATCAGTCAAAAACGGTGCAAACTAGGATCACCAAATTTTCACCGTCGCCTGCTTAGAAGACTCTAGTTTCAGGAACCGTAAAAAATTTATATAAATTCGAAAGGCGTCACCCCGAACGAAAGCGCTACATAAAAGGGAGGTGGGAAAAAATTGCGATTTTGGCAAATAAGTCGCTGTATCTCAATGACGGTGCGAGATAGGGCCTAGGTTACTATTAATCACTAATAAAAAGTCAAACACTGGCTCTCGATTGCCATCGAATTCAATGACCTCGGATGACCTTGAACGCTAAAATAAAGGTTTTATGGATTTTTTTGGCTATTTAGGGCTGCGAGACACATTTCAAGAGTGAATTGCGCCGAAATCATCAATTGAGATAGACATGGACAAGCTGCATACGAAATTTTCAGCATTAAACGTAGATTTCGTCGGTCCAAGTTTCGATTTTCCAGGTTCAAGGAAACCTGCGCACGAGGGCATCAATGAGCGGTACCCCCGTAAAAGTCGTTATTTTACCGTTGTTGGCCAGTAACTGCTATAGGCTTTCACGCGTCTCGTGAGCATTAGCTCAAATTTCTTCTACATGCAGTCACGTGTGAAACATTTTTTTTTGCAAAACGTTTCATAGAACATTTGCAGAAAGTTTTCGACATGGTTGTGTAAAACAAATTTTGGTGGACAAGCCTAATAAGCCACGGGCGGTGAAACATTTTGTGTTAGATTTTATACGGCTCGCCTTTTATCTCCGAGCAGTGTGCAATCGTGCTGAAATAGGCTTATGTTTCTTCAGGACCTATTTAACATTTTTTGCAAATGCCTTAACGTAAAACATTTTGAAGGCGGTAACAGGTAAAGTAGAACAAAAGCACTTTTAGGGTTTACAAAATAATGATATTTGTTTTAGGCTATATGTTCGTAACAACGGCCAGAATAGTTCTATTTTATATGGCTTAGCATACTACTGGAGTTTTTCACTTTTAGCTATCAACGAGGAATGTGATGCATTAGTCCGAGTGCTAAGCCGCGAATCGATTTGCAGAAGACCCAATGAAAACGGAAGACCCTTATATACACTAGCGAAAGAGTCGCCGAGCTGCTATTGGAGTGGCATGGCAGATCGATCAGGTTGAATCAATAGCAAGCGGCGATTGATCGCATAGAAACAACGACCGCTGAACTGGGCTTAGGATTATCAACAGGAGCGATAGCGAATCTCCGCCCCGGCCTACCGATCCACATGTGACCAAGTGGCTTCTAATGATCGTAAGTGGTGGTGATTTTTACCAGGAAGAAAACGCGTCCTGCACCATTTTACTAAAAATTCTATGTAAAAAAGCAATCTGTTTAAAACATTTTATCGTATGGCTTTAAATTTGTACTTTGCAGCATCGCTGTCTATATCTGTTTGTAATTTATCATTACAATTAGTTTTATACAATTTTACAATAATTTGAATAATTTTCGACAATATGCTGTAAGAGAAGAGCAGAACATGCAAAAAATTTATGCAAGATTTTGCCTCACTCCACTGCGGTATGTTCCAGGCGCCCACAATGTTTTTCTAGTAGGCTACTGCACCCTTGTACTGGTGGTTTGTGCATGAAGATGTGGAAAAAAATTCGTCGTCGCCAGTATCAAAGTGCGTGCGCGATGTTAATTGTCCGTCTGCTGTGCTGTTGCATCTCTCACACGTCACGAGCATTTGAGTAGAAAATAAAATCACACTAGGATTCGTAACAACAAATCGGATTTTGTTTTAACAGACAAGCGTCACGATATCTGACATTGCTAAATACTACGGTTTCCTATGACGCAATTCATTACGTAGTTTGGGCTCTTGTGTGTTAAAAGTGCTCGATATCTTTTTGTTCACTGATGTAATCTGGTTTAGAATAACAATGTTTCGAACTTTCGACATTATGTAGAAATTTCCATAGAATCATTTCCATAGAGTCCTGTATTATATTATGCTTGGTACTTGCACAAACATACGGCATTTACGGCATATGCTACTAAAAATGACGACGTGCCGAATAAAAGTTACTTTGAAGATAATTTTTGAAATTTTAAGAAAGATTAACCATCAATAAATATAGTCTGAGCAACAGCACTTGCATTACTTTGCGGCACTTTTTCCACTTTCACGTTTTCAGTCGTCCGTCTTTTGCTGGCAGTGCGTATCTGTCTCGAAACAAAGCCGCAATATTGCGTCTGATTTCTTCTCCACAACACTTACTGCAACTGTAAAAAAACTCAGAAACAGTAGAAAAATTAAGCTCACTTTAAACATTATATATTATTGGCAGTAAATAGTCTAAAAAAGTGATACATAGTGTAAAATCTAATGTAGTCCTCGCACATTATTCGCCGACCCAGTGTGCCTCCAGCAACAACCAAAAATATGAAGTCGACCTCAGTTGATTGGTTGCAGAGACATGGCTGTTTGAACGTTTCCAGGATGCAAAACGGTCTGTGGTCAATGTCATATACACTGTGTTCCGAAAAAATCCCGACATACGATCGATCATTTTTATTCTACTCTTCACTACGTTACGAAAGCAGCTCGCGATGAATAAAAAACGGAACCGTGACATTAAACAAGCCTATTAGAGCACATCTGGGCGGCTATTAATACGGATAGTTGTTTAAAAAAAATCGCGAAAAAGCACAAAATTGAAGCAAAATACATTCTGTGCACAATCTGAATGATGGTCATAGACCAGTCACGAAATGATTAAAGATTGATGGCAGAATGTATAGTTATTAGGTTGGTTCGTGATAACGTCGTTATCACAGCCTGATAAGAAACGCGGCACGCCGTAACAAGCCACGTGACACATTAACTGAGCACGTGACAAGACAGCATGTGAGTAGGGCTGCCGCGGGTACCCGGGTACCCGTCGGGTACCCGGGTAATAAACTACCCGGGTAATTTTTTACTACCCGGGTACCCGCATAGACTATTTAATTTAATTTATTTTTAATT
>Ga0056128_1009478_pt1 | contig 12220 bp, 4 predicted proteins | sample WorMetLIZISLAND2_FD_71113 | JGI IMG/M metagenome (GOLD analysis project Ga0056128, IMG submission 71113) | Marine gutless worms symbiont microbial communities from Max Planck institute for Marine Microbiology, Germany - Olavius geniculatus... ...
TTTTCATATACCATAGTACACCATGGTATACTATGGTATACCATGGTAGTACCATGGTATACTATGATATACAATGGTAGTACCATGGTATTTTTTGAGTAGGGCCCCCCCTTTGCCAAATCCTAAATACGCCACTGGTGGCCTATATGTAACAGGCCTGTCGAATTATTATTAGGCCTATTTACCGTTTTCACCTGTGACTAGGCCCTATATTGAAAGAAGCTTGCTTGCACTGTTTTAGCATTTTATGTCGGACATGTCGCATGTGAGTTTGTGCTATGTGCGTGCCTATATCCCTACATCCAAGCTGGACAGGTTTCGCATTTTTAGACAGCATTTAGGCCTACGAGGGTCGTTCCAGAAGTTACTTTACAAAATGGCGACATTCCATTAATTCTTAAAATTAAAAAAAAATCAAAATATATGTTTTGTAGAAAAATTAATTTTGACTTTCTGTGTACCAGATGAGAGTTTTGTTACGATGACGTCACTGTGGCGTCATTTATAAACATTAAATAAGGCGACATTGCCACTGAAATTGTCTTGTAACGAACAGCATGTTACTGTGTTTGTTTTGTAGGCAAAAAAAATTTGATGCAAATCAGATTCACTCTAAAATGCATTCAGTATAATGCGAACGTTACGTGTTTGGTGTAAGACAATGCTAGATGGGCAAAAATTTGCATCAGATAGGGGCCTGCCAAGTTGCAATCAGTCGTTCGTCTGTGTCACAGACAGCGGCCAGAAGGGACAAATGTTTAAGAAAACTCTAATGCATAGATGTAAAAAAACGTTCCAGGAAAAATAAAAAACGTTAAAAAACGTAAAAAAAACGTGGCAAGAATAAAAAAACGTTTAAAAACGTTGAATAAAGAACGTTAGCCATAATTTGTTCAACTTTTTGCCTAATGCCTAATGCTGTAAGTGCACTGCAGTATACCTGGAATTATAGTTTAGATAGAAAGAACTTCACTTAATTTCAATTCAGCTGTGTGGTCATAAGAGAATAGCATTAAACTAACTAAATATACTAGTTAAAACATTTTATTTAGTGTATTTGGACTAACTGCATCACTACGACTTATTAATTCGTTTCTGTGGTCCCAAAAGTGCATCACAAAGCTTTTGATGGGATTTTCAATGCACGTTTTTTTTAAATAAAAAACGTTGAGCAAAATAAAAAAACGTTAAAAAACGTAAAAACGTGGCAAGAATAAAAAAAGGAAAAAACGTTTTTTACATCTACATGTATGCTCTAATGATAGGCCTATGTTAAAAAATGAAGCACTAATGTTTAGCGTTTAAAGAGATGCCATTAATTTGTTAAGGTTATTCTTTTTTGTGCTGTTTGTCACTTGTGAGTCAGGGTACATTAGCCTACTGGCGAAAAAATAATGCACAAATAGACAGTGTTCTATTAGCAGATGACGTCATAATAATGACGTTATCATCAAAAAAATATCCTACAAAACGTATATTTTTGGATTTTTCGTATTTTAAAAATTAATGAAATGGCGTCATTTTGTAAACTTATTTATGGAACGACTCTCGCATATTAGTCAGTGCTTGTTATGAAACGAGAAAGATAATAATGTCGGACCAATGCCGATATACATGTACTGTGCGGCCGTCCACCTGGCTAAAATGGTTTTATATTGCACTGTGTCTTACGCCAAGTCAAATATCATTCAGTATTTCGTTCCTTCCAGTGGCGTATTTAGGATTTGGCAAAGGGGGGCATGGTGAGCGCGCAGAGCGCGAGCCTATAACGGGGGCCTTGGGGCAGAGGCCCCAGCGGGGTCTAGGGGCAGAGTCCCCTTGAAGCCCCCTGAAGCTGAAACGCTTTTTGCTTTTGAACGTTCAATGGAAGCCGCAAATTCGCCCATTTTTTCTGAAATCCGGAAACGCGGAAAATCACAGCGTCATATCAGATGCAATCTCACATGGCGAGTTTAATCGCATATATTGTATCGGTATAAAAAAGACCATCAAACATTGTTGAATTTTGCAATTCTTGCTGGAAAACGGCAAAAAACGCACCTTTTCATATAAAATCGCCTTAAAAAATTTTCGTCGTCGGGCCAAAGGGGGGTCATCGCACCGTGGCCCTCCCCCTAAATACGCCACTGGTTCCATCGTGACTTTTGACCTCTAGAGCTGAAAATTGGCACACCGGTTACTCCCTAGTGCCCTGTTAACTTTGGGTTTTCTACGTTTTTATATATTTCAGCTGAAAACTTGTAGAGACCAGACGAACGGACAGGGCCTGAATTGCGGCCTATTGGGACGGCCGAACAAATAGGCCTTCAATTAATTTACATTCTTTAATGTCACGTCTCTGTTGAGGGAAGACATCTATAAATAAAGCTAAGCTTAGTACTGTCTTATTGCTATGCCGTCTTGCTATACGCCTTAGTTGCCATGCGATGTGGAGATAGCATAGATCAAAGCTTCAGAGGTTGCTTGTTGTCGAGTGTCGACTAATCTATAGGCCTAAATCCAGTTTTCTTGAACCTTGACGACCTGATCGAAAGATGACGAATTGACGATTACCAGGTAAGATAAGCTCACCTGTAGGTTGTAGCCACCGCACTCACCGCAGTGAAGTGTGTAGCCTAGGTCTTTGTATATCAGTTCTGACTGGAAAACTATGTCAGCTTATATCTTTTACGATTTTCGTTAGCCGCCACCGTAAACCGTAGCAGGTTTGACCGCGGCGGCGGCGCTGCTTTGGTCTACTATTTAGCACTGGCAGCAACTACGGAAACTGTTGACACTGAGGTCTCAACAGCTAAAACAGCTCAAAGCTTCGTAATAGTATTTATGTGTGTCTGACGCGACACAGCAATCGTGCATTCAAAAATAATAGGCCTATTTTGTTTACATCTTTCAAACAACCGTAATATACTAAATAAATTGGATGGCGCATCACTAAATAAATGTGATGACGTTGCTGTGACGTCACCGGTTCATTTAATTATTTTGAATTGATTTTGTAGTATACTTGCGAATTTTTCAAGTTTATATTTCAAATATGCGAACAATACTGCAATTTTCCACTAATGCGCTTCAAATATTACTAATTGCTTGTTCGCTAATTCATGACTTCGCCTTTGGTAAGCGCAGTCAATGCGCAGAATTCGGCTTACAGTATTCCTATCTAGAGCACCGGTGCATTGTATCATAGGCGTAGCTAGAAATTGGAGTTGAGGGTGCCATTTATACAAGGGCGGAGGCCCAAAAAGCAAAACATCGAGGCCGAGAGAGAGGGTGGGGTTATGGGGGAGGAGGCAGCGAGTTCCCTCCCCACCAGCTAAAGGACCTGACGGGGTACTTGTCCGTTAATTCACCCGCACCCGAATTAACTGCTAGAGTTAAGCCTAAGAGTAAGGTTAAGGTTAGAGATAGGGTTAGGGTTAGCGTTAGCGTTAGCCTTAACCAGAATAATTCGGGTGCGAGTGAATTAACGGACAAGTACCCCTGACGGAGTGTGTGCTCGCCCAGCAAAGTACGGGGCTTATTTCGGGCATTAAAGAACCCTGAAAATTTCGCTAGTTTACGGCACAAATTTGCATTTACAATCGCCCATGCCGGTTGTTGGCTATATATATAGGCCTACTGTTAAAATTGTTAAGGCAGTTTTTTGTATTGTTTGTACTTTACATTGTTGTACACCTCAGATGATGTATTTTAGCTTGTCAACAAACTCTGTATACGTTATTTGTGATTGCTTAATTCAAATATTTTTGGAATATGATGGTGTACATGCACTTCCTGCACCCCTTCCTCTCTAGCTACTTCTATGCATTGTATTTGTATAGGCCCAAAACCAGCTGGGCTTTGTGACAGTGGAGTGAGTTGACAATTTAAAATGATTCTCATAGGTTGGGGATAAGTCCAGGTTTAGAGATGCAAGTTAGCAGCTCAGTGATATTTTAAGTACTCTATAATTTGTATATTTAGAAGAATTGGGCAGACTGTGTTTGTTCAAGCATTAGCCTGTTTTGTTTGTAACTTTTTAGTATATCCAGATATTGATAAATGATGTCAATAATTGGTGTTTTTCATTTATTTACTTAGGCAATTTGAATGACTCACTGAGGTATTTTGAGACATTGCAACAAACTGATTTTCGCTTGGTGAAGGAGCGCAGAGATCAAAGGAGTGCATGCCCACAGGAGCTTGTCATGTCATTTTCTGCCTTTAACAGGTTTGCGAAGACTTTTTGATTTTATAAGCGTTATTACTGTTCGCGGCAGCGACGACAGTAGCGTTTCAGGCTTTCAGCATCGTCGCCAAGATTGTTTTTTTTCTGTTGGCAGGATAACTCATTAACTAACTTAACTTGATTAAATTTTGCATGAACGTGTAGGCCCTATTGACAACATTTTAGACCCTATTGAATTTAAAGGTCATAGGTTAAAGGTCAAGGTCACAGGACTGAACTTCCGGATTTTTCACGAATGGAAGATAAGAGAAAAAATTTGTTAGCACGATAATTTATGAACCGCTGCAATACACTTAGCCTGATAAAATTTTGCATAAACATGTACCTTGACAAACTCGGGAAAACTATTGAATTTCAAATTCATAGGCTACTTGAAAGTCAAAGTTCCATGCATGAGGTTTTGTATGTTTACTTTCTGCATAATATTTTGAACCGTATTTAGCCTGTAGCAAAGTTTGGCAGTCTAGTTCTTAATGTGATTGAGATTTTGGAATGGGCAGCATGCAAGTGTGATGACTATTAATCGTATGCTATCACATCTTCTTTATATCAGTAATTCCATGCGTGATGATGTTGCAAACTTTGCAGACAACAATGCATTAAACATTCATCTTAATGATCAGAGCAATCAATTTCTTTAACGCTCAGTCCTTCTGTACGGTCCCGTGACTAAGGGGTCGGTCTCCCACAGCAGATTAGTATAAATTTTTGCACAAGCATGACTAAGCGAACAAGTTTCACTGATAGTGTGGACTTACTGAGTTTGAGTCCAATGTGAACACGCCCATATAAGGCTTTGATGTTGGCCTATAACCCAGAACATTTTTGCATATTTTTTTTGCAAAATGATAAGCATTTATTTTGACAGAAAAGTAATTAAATCAGTTACTTAATGGCAGTAAAATGTGCATATTTTTTCAGTAAACATTTTGATAAATGAACTGTATGCAGTAGACCATCCGTTGGAAATCTCCGTTAACGGCCTGATGTGCTTATGATGTACTCATAATGCTTATGCTCCACGTCTCCTAGATGATAGTATATTGTTTTTAGCATTGTTGCTAGGCTTGTTTCTCTGCTTTTCTGTTTTACTCTTGACAATTGACACAATAACTCATGAACTGCTACACTTACCTTGATGATTTTTGCGTGACATTTACCTTGCTTGACAAGCCATATGAACTTTTATTTAATTTTAAAATTATGGGTTAAAAGTCAGGGTCACATGGGGTTTTTGGCTTTTGCGTGTATGGTTTTTGCGTGCATGATACTGCTTTAACCAGCAGGGCGGGATTCGCGAAATGTGATCGACAGATGGTGCCACGTAATTTATTACTGCCCGCGGAAGCGACTAGTGCTACCCGCGGACGGTAGGCCTACTTGAGCAAAGTTTGACAATTTATTTCTCCTGTCAGTGCAGTGGTGCCGGCGTCTGTCGCCTATGCATGTATCTATACTGTGTTCCGTAGGAAATTCCTGATGCATCTAGTTCGTGATGTGTCGATTCTTGCACCGAACTTCAGCGTGGAAATAGTCTACCGTAATCGTACTGTGCCTTTCCACCTTGACCTCAACTTTTATCGCGGATTCCTGGAAGGTCATTTTGCTCGCTGATCGTGTTTTCAATTTTGTTGATATTTTATGTTTACGTGAAATAAGTCATAGTTTCCAATCAACAGTTTTTTTACTTATAATGCACAATCCATGCTGTATACTGAGCTGTATGCTGTATACTAAAAAGGTTAAAAGTCAAGGCTTCGAAATCCTCATTTACCGCGTCACGTATAACTGGTAGGCCTAAGTAATGGCGCGTAGAGAGCGACGTAACTGAACTGAACTGAACTGAACTGACATGGTTTAATTTTTGACGAACTTACCACTGGGCAAGCAGTAATGCATTACAGTAAGCACCGTCTACTGCGTCGGTGATTACGTGATCATAGTCACGTACGCGACAGCCAATGACCAATGGGCTCACTCTGCTCGCCCATTCGTCAGTTTGTCAAAAACTAAACCGTGTCAGTTCAGTTTAGTTCATTTACGTCGCTGTGTACGCGCTTTAACAGATAAGCAGGTAGGCTATTCTCGTACGCTGCATTTGCTCCATTATCACACACGTGAAAACGTAACAACGAGAATACAGCAACCGAAAGCCGCAAAAACTGAGTATGTCAATTTCACGAGAGTACTGCGTTCGCTAGTGAAAGTGAAAAGTTGAACAGCCACTGTTTAAAAGTCCAGAGATTTCAACGAATAAACTATAGTCTTCGAGGCACTGCTAGCCGTAAATATCGAGTTTTTGCTATTGTTGCTAAGTCTGTTTCTGTGTTTCTGTGTTTTTCTTTTTTTTTGTTAACGCGATAACTCATGACTCATGACATAACTCACTCAACAGCTTGATGAAATTTTGCGTGAACATATACTTTGACAACCTCCAAGAACCCTATTGAATTTTAAGGTTATAGGTCAAAGATCAAAGTCAGATGGAGTTTTTGGCTTGTGTGTCGGTTTAGATGACACCTCGTCTGTGGTGAAGTCTTACTTCACTGATGAAGGTCTATGGTCTGGATCGATCACAACGACCGATGATCTTTACGTCGTCGAGGTGGTATTTTACTTGCTTTTTTTGGTTATTTCCATTTCTAAATATCGACGTTATGTTACTCATATGTGAGAAAGGTAATTTTGGTTGTCGTTTTTGTGGTGGTTTGGGCTTGATTGGCAACGAAGTCAACAAAGTTAATCAACGCCGGTCTCAGTTGGTACTTGAACGGGTAATTGTCGGCAGGAGGGTGTGAACCATTTTAGCTACCAGGTCAAGTCAACTCAGCCTGGCCATCCTTCCGTCGATAGCCGCAATGAGTACCAGGAATAGCTGGAGTGTATAAAACAGGCACACCGCTCTATGCCTAGGCCTATAACACCTCGTCTGTGGTGAAGTCTTACTTCACTGAAGAACAGGCACACCGCGTTTTGCCTATATTAACTACAATCGACCTACGTGCGTCTACGTGCGTGCACGTGGGCACGTAGACACACCCTACAGCCCGTATTCAGGGTCTCGACTAACTTACGAGTTTTCGTTCGTTCATTTGCGGTGTTACCCATCAACACCGCAAGAAGCGGAAGCGGAGTAGAAGAAAGTTAAGGTGTTTGTTTTTTAACGATTTTTGAAACAGACGTCTATTTTATGATGATTTAAGTACACTGGCTTAGCCATAGGGGTCATTGGGGCACGTTCCCCCTAGGAGCCAAATCAATTACTTAAATAGTGCAAAAATGCACCAAAGCGCTTTATTTTGGCCAAAAAATCGAAAAGAATTCGCAGATCCTTTTCCTGGTGGGCAGAGGTCTCCATACACCCACCCTTCAAGTGCCCTTCACATCCAGATTTTGGCTACGCCAGTGTTTAAGTAAGTAGGCCTACCGGCAGTAAGAAATGGCAGATCTGCAGTGTAGTACAGTAGCCATCAGTAGCTTATGTTTTCTTGCAGCCATCGTGGCCGCATTTGCCGAATTCATCTCGCTATTCAATGATAACCTACAAGCAGTCGGACATGAAACCGTTTGGCAGGTAACAAAAATTTGAGACCTATGCTATTTTGCCGTCTCTTGCTATCACTAAGTCGCGCTTTCGGTTAGTTGACATACGTTTGTTTAATTTTTATGCATCTATTGTGTGCTATTTTTTTTTACAAAAACAGATCATAGGTGCAGGTTGATGATGCATAGGCGGTAAGTAAGTAGGTAAGTAAATGATTTATAAAGCGCCAAAGTGTCAGAAAGAATCAGGGCGCATAGGATGATGGACGCTAGGTGGCAGAAAAGGCTGACTGAAAGTAGTGGGTCTTTAAGTGCAGTCTGAAGGTAGCCAAGGTTTGACGTTGACGAATTTGAGGAGTTAAGCCTGTTAAGGAGTTCCAAATTTTCGGTGCAGAGACACGAGAAGAACGAGAACCAAAAGATAAGTTATGCTGTGGAATTGCAAGTAACTGACTGGTAGAAGAGCGCGTGGACACTGAGGATTTATGATACTGCGGTTATGACCACTTTATTTCGACACAAGAGTCAGAATAATAAAAAAAACTAGGCTAAGTGTCAAAATGATGATGATGATGAAGATGAACAAAAAGTATATATGACGATTGTTATGCGCAACAGCAAGTACTGCTATGGCGCGTCTTAGCTGTCGCAATTTTGTCCGTCTCTGTCTGTCTGTCCGTCCGTCTGTCACACGGATGGATCAGTCAAAAACGGTGCAAGCTATAGGATCACCAAGTTTTTACCATCGGTTGCCTGGAAGAAATTCGAAAGGGTTCACCCCGAGCGAAGGCGTTAAATGAGCGAGGCGTAAGGTGATATTCAGCAGCACATTGACACACAGTCAGTGTGATGCGGGCAATATCACCTTTCGTGATTTTTGCTGTTTTCGATGTGCATGTTCTTCAATGTTGCCGTTAGCAAGTGTACAAACTGATGTTTTGAACATGTTGTATAAGCGTTGATGTAAAACAGCTAAAATCAAAAAGTATAAGCACGATCATTATACATTAGCTTAGACATTTATATCCGGCTACTGAGAACAGATTAAATGTCTAAGCTAATACATAATTTAGTTCGTGCTTATACTTTTTAATTTTTGCCACTTTACATCAGCACTTATACAACATTAAATGAATTGCCTGCAGTTTTTATATATAATTTTATATAGGCTCAGTCTGACAGGGATGTATAATAGCCTTTGTGTGTTCGATGTACAGTAACATGACGTGCGGTGTAGATGACACAGACGAGTTCACTGACCATCGTGAACACAGTTCACCATTCACATCTCAAAGTATGCATTATATTTGGCAATTCATTTCAGTACTGCTAGTAAGTTCAAAACGTAAATCTTATTAATACGACGAAGTGAAGACATCGTTCAACGGTGTGTTATGTTTCTCAGTCTGTGATCTTTTGTCTCTTGTTTTTCTCTTTTTTACGCGTGACATCACTTTGTTTACTACTTTGCCGTTCTTTAGTTTTTGGAGCAAGTTATAACAGATTTTACGGCCTATAACATTTGCAGAAATATTGTATACTATTTTAACAGTATTGCACATGGCTTGAAAACCGGAGATGTGTAAGTGAAACATTTGCAAAAATATTTAGACATGGTTGCAAATTTATCTAAGTGTTTCGTGTCTGCCATTACTATACTCTACACGCAGCACTTCTCCTATGGAATTAACCCCCTCACTGACTTCGTCAGCCATGTCTTGATCTGTCTGTTCCTGATGTATCATTCTTCAATGATCATCTTATCTCAGCAGTGTCATCATCTTTATTTTTACCATTCGTTCTAATCCCAAAGCCAGGGCCGTCTTTTGCCAGCGCGGGCCCTTGGCACTGACTGACCCGCGGGGCCCTTGTTACCACGTCAGTGTCTGCTATCTGTGACCACACCACACCACGCATAAACTGTATGATAGGCCTAGGTCTGTATGTATAGGCCAGTATCTTCTGTGTTTAGGGCATATAATTTCACGAGCGAAGTGAGCGAAAACAAATTTTGGACCCTAGATTAACTTCCTTCCCCCCAACATTTTCTATACGTTTTGATTGAGTTCAAGTTGTGACAATAATTCATCTCCTAAGGCGATGAAAATTGGTTAGATTAATCAATCGATTCATCATCCGTTGCGCCGGTCACCGCCGTAGCGCGGGACCTACATGTATTTGGGGTGCAAGGCTCTTGGCACAGTGTCAAAGTACCACCCCTTAGAAGACGGGCCTTCTCAAAGCAATTCTGTTTTCGATCAGACTTAAGTTTTATCTCACAATCTTTCATAGCCTGTCTGTTCATGTGTTTTCTTTATCTTTTTGCACACTAGGCCTAGTAGTTGTTTGAGTGTATCATTTTATTTACGTTTAAAACATTTTTAGTTTTTACTGTACCATAATGTGCGGTATTAAACGTGCTGCTTGCCTGCTAGTTTATTTTAGCGCAAAAACATATCACACATCATAACACTACTAATCTGTTTCTTTTTTGCGTGTACATAACAGTGTACAGACTGTCCACTAGTATCGACTGCTGTTTCCGGTATACAGACTTATGATTGCTTGTAAATGTTTTATTATAATATCTGAATTGCAACGACTAAGAAAGTTGCAAGCACAGTTGATTCAGTATTGGCACATGGTGCATGTGTACACAGAGCAGGCGCGCGGTCGTCGCCAGACTGCAGGTGAAGTTCCTGAATGTCCAACGTCTCTTAACTCATGCGAACTGCTGCTGGTCGCTGACGATCTGTTTCATATGCACATCGGCAAGCAAAACCCCGCTAATACCGTCCGCATAATGGTCAGTCGTCTGTGTAAGCATATATTTTTTTTGCCTGAATTATCTGGTATATTAATAAGTGTGACTTAACTTTAAGGCTGTGCCACTCAATTCTCTGGATCTGCAGTTTGATTACCGAAAAAATAAATTCGTAACTTCGTATCATACGTTATGCAAATTGTGCTGAAACGCCACTGCAGCTGTACCGCATATTTGTCGAGCATGTTGTTGTAATCTACAGTAGTCTACCGTAATGTTGATTTTTCTAGTTAATCAGCATTCAAACGTTATGACCACGTGGTTAATTTAAAATTGAATAACGTTCTATCTTTTTCTTTCTTTAGTTCCCGCTATACTGCGTCTACAGCATTACGCATTAGGCAAGATGTTGAAATAACAAAAGCTAACGTTTTTTATTCAACTTTTTAAACGTTTTTTTTTTGTTACGTTATTTACTTCTTTAACGTTTTTGTTAGACTCATTTCAACTATTGACAGAGATGGAGTGGTCTGTGACTGCAGTCTTGTATTCTGTTTTGTTGTGTTCATTGCTATGTGCAGCTTGGCATCGTCTCCGACGTGAATGATATTTACAGGCGTACTCAGTTTGGCTGTTACAAGCACTTCGGATTTTCTGTGAGGAAGGTTTGTTCGCTTATCATTGTACAAGAGTGTTTTTGTACGATAGCGATACTGAGAGAAAGCGTGCTTTGGAAGTACACGTTGTTCAGTGATTATTGTTTTTTGGTTCTAATCGAAGTCATGCACAACTTAGCGATATACACGTTGCATAGGCTAATGCCTCAAAATCGAGTTAGGCTTATATCGCCTAGTCCAGTTTCAACTTTGGAGATTTACTGAACATAAGCTTAACCCTACCCCTCCTAACATAGAGTATTGCATCTCAAAAATTTTTGCCTAAAAATTGGTAAAAACTTTTGTTATTTAACAACATGTACAACTAGTTTGATTTAGAATTTTGTTTCAAGAACAATTAATTAACAAGATAATGTTCATACGAACACGGAGGCTGTCCAATGCCTCTGTAAAATAGAGTAGGTCTAATTACTCCAACAAATGAGCAGTTAAGCATGTTTAGTAGTGTTTAGTAGTGTTGGCTGGGCCACATCATATTTCTCTTACGCAAGCCAAGATATAGCCCATTTTGTCCCAAATTTCGTTGCCATGGCAACGGAGGTCGGTCGGGGAAAAATGCGATTGGCAACATTCGATGGCCCATCCCGAAAAACCCCCTATAGACGCAAAAATCTCCCAAAAATGTCTTACGCAAGCCCATCTTGTCCCAAATTTCGTTGCCATGGCAATGGGGGTCGGTCAGAGAAAAATGCGATTGGCAGCATTCGATGGCCCATCCCCGAAAACCCCCCTATAGGCACAAAAATCTCGCAAAAATCTCTTACGCAAGCCGAGTTATAACCCATTTTGTCCCAAATTTCGTTGCCATGGCAACGGGGGTCGGTCGGAGAAAAATGCGATTGGCAGCATTTGATGGCTTATCCTCAAAAACCCCCCTACAGGCGCAAAAATCTCACAAAAATCTCTTACGCAAGCCGAGTTATAGCCAATTTTGTCCCAAATTTAGTTGCCATGGCAACCAGGGGAAGGGAAAGAGAACGGAGAAGGAAAATGGGGAAGGGAAAAGAG
>Ga0056128_1009479_pt1 | contig 12220 bp, 7 predicted proteins | sample WorMetLIZISLAND2_FD_71113 | JGI IMG/M metagenome (GOLD analysis project Ga0056128, IMG submission 71113) | Marine gutless worms symbiont microbial communities from Max Planck institute for Marine Microbiology, Germany - Olavius geniculatus... ...
GTTTATTGCAGATAACAACATTCGGCGTTATGTAGCAATTTGGAACATTTGCGTTTAACACGGTAAGGTGATGATGCAAATTAGGTGAGGTGGAAAATGAGTGCACCTCGCATATATCTGGATCGTTTGCCACCTTTCTGCCAAAAATTATCAAAATCGGTGGAAATTTGACGCAGTTCTGACAAAAACAAATCTGCTTAGTTTTTTTTGAGACAGGGTGTATATTTCTAGATACACCAAAACAGAGCACACACTGTTATATATGTTTATATTTTTAAGTTATTGGTATTCAGCCAGGGCAAAGTGGATAAAAGACCGATATTTGTTTGGAGTCGCTGCCTTCTGTCTAAATTGTGACAGAATTCGACTTGGCCACCGACCAAGTATCCATATGCACATATATGTAAATATGTAAGCCTACAGTCTACTTCGTCTGATAGATGTATAGTGAGATATGTCTTAGATTCATGCATAGCAAACTGGTGAGTTTCGGGAACAATGAATTGAATGGTGTCATTCAATTTGTCGAGATCACATTGTGACATATGATAGACATGTGTGCTTGTTGTAGTCTGTTTGAAAACTGTGAATACGTGGTGTGTGTGAGCGCAGAAGTGAAGGGGGGACCGAGCTAGCAGCAGAAAAAGAAGAAGACCCGACAACAACACCAATGACGATGACCATGATTTCTTCATACACTGATGCCAATGTGTCCCTGGATGCATTGCACATGGTCTGTCTGTATGTCCATTTGTGCACGCTGTCTGTCTTCATATGATGATTTTGATTTATGACCACACTTAGTGCATGATTTTTCACGAATTATTAGAAAAGTTTCGAGTTCTTGCTTTCTCGCGAGTACTGTATTGCCCATTAGTTTAATATTTGCTACTCCGTGAATAAAAATATTAAGAAAACAATCTCAAAACTCTGGTGAACATCGTTGCCACCAATTCTTTCACTGGTACACTTAGCAGAAAGTGTAGTTCTACAGTTCTATGACCAGTGCTATAGTGGGCTGCTAATGCTTGTACGTGAGTAGGATTGTGTTTGGATGATCAGGTGCTGTGTCATGGCCGCAACACGGATGCAGAAAGTCATCGTTTCACGGCAGACTCAAATCCCGAGGAAATGCTCTCAAAGGTTAAACACTCACTTTTCATTCCGGTTCATTTTATTTCCGTCACTCTGAACGCGTCTTTACTCCGCCGTCTTAACAGCATTTGCTGTCCATATATGGGCTTAGCGCAGTGCACGGATTCCACTTTAACATTCCATCTCTTCACTTAGCTTTGTTCAGTGACGCTACTCTGCCAGAGTTACTCAGGTTAGGCTGTTTCCTAGAAGTACAGGAGTTGTAGTTGTTGTGATGATTTCAAGGAATTTCTGTGTGCTGCAGTAATGAGCTTTGTATTGGACCAGTGTTTGCTATCAGTGATTATTTGCACTTGCATAGCTCGGCACTTTTGGTTATGCCATAGTGTAGAGCCGATTGGTCACCCAAGTCTTAGACCAAAGTTTGCAAATTTTAAGCCAAGTATAAAGTCTGAGACTGTAGTCTCAGACAAAAGTCTTAGCAAAAGTTGATTTCATCCCATGTTTCAAATCGGAGCCTCAACCCACGATGTCATTTTGATTGTGCCTACTTGTGACGCGAACAATCTGCTTTCCACAACGATTTATAGATTGACTGGCTGACTGACAACACGATGTTGTGCTATGTGTTTTGTTAGGTTCGTCTGTCGGGAGTTTACAATGAGCTGGGAAGCAACAACCTCGAGCCTCTGCCATTATCACTGCTACTGTCACACTCTGTCATACAAGAACTCATCTCGGCTTGCACCACCTACAAAGCTGTGGTCAGTACTAGTCAGCCTAGTCATAGCAGCAGCAGCAGCAGCAGACAGTGACTTTTCAAGAGTTCAAGATGTTTAAATTCTTCTTCAATTGACAGTATACTTGTAGCCAATATCACCAGCATTTGTCGACAATGTTGCACCAATTTACCCCCAGAATAGTTGCAAATTAATTGGGAAAAGTTTTGTTAAAAATTATCAGTTTAGTTAAACTATATTGCGAAATTAGTTCCTGACACTAATAGTATAATTTTCAGTTGAAATTTAATTATGGCACAGGCTATTTATCCGGCAGCCGTATTAACAGCCTATCGGATATTAATACAGTAATTGGATAAATGTCCGATCCACTTGGGCCAGCTATTTATCTGGCCGCCGACTTGGACGGCCTTAGCCGGTACATACGAGCACCCAGTGGGGCTTGGAGGTACCGACTTATGCCGTGTCTCTGCGGCAGTAGGACAAGTGGTACAATGGGTGCTCATTGTACCGCTGCATAGACATGAAGGCAGCCTGGCAACTGACGACCTCAACCCTAGAAAGTAGCGAATCACAGATCGCCAGTCGGCAAGTTTCGTACTTGCCTGCAGCAGTGTCAATTTTATTGCCAATATTTTGCGCTTATTTTTCGTGTGCATTATTGTTAGAAATCTTCAAAATACGCTAACCCTATCCCAAACCCTACACCATAATATCAATGCTAATTCTGGTAATTACGCTTAATGCAATTACGCCAAGTGACATTGGTGCCAATGCCTATCCAGTGTATTGAGTTTTTCTTTTTTGTTCATTGCTGGAACAATAGCCTACAGGCAGGCTATTTTTACGGCTGCCGGACAAATAGTCAACGTGTTTAGTTATTAGATTGGTGAGTGACAAAATATCATGTGAAATTACTGACAGGATGTGAAGGCGTTGCTAAATGTGTGCGGAGGCGGAGCTCAGCCATCGACAGCCAACGACAACGAATTTGTACTGCAAGCATAGATGCCATAGATGATTGACAGCAGTCATGTAGCACTCGAGTCGAGTACTTACACTTGCACTTATGACTTGGAAGTTGGAACTGAGTAAAAAAATCTGTCATTATTGTCATTTACTGGTAAAATTGCTGCAAATTTTTTCTGTCTTGTGTAAGCCCATTTGTGTTTGCTGTATATACGGACTCACGCAGTCATATATTAGGGTGTGTCTGTTTTAGTCAGTGAAACCTGCAGCTGTTTTCACAATCAGTATTTTCATCTGACATGTCTCCACTCTCCGATTATCCGATACAATGTTATGTATGATGTGTGTCACAGTGCCTTGTTAACTAATACTGTCAGATATCACTACAACTATGTGTTTATTGCACACAGCTGTTACATATTATGTTATATTGTTATATAGGATCCACTTCGGGTCTCTTCTGTCCATCCAGTTATACATAATTCTGTACAGTGGTTGTGGTCAATACGAAATAACGCAAGAAGACAGAACTGATATTGTCCGATTCTGTAACTTAAGCAGAGATATAATTGAGCTATGGGTGGGCGCAGCAATGAATGAAATTAGATTTCCATAATGGCATACAGGTAATTGTACAATATTGTCCCATATGTATATATAATAAAAAAAAGAGTAAAGGGAGAAATGAAAGAAATGGGTAAGGAAGGGAGAGGGGTAGAAAAGAAGGGGAGGAAGGAGAAATGATCTCGCGCATTTTGACTTCCGGACTTTAGCAGCTACGCAAATCCTGAATTCGCCACTGGGATTTAATATGAAGTCTATCTAATTCGAAGTGTATCAACGGTGCATTGAAGCGTAAGCAAAGCTCGAAGAACAAGAGATGGACGACACATAGCCGTGAGTGTATGCCCAGTGTAAAGTTTACATCAATACGACTGACGCTTTCAATGACGCTTGACACAACACAAATTGTTCTGTCATCAATCAATGATCAAGTGACTTCTGATGATGAGCCAATAAACATGGTGGCCACACTTCCTTGAAAGTCCTTGAAAAAAACTCCATTTTTCCAATGACCCGGAAAGTCCTTGAAAACCAAACAGTGCCTGAAAGTTTTGAAATTTGATGTAACTGGGTCTTGAATGTCCCTGAATTACAATACTTTGAGAATACTTTCAATAGTGTGAAAATTTTGCAGTCAAGTCCCAAATCCAGTATATGTCAGATCCATGTTACTTACTTCAAGCTCTGTGGATCGGACAGTGTACAAAAGTGTACAGTCTACAAATAATCCTACTGCTCTGCAATTGCAATCAGTAATGCTATTTTTGCTAGTAACTCTGTAACATCAAAAGGTCAAACATCAATAGAATTGGTCTGGAAAAGGTTAAAAGTGGTGTTACAGCTCTTAATAGAAGCCCATTCCAGAGCTACGGAGCATCATTCGCCATATGGGATCACAGTGTTACCTGCCACCTGACACAGGTGAACGCACCCCACCTTAACCCCAGCCAGATAGGCCAGTACATTGATTTACCTACCCCGGAAGGATGGAAGGCTGAGTTGACCTAGGCGCCTGGTTACATACCAAGATGGTTTATCTGCTCGCAGGCAGCCATCCATTAAAGTACTAACTTGGTCCAGCATAGAGTAACTTCGTTGATCGAATGAAATGTGTTACCGCTACAAGCTGTTCACCAGTTCCTGAAAGGACTTCCCCAAACTGTGGCCACCCTCAATACCGCTAAAATGCTCAACAGCAGTGGTGTCGTGGGTTAAAAAAGTAGGTGGGGCAGAAAGTTGTAATTTTCCGACAGAATTTCAACAGACAGCTGCAAATTAACCGACAAGCTGCAGCAAATTTCAATTTTGTCCCACAAATTCCTTAAAATGGGGCTTTTTCAGCCCCAAATTTCACACTTTTGGACACAGATTTTCTACCACGATTTTCTGACAACTTTCTGATAGCCCAAAATTTGAGTGGGAGGGCAACAGTCCCTCTATTTCTCCCCCACCACGACACCGCTGTTCACTAGTTCTAACAGAAGAACAAAGCACGAGCATGCTAAGTGAACGGGTCTCTGCTAACAAAACACAATTACTATGCAGCGTTGGATGTAGCCGCAAAAGTAACAAAATGCTACAGAAACCGAGCCTGCAGAGGCCCCAACTGGTGGGTCTCTAAGTTTACAGTTTTTGTTCTATTACCAATTAGCCCAGTATCGGTTCTTTCTCCTAAAAGTGTGCCTATCTGACATTTCAACACTTCAAATAGAAATATATCTGAAAATCAACAATATTGTATGGTTGCTGGTTGTAACTTTGTCAGTTTTGAGCCGATTTAAAGAAATTCCACCGTTAGAAAGCTTAGTTAACTATTTTATGCACATGTTTAGTAATTAATAATTTGAACGATTTTACTGTGCATTAATTTTCAATGTACATTAACGCTGGTCGGTGGCTGCAATCTTGTTCAGTTAACAGCAGAAGCATTGTATTGTATTTCAATTGTGCGGCCCTACAAGCTTGCTGAAAGACGAAAACTTACTCTGTGACTATAAATAGAAAAGCAAGCCAGTTACCAGTATTGCAAGTTAAATTCCACAGTTCTCTGGGAAGAATAACATTATGGTTGCCAATTTACCTAGTTATCAGCACTTTTATATGTAGACTGTAGAGTGTAGACATTATACAGTATGTTCCCATTACCGTACTTGCTTTCTTCGATTGAAATGAAACGGGAGGGCCCCGCTTTAAACTATTAATTTGCTACAGGGCTGCACACACCTAATAAATCTGGTGGAGCTATCATATATCTGCGGCAATAATACATGAACACTGTGTACAAACTGTTGCTAGAGGGACAGATGACATGATGGTGAACAAGGACCACATTGCAATGAATGAAGCCACTGGGTCTACACACTTACACACTAGTTACACAACACAAGAGCTATCCATGGATAAGTCCTACAAGACTGTCTGCTAGCATCAGTGGTCAGTCACTGCAAGCAAGGCAACTCATAGCCGTAATAAACGTTCATACCCTTCTCGGAAAAAAACTATGCTTCTCAATGTCGCAATAAAAAAGTGGCCATGCTTTCTGTTCAGCATTCACAAGCAGTTTACTGGTTTTTCATCAAAGGCATGTTATTCACGTTTTACTATTTAAACATTTTTCTTAACTTTTATTACACCTACGCTTCGGCTCCATCAACCACTCTGCAGTGTGTTATATAAACAGTGTAAGATGTTACATTTACACGACACAAGTTACCAGTGTGACAAATATACAATACACAAATTAACAAACCCGGCCCACAAACGGCTGTCTTTCAGCCTGCGACATACGAAAGAAAAACTGACAAACATGTGAAAAAGACTACGCAGTTAAGTAAGTAAGTAAGTAGGTGCATATTTAAAGTGCACGATGTCCGCCAGTGGCCGAATCTGAGGCAGTTATGTACTCACTGGCTACAGACAGCAGCGTCATGGGTTATGACATAGTGTAACACTTCTGACATTTGTGGGATAGGGTTAGTTTTTCGATAAGGTCAGGGATATTGTCATTCCAAGACTGGAAAAGTCAGGGAATTTTGCTACAGAAGACCTGTCAGAACCCTGGCCTTAGCTACAACAGTAAAAAGCATTCTGTCTGCCTCAGCCTTCAAGTAAGTAAGTAAACAGTCATTTGTTGCACAACAGCACAAAATGTCGCGTCTGTCTTAGCCTTTACTACAACACCAAAAATCACTCGGTCTGTCACAGCCTTTACCACAGTACGTAAGCAAAGCAAGCGAATAAAACTGCAGTTTGATTTGCAGAGTTTCAGTGACAACGAAACACAAAAACTGAACAACAGACTGACACGATCAATCACGTACTTGCAAACTGAAACCCTGACATCATGTCAGATGACATCGGGTGACTGCACTTTTTTACTTAAGACTTTTGGTGAACTGATATTCACTGAGCTAAAGTTCAGTCTAAGTACAAATTTCAACCAAAAACTGAAGTAATTTCATGGAGTTTTTTGCTGAGTCTAAGTCTGGACTAAGTCCGAAGCTTCCGCTTAGCAAAAGTCTAAGTCCAAAAGTACGGTTCAATTACATACCTAGACTGTACGTTAGTTGAACAACGGTCTAAGTACAGACTTTAGCACTCGATTTAGGTTTCAGCAATTGGTTCAGCAAAAATCGAAGTCAGAAACTGAAGTCACCAAATATCAACGACTGGCTGTTTGACAACGGACGCACACGCCACAGCTACACTGGAATAAGTGGACAAATGCGTGATAAAACGACGCTAATATTAACAATAATAACTTAACAACTACTGCATGGACTGAAAGGACTCAGAATGTCTCGGTCTGTGCTACCAAGTGCTGTATTCGAAAGAATCGTCGTTGCCGAAAAAGTAAAAGAAGAGAAGAATTGTGACAAAGACGACCGTATTGCCCGCAAGCACCAGGCCACAGGCTCCCCACTTGATCTACAGACACAGAGATACATACAAACAGACAGAGAAATATAACAAAATCACACTTTCAAAAAAATAAGTAAGCAAATTACAACTGCTGAAGTCAGAGAGAAATAAAAAGCAAAAAAACTATCGCAACACTGCAAAGTCAGTAACGATAATGGAGGCTGTGTTTTTCTTCAGTATTCAGACATGCTCCGAAAATATCTCAGTGGAGGTCCAAAGCCTGCAATCATGATTACAAGCTGCGGGTGAGTTAAACAAGTGAAGATACCAGCCCAGCACTCACGTGATATGTGGCCACCTGTCTATCTATACCCCACACTTCATAGCCATAACCGTGAGCCCTGACCGTTTGAACTAAAAATTAGAACACCAGTTACTCTTTCCCGCTGGGCAACGTTCATACCAGTTTTGGCTTTCTGAACATTTTAGGCTTCAAGTACAAAGCAGCACATGCAGGACAGACAGACAGACAGACAAGCAAGACCTGTAATGTGGCCTAATATCATGGACACAAGACACAAGCAGAGTTTACTAGAGGCAGTAGCAGACATACCACTTCACCAGCACGTGCAAGAACCAGCGGCAGTCCATAGGCTGAGACAACAATGCATGAAGTAATGAACACGCAGATCTCAATGAGCACACTCGACATCTCCACGGCATCGGCAAACCTACGAGCGATCAGCGTCGGCACCGGCGACAGGGCATAGAATACCAAAACGAACATCGGCCACCAGTTACTGCCACACACAGACATTCAACTCTTAACTATGCTTAAACTACTGTGTATTATGTTGACATTTGCCTGTGTTGTCAGTGACAACAGTAACAACAAATGACAGTACTTGCTATAATGTGGCTTACATAAGTCAGGCTCATGACCATAAACACCTTACAATCTCGAAACTAATGACAGCTGATTGGCGTGAGCCAATGATACTCACTGCAACAAAGCTACAGTTCCTAGATAAACAATGGGACACGGAAGCCATTGAAAAGTCGAGAATAACACTAGCATGGGAAAAGCTGTACACTGCTAAAAGTTGACACAAAGTAGACATTCAAAAATTGAACAAACAACTACAATAATTCATGTTATATGCACATAACATAAAATGTTATTACTGGTGGCCTCAGCTAGTAGCAAGTAAGTGTCACATACAATTGATGGCACATAATGACAGGATCCTCTGACAGTCTTTTAGCAACATTATGATTTTAATCAACGTGTACCTATTGTTACCTCCGCCAAGGAGGTAATGTTTTTGCCAGACTATGTTTGTCTGTCTGTGTGTGAGCAAGATAACTCAAAAAGTTATGAACGGATCTTTCTGAAATTTTGAGGGTATGTCGGGCATGGCACAAACTACCAGTGATTCAATTTTGGGGGTGATCCGAAAGGAATCCTGGATTCTGGATCACTTTGAAATTTTTGTTACCATTGTGTTAAAGGGGGCATAAGGGAACCGCTGGCAAAGTGAATATGGTGACGCCACCTGGCGAATAACATTGCCTTGGTGGAGGTACCTGCGGGCTATGACTGCTTTCTAGTTGATCATGCTTTCTGTGGTTAATTTTGCACTAACAATCTATGCAGCCAGAAATGTCACACTATCAATACATGCTAAAAATATGACGACATACCAGTGATATACAGATAGGGCCTACTAATACATGGCACATATTGGTACATGCAGTATAGTCACCTGTATTCCGGCAGAGCACAGCCCAGCACAAGCAGAGTTATTCCTGTTGACGCCAAAAATGCCAGAGACACAAGTCTACAATTAATATCAATACAAACATAATGTTTCCAATAAACTTTTCATACTGTCTATCTGTCTTAATACAGATATTACACATTGTAATGAACACAATGTACAATGTACAATGTTGCTGAATGCTCGAAGTACATTATAATGTTGCACATGAGTATAGTCAGCACTATCAATTCAACAAAACAGCTAAACTGTGCTACTGAAAGTTTTAGATAACTGGATTTTAAAGACTAGACATCTGTATTTTATTGCAATCAATTCCATTTTTATCTTTTAATATGCATTCTTCTGTGCTGCACTCAAACATACCACATTATTAAACAAACATTTTACTGCATAAGTTTTAAATGGTGATAACAGTTAACTAGAAAGTGGCACTACAATACAAAAATATCATCCAAAAAATTTATTTCAGCAGAAGCCACCAAACAAAATAAGCTGAGAAAACTTACGCTAATATGAGATCATTCGCAGGCATTGGAAGATATTCATAAAACACACAACACACACACAAAATGTTAACACTGTACTGCTATATAAAATATTGCTCAACAAACATAAGATACATTAAGCTGCATTATGTGTTTCTGTTTCAATTATTAGCTGACATATGCAAAAGCGTTAATTCTATTTTCAGTTTGGCGAACTGATGATGAGAATTGTGAAATTTACTAATTTCAGTTCGGGGAAAAAATGGCTTACGCCCGATGGCACATGCGCTCATATGTGGAGCTGCAACATCTTGCGGCCGTCAGGTGCTGTCAAACGCTGACAGATGTGTCCACTCCGTTAACAAGTGGAGGCAAATGCCTCTTGGAAAAAGTTGAGGGGAGTAAAAAATAGAAAACTAGAGAAAAATATTTTAAGTGGCAAATTGCCTAGAAACGCATGGCACAGAATGCGACAATTTTGCACAACAACTCCATTTTTTCCTGCTCGCTTTGCTCGCAGACTACTTATAGCCCCTTACTTGCAGGGCCATACTTAAACCTTCCCCCGGAATTGTTAAAGTTAATGTGACAATTTTGCGCACTCGAGTTTAAAAAATTTTCTGCTCATTTTGCTCACAGATTACTTGTACCTTTACTTTTAAATATGTTCCGCCACCCTTGCATGCATAAAGTTAGATGTCGTGCGTTCTGTTAGGCCTAAACAGCAGCATCTGTAAGCTTTTATTAAAAAGTTAATATTTTTGTAATAAAGTGTAGCAACATTGCATATTTTCAGCTGAGTGTGAAGTGAAAAAATTGAATTTTTGGAATCTATCAATAGGCTTATTTTGAATTTTTGGAATCTATCAATAGGCTTATTTTGATAATGAACATTATGACAACAGTTTGATTTTGTAAACTCATCGTAAGGTCTTAATAGGGCATAAAGGTTCACCATACAGATCCGAGCAGCCTAATTAGCTGCACTTCAGATCGCGAACTGCATTTAGTAATTTCTGGCTCTTTCAACTCAGTTCGCCGAACTGGCAATAGTAATTTTGGTCACCAATCTGTCAGTTTGCCGAATTGACCGTAGCACTGAGCATGTAAAAGCATCAGCTTTGACAGATATAGTAACAGATGGAAGCTTATTCTGTGTGTTGCTTTTAACACAAGAGTGATAGACATACAAATGAACAAACAAAGACACTCATAAAGAAGGCCCCAAGTGACATGGCCCCACCAAATGGAAAGTCCCTCAATTGTAGTACACTTAATAGGCACTATAAACTATAACACTATAAAAATTTTACGTAACATCATGCAGTTACTTAATGCTACTCTTTTCCGCATCGCAACAATTGCCAGTTTGTTTCGTGAATCTGTAGAAAATGCCCAGTGAGGAAGTTCACGATATCGTTATAAAGCAATCGGTGTCCGTTGCAGTAAAATTACAAAGTTCTAATGACAACAAGCAACATACCACGAATTCCTGCCATGTTTCTCTCTACCAACGCCAACAAAACTCGTACTTTTGTCACTAAACTATCATTCTTCAGATGATAAACAAAAACAAGCATAGAAATTTAACAAACCACTTTCGGTAATAATTACCGCAACGGACCACAGCGGCGACGACGACAGATAGGGCCAAAGTTGCTATTGAATTTGATCACCAATAGGAAGTGGCACATCGCATTTCAGATTATATGAAAATCATCGACTTTAGATGGTTTTAAAGATCAGTAGGCCTACTACAACAGAAACTGTATACGCTGTAGCTAGTGTTTGCAATCCCGGGCGGGATCATCCCGGCCTTTTTCGCCAATCCCGAATCCCGGGATTGGCCGCGTCTCAATCCCTGGATTACGGGATTGCAAAAATTCTATAATGGAGAAAAACACAACAACCGGAAAAACATTTATAATAAATGAAGTGTTGTGTTACGTTCAGATTCACAACTCGACGTCCAGCGATAGCTGGGCTTTTTGTCCCGTCGTCTTTCCGTCTCATTCGACTTTGCCGTCGTGGCTATGTCCGTCTGTTTATCTTTGCTATCCAATCACAGATCTTGGCCGTCAACATCTTTTCGTCCGTTTGTTTTCCGTCGTCATTCGTCTTCGAGGTACGTTTGTCTTCTACGTAGGCCTACGTCGTCTTCTCTGACGTTATGGTTCGTTGTGGACTCGTGGCGCGTTCTAGTCAGCTTGTGGCCTCGTTGTGCTCAGTTTGTGGCCCACTGTTGTCCGCTTTGGCCTCGTTGTAAATAAATAAGTAAGTAAGTAAATAGGATAATTCAAAAGACCCAATTTAACAGTTAACCACAATGCGCCGCGCTCTCAACGCCCGAACAAAAATGTTTTTAACAGCTGTTTAAACTGTTCAAAGTTAATGACAGTTTGCCTCCGACGAGCTGGCAGACTGTTCCACACAGGGCCGGATTTAGAGGGGGGCGGGGGCCCCGGGCCCCAGGCCTCCCACTATCAGGGGGTCTCCCACCAAACCCCTTAATTTTTAAAACCCCGTAATTCGATAGCCAATCCTGGCTTGCATAACTTTCGCTACCACCTTTGTATCGTTAAGTAGATTTCCCTATTTCTTAGCGCTAGTAACCAGCTTGTTTGTGGACTCGTGTTATTCAGATGTCTCTAGTTATGTAATAGCTGGGCACTGGCCTCCCACCAGCTGGCCCCAGGCCTCCCACCAGCTAAATCCGGCCCTG